>ENA-ORMX01001578-ORMX01001578.1-human-gut-metagenome-genome-assembly--contig:-NODE-1578-length-14625-cov-2.150583_pt1 | contig 14625 bp, 10 predicted proteins | sample MGYA00242108_ERZ509007 | MGnify/ENA primary metagenome ERZ509007 (study PRJEB26280, sample SAMEA2338745) | human gut metagenome | biome: human gut; feature: human-associated habitat; material: faeces...
AGAAGCAACAATCTGCCCGTCTTCCTGGAACGTAACACTCTGAAGGACCTGTACCAAAGCGATACTTCCAAAACCTTCAGCTATATTAGGAATAGAAGTCACAGGTAAAAAACCAAGCATAGTGCCTTCAGCAGCTTCCCAAACCATAGACACAGGACCTGATACAAAAGTTTCACTCTCGTCTTTTGCTATTTCAGCCAATTTCCAAGTACCTGCAATAGGAGCTGTTATTTTCAAAGTTGCATCCAAAGTCAAAACACCGGCTCCAACGGTTCCTTTTGCAGAGACAGTTCGCAAGTCATTCGTGTTGCTTCCTTCCAATGCATAGCTTTCACCTGTCTTGACCATTTTGGCTTCAATCTTGACTTCTGCTTCACCCGGAATCAAATTCGCCAACGTAATAGTTGCCTGTTCAGCCGAACTTGCATCTACTTTTACAGATTGGTCAGCGACTTCAGTGCCTCCCATCGTCAATTTCAATGTTTCTGCCGTATAAGTCGCAGAAATAGCCTTCCAGCCGTCATCAGTCTTATTGTCATCATCGTCACTACAAGCAGTGAAGAAACTCAATGCACAAAGCATCGTAAACACAAAAAATAGATTTTTCTTCATAATCTTCTTTTTAAATTATACATAAAAACAGAGCGAAGATAAGTAATCTTAATGAGACATACAATACAAAAAAGTTAATGCCGGTTATTCCGAAAAAATAACCGGCATTATCATAAAAATAGACAATTCAATCGATAAAATTGAATCAATTATACAAGATTATTTTTTGACTTCAGACAACGCTCCCGCCGCTTTCAGATATTCGACATAGTTCAAGTAGAGTTGAAAATGGGCATCGACCTGTGTTTCATAAGCCTGCTGCCACAAAGCCTGCGCTTCGAGATAGTCCGAGAGTGTCTCCAAGCCCACTTCGTACTGGCTTTTACTGACCTTCATGTTTTCTTCGGCCTGGAGGAGAGAACGGTCGGAAAGTTCGCTTTCCAGCCGGGCTTCGTCGAGGTTATTGGCGGCTTGTGTCAGTTCCAACATCATTTGTTCGTTCATGTTTTCCTGTTCCAGGCGGGATTGCATCAGCTTGGCTTTGGCGGCACGCACCTTATTACTTCGCTCGCCGAAATGGAAAAGCGGGATGCTCACGTTCAGCAAGACGGAGAAACTGCCTTTGTCCATCAACATCTGGTCGTTCAGTTCAAAGCCGTGTACATAATCATAAGACCCCATGATGCCGACTTTGGGCAACAGCTCGCTACGGTTCAGCCGCACCTGCTGCCCGGCGATCTCGACCTGTTTATCCAAGATGGCATATTCGGGACGGGCACTGATATCGGAAACCTGGACATCCATCCCCTTTTCTACCGCCGGATAATTGCCGGAAATACGGATATCGGAGACAAGCGGTTTCCCGATCAGATGGCAAAGATTCATAGTCGCCAACCGCAGGGCGTTCTCCGCTTTACGGATGGAGAGTTCGCTTTCGTTCAGCTTCACCTGCACTTTCAAGACATCGTTCTGCGGTTTCAGGCCATGTTTGTAAGCGCTCTCGACATTCGACAGCAGTTCCCGGAGCACAGCGTTATATTTATCCGCCACCTTTTTCATCTCCTGCGCCTTCACGACCAGGGCATAGGCTTTGTCTGTTTTGAGGATCACTTCCGTCGCCGTCAGCGCCTCGTTCATCTCGGCCATCTCTTTCCCCAAGACAGACATCCGGTAGGCAGCCCGGATCTTACCGCCCATATAAAGCGGCTGCTCAACCCGGATTCCGCCCATGTAAACTGTCCCGACTTTATAATCGAGATTGATACCGGGGAAATGGGTATAAATGCCTGTCGGGACCAAGTTCCCGGCTGCATCATACAGAATGACGGGCTTTTTGCCACCTTCAATCCCGAACCCGCCGTCCGCCGTACTGTAAAGGCCCATCCCGTTAGCGGTAAAGTTCGGGAAGAAATTCCCTTTATAGCTTTTCATCGTGTACAGGGCACTTTCGGTCTGTTTCACCGATGCCGCCATTTCCTTATTATATTGCAGCGCCATTTCCCGGCACTGCTGCAAGCTCAACGTCTCCTGTGCGAAAAGAGACGACGGGCAGAGAATAGACAACAGGATAATAGATATTTTCTTCATCAGTCTACATGTTTAATATGAAAGAATAATGCGTATAGGACAGGAATAAAAACGAGTGTGATCACCGTTCCGAACAGCAGGCCGCCCATAATGGATGCAGCAAGCGAACCGAACATGGCGTCGGTCAGCAACGGGATCATCCCTAAGATCGTGGTCAAGGCCGCCATCATCACCGGCCGCAGACGGCTCTGGGCACTGTCGATCAAGGCGGTGACCGGCTCCGTCCCCTGCCCGATCTGCAAAGTGATCTCGTCCATCAGCACGATACCGTTCTTTATGATCATTCCTATCAACCCCAATGTCCCGACAATGGCGACAAAGTTGAACGTCTTGCCGGTCACCAACATCGTCATCACCACTCCGACAAATACCATCGGGATACTGCAGAAGATGATAGCCGGCTTGCGGTAATCCTTGAACAGCATGATCAAGATCGCGATCATCAGGATAATGGCCAGCGGAAAATTCTTGAACAGATACTTCATGGACTGGTCGCTGGCGTTCTTCTCACCCTGCCATTGCAGCGAATAGCCTGCGGGGAGTTCGATCTGCTCCAACTTTTCCGCGACTGCCAATCGTGCTTTTTCCGTCTCGACACCCGGCACGGGAGAGCATTGCACGCGCTGGCTGCGTTGTCCGTTGTAGCGAGGAACAACCGGGTCCTCCCATCGCACGTCAATTCCCTTGCTGATCTGTTTCAACGGCGTGCTGCCCATCAGGCTTTCGATCAGTTCTTCCTTCGATAGTGTCCCGGCTTTCAGTTTCACCATGTTTTCTTCGTTCAGCAGGCCGTTCAGCGAAGGGAGCGTCGAAAAGACCTGCGTGTTTCCTAAATCCTCGATCGGTTTTCCCTGTCCGTCCAGGCATTTCAAGTAAATATTGTTTTTATGGATGCCTTCGTAGAAAGAACCGATAGGTATACCGCCCGTAGCGGTCAGTAACGAAAGGCTCACGTCGCTGCGGCTCAATCCCAACGCACGGGCGGCCGGTTGGTCGTACTCGATTGTCAGGACCGGAACCTGCGGTTCCCAGTCGGTCGTGATCAGGCAGACTTCTGGCGTATTCTCCATAATATGTCGTGCACTGTCCGCCAAACGGTGCAGGACGGCAGGATCAGGTCCTAAGAATTGGGCCTCGATGGGATATTTCTTAAACATCAGGTTATAACGTTTCAACTTGACGTAAGCATCCGGATACTGCCGTGTCAGGTACTCTTGTATCTCGTCGATATTTTCGACTAGCTCGTCGGGAGATGTAAAGTCAATGATCAACTCCCCATAGGCCAGCGAAGGATTGGCAATGCTCCGCACCAGGTTGTAACGTCCCGGCGTCCCACCGATGGAAGCTGTCACGTTCGTGATCTCCTTCCGGGTTTTCAGATAAGCTTCTATCTCTTTCAGGTCATTCGCCACACGGGTAGAATTATTGCCCTCCGGAAGTTTGTATTCCATATAAAGCTGGTCGTAAACCATGTCGGGGAAAAAGCCCTGACGCATATATTGGTAGCCGAAAACGGAAAGCAGCAACAGACCGGTCATGGCAAATACAAAACTCCACCGGTGGGCCAGACCGAACCGCAGTGCCGAACGGAGGGTGGCATAGATTTTACCTTTGTATACTCGCTTTCCGGTACTGTCAGTATCTATGGCAGGATGCAGCCGGCGGTCGGCCATCAGTGGTACATGGATCAGTGCCAATATCCAGCTCAGTAACAGGGAAACGGCAAGTACGATGAAAAGGTCGCGCGTGTAGACGCCTGCGGTGTCGGGGGACATGTAGATGGGTAGAAAAGCGATAATGGCTATCAGTGTCGCGCCCAGAAGAGGCATGGCTGTCTGTCTTCCGATGGCGGTCATGGCTTCCATCCGGTTTTTGCCGGCTTTCAAGTCTACCAGTATGCCGTCTATGATGACGATGGCGTTGTCTACCAACATGCCCATTGCCAGTACAAAAGCAGCCAATGATACGCGCTGCATGGTTCCGCCTGCCGAATAAAGGAACAGAAAAGAACCGAATACGGTGATGACCAGGCTGATACCTATGATAAGGCCGCTCTTGAACCCCATTGCTATCATCAGTATCAGTACTACGATGATGACGGATTCTATCAGGTTGATGACAAAGGTTCCCAAAGAGCTGCCTACCCGTTCGGGCTGATAGAAGATTTTGTGGCATTCCACTCCTGCGGGCAGACGTTCGGCTTTGAGTTCTTCCAACTTGCTTTCTACGGCATGGCCTACTTTTATAATGTCCGAACCACTGGAGGCAGCGATGAGTATACCGAGAGCGCGTTCATGGTCATAGAACATTTCATTGCGTGTGGGGTCCTCGTAGGCTTTCTCTATACGGGCGATGTCACTCAGGCGAAGCTGGTCGTCATCGTGTCCTTGAATCAGCATTTTTCCGATATCTTCTACGGTTTTGAATTTGTCGTTTACTGTGACGCGGATACGGTTTTCACCATTTTCATAATATCCTGTATAGGTGGTTTTGTTCTGGCCGTTCAAGGTTGCCAGTACTTCTGCAGGTTTAACACCGAGGTTTGCCATACGGTCTTGCAACAGGGAGATATTGATGCATTCGGAACGTTTGCCGTAGAGTTCCACACGGTCTACCCCTTCCAGTTCGTTCACTTCCCGTTTTACCAGTTCGGCATAGTCGGACAGTTCACGGTCGGACAGTCCGTCACCTGTCAGGGCATAGAACATGCCATATACATTTCCGAAGTCATCTTTGACTATCGGGGTGGTGGCTCCTTCGGGCAACAGGGCGCGGGCGTCGCTTACTTTGCGGCGCAGCATGTCCCAGCATTGTTCCACGTCATCGTCCGGCACGGTGCTCAGCAGTTCTATCTGTATCAGGGACAGGTCGTTGTATGAATAACTTTCTATATTGTCAATGTTGCCCATGGTGCGGATGTTCTTTTCAAGCACATCCGTTACTTCCAGTTCTACCTGGTGCGCGGAAGCACCCGGATAGGTGGTGACTACCATGGCAAGCTTCACTTTTATTTCGGGGTCTTCCAATTTGCTCATCTGATAGCAGGAGTAGGCTCCGCCGAGCAGCAGAACCGCTATCAGGAAATAAATCAGATTCCTGTTCCGGAATGCCCATTTACTGATGTCCATTATAATAATCCTCCTATATTTGTGTTAGTGACCGGTGACAAAGGTTTTACAATTTCTCCATCCTCAATGTGGTGTACGCCCGAGGATACAATCTGCTCTCCCGGTTGCAGTTGTCTGGAAGTGATGAGACTGTGTCCGTTGTTCAACAAACGCAGTATGGATACTTCCTGTCTGTGTACGGTATTGCTGGATGGATGAAAGACGAACACATACGCTTTGCCTTCTTTTTGCAGGATGGCGCCGGTAGGGACAGAAAGAGTATTCTCCTGCTCTGTACGGCAAAGGATGGTTACCATGGTGTTCATGCCGGGAGAAGGGATAGCCCGTGTGCCGGGTACTACTTGCAGGCGCATGGTGTATAGTTGGTTTGCGTTGGCTTTCGGGGTGACACTGATTAGTTTCAGCGGGTAGGTTTCGCCCGGATAGATATCAAATGTGCAGTGATAATTGTCGAACTGCTCCCGGCGGATATATTCGGCCGCAGGCAGATTTATTTCCACTTCGGGGGTTCCGCCGCTGATCATGGCAATGACGGGCATTCCGGCTCCGATGGTTTCGTGAGCTTCGAACAGGCGTTTCTGGACATACCCGTTGAAAGGAGCATAGAGCCGGGTGTAAGCCAACTGATCTTTATGGTGTTTGTACTTGGCGGTGATTTGCTTGAGCCCGTATACGGCTTTGTCATTGGCGTTGGGGGTGGTTCCGTTGTCTTTGTAAAGAGCCATGACCCTTTCTGCTTCCGCTTTTATTTGCTGGTATTCTGCTTCAGTAGCATCCAGTTGTACTTGATAGTCGGTGGGGTCCAGTTCGGCCAGTAATTGTCCCTCTTGTACACGGGCGCCGTCTTTTACATGTATTTTGCTGATGGTTCCGCTTACCCGGAAGGCAAGGCTGATATCTTGTGCGGCTTTTACCTTTCCCGGAAATTGCAGGAACGTTTGTTTGTCGGCAGAAACAACTGTGTCTATTTTTACTGTCTGATGACCTTTGGCTTCCCGGGCACGTTGTGCGCAGGAACTTAGTAAGATCAAGGAAATACCTGTTAGAATAAGATAAATTCGTTTCATACTACTATGATTTTCGTGCAATTAGTTTTCTGATACAAAGTTATTCCGAAGCAAGAGGATAGAAAAGGTTGATATGAATGATAAATTGTCCGATTTGTATATTTTTGGGTTGTTATGTAGCTGGAAAGTTTACGATTTGTATTTATTTTGCAGTAAATTAAAGAATGTATAGATTGATGGACAGACAACAGATGCCTTTTCTCTTTAGATTTCTTTCGGATAGTGAACTGTATGCCTTTAAAGACGGACAGATTATTTCGACATTTAATAAATGTGGCCTTTTCTTTTGCCGGAAAGGAAATGTGGAGGTTTCACTGGAAGATAAGCATTTTCAGATAAATCCCGGTGATGTGTATATTTACATGGCTTCTACCTTGGTGCATCTGCTTCATAAGAGTGAGGATGCGGAAGGGGTTATGGTTGAAGTGGATTTAGATTATATCATTCCTATCGTCAATAGGGTGATCAATGTGGAAAACCAGCTTTTTATGCGGAAGCATCCTTGTATATCACTTTCGGATAAGCAACGTGCTCATTTGGAGTATCTGTTGGATAATTTGCGGGAGAGGATAGAGGCGGAGGATGTGCAAGAGGTGAATTTGCAGCAACAACGCCTGACTTTGGAACTGATCAAGTCGATGGGGCAGACTTTCTGCTATGAGATATTGAATATGTATTTTGCCAACCAACCCATGCAGCCCTTGCCGCAGAACAAGAAGGATGTGATTTTTCAGAATTTCATGCTGGCTCTTTTCCGTTTGTATAGAAAGGAGCGTGATGTTGCTTATTATGCGAGGATGCAGCATATTACTCCACGTTATTTTTCCACCATCATTAAAGAGAAGTCGGGAAATAGTGCTTTGCAATGGATTGTGCAAATGGTGATTACCGAGGCAAAACAGTTGCTTGAAGGATCGGATCTGAGTATCAAGGAGATTGCAGACCAATTGAATTTCCCTACGCAGTCTTTCTTTGGAAAGTATTTTAAGCAATATGTGGGGATTTCACCTAAAGAATATAGAAAAGGCAAGTTGAGGATTAAGGATGGAATTTGATTTCTGAAAATGCAATCTATTTTATTTTAATATACCTTTGTGTACAAATCATAAACGTTTTATTTATGACCCGAAAGAACGAACAAGAGCGATTCATGTCTTATATTACAGAACGGCAAACTCATGAGAGCCGGATGGCGGTGGCTGATTTTTTGCGGAAATATGCTGACCGGTATCATAACTCTGATTTTATTTCTTCTGATCCGGTACAGTTCCCGCATCGCTATCATTTCAAAGCGGATATTGAAATCAGTGCTTTTCTGACTGCTTTTCTTAGTTTCGGAGCCCGCCCTCAAATACTGAAGGCGGCAGAACGGCTGGATTCCATAATGAACCGGCAGCCTTTGCAGTATGTGTTGTCCGGGAACTGGAAAATTGATTTCTGTGGTGAGGAGTCGTTCTATCGGACGGTTTCAAAAAATAGAATGGCACAATTGTTTCATTGGCTGTATACTATATATGATAGGTATGAGAGTATGGAGAATGCTCTTCTTTGCGAAACGGATGGAACTCCGATGCAACGTCTTTGTCGTTTGTTTGGAGTGTCGGATAAGGCGCCGCAAAAGAAATTGAATATGTTTCTGCGCTGGATGATCCGTCGCGATTCGGAAGTGGATTTTGGAATCTGGAGGAATTTCTCTCCATGTGAGTTGATTATCCCTTTGGATACACATGTCAGTGAGATGGCTTTCAGATTGGGGCTGACCCGAAGTAAATCTTATACGCTGAATAACGCAAGAACTATTACTGCGGCTTTGGCTGAGGTTTTTCCCGAAGATCCTTGTCTGGGGGATTTTGCTTTGTTTGGCTATGGGATTAATGAATTATGAGATGTAGTTTGGGGTGTGTTGCTCGAAGCAGGTAGCTGTGGTGAGGATGACTATGGGATATCATTTGCAATAAATGGAAATCTAAAAATAATCCCCGAGGGATATCACATCCGTCGGGGATTTTCGGTTTTTTGGTTAAAGGTTAGTATAAAATTAGGTTAGGTTGTTTCTTAAATTATAGGGGTACGTATTCCACGAAGGCCTCCATTGCTTCATAACATGCCAAACCAAGTTGGTCATACAAAGCAGCGGTACCCCGGTTGCGGTCTTCACTTCTTTGCCAGAACAGACGTTCGTCGTTGCCCAGGAACGGTGCGCTTTCCATCTGAGACTGATGCTTTAAGATGGAGTTACGTTTAGCACGCAATTCTTCCGGACTGAACGGTACGGCCATTTCAATGTTTTCAATTTCCCATTCCGCCCATGCGCCACGATACATCCAGATGCGGCAATCTTTCAACCATTCGGCACCGGCTTCTTTTTCGATGTCGATAGCGGCAAGCACTGCGTCTGTGCAGACACGATGGGTTCCGTGCGGGTCGGCAAGGTCACCGGCCACATAAATTTGGTGGGGTTTTACGTCACGTAGTAACTGTAAAACGATTTCCACATCGGCTTCACTGATAGGGTTCTTCTCGATTTTTCCTGTTTCATAGAACGGCAAGTCGAGGAAGTGGACACGGTTCAATGGAATTTGATTGTAAGTACTTGCAGTACGGGCTTCGCCACGACGGATCAGTCCTTTAATGGTCAGGATATCGCGGCTGTCCATATCGCCTTCTTTCTTGGCGGCAAGGAATTTCTTGATTTCAGCGTATTTGTTTTTGATGGTTTCGTTGGAGTTTTCATCAAAAAGTTGGTTGAAACCGTTGATGAAGTGCATGAAACGTACTACTTCTTCATCGCCTACGGCAATGTTTCCGGAAGTTTCGTATGCTACGTGTACTTCGTGACCTTGCTGAACCAAACGCCGTAAAGTTCCACCCATTGAGATTACGTCATCATCCGGGTGCGGAGAGAAGACTACCACGCGTTTCGGGAATGGTTTTGCCCGTTCGGGGCGATAGGTGTCATCTGCATTGGGCTTGCCGCCGGGCCATCCGGTGATGGTGTGCTGCAAGTCATTGAATATTTTGATATTTACGTTGTAAGCAGAACCGTAGAGTGCCAGCAGTTCGCTCAGTCCGTTTTCATTGTAATCTTTGTTGGTCAGTTTCAGAATCGGTTTTTTGACACGCATACACAACCATACAATAGCGCTGCGAATCAATTTGTCGTTCCATTCGCAATTGGTTACCAGCCACGGACGTTGGATACGGGTAAGGTGAGAAGCCGCTGCCAGATCTATGCAGACATTTGCATTGTTATGCATTTGCAGATAAGAAGCGGGCAGAGTGTCGCTCACTTTGTCTTCCACCGCTTTCTTGATGATATCGGCTTTGTCATCTCCCCATGCCAGCAAATAGATTTTGCGGGCAGCCATAATAGTTGCCACACCCATCGTGATGGAACAGGGAGGGAGATTGTCCACTCCCAAGTTGTGTGCAGCTTCAGCACGCGAGGTTGAGTCAATCAAAATCAGTCGGGTAGGGGAGCTCAAGCTTGATCCCGGCTCGTTCATGGCAATATTGCCTTCACGACCAATGCCCATTAATACGATGTCTATACCGCCAAAAGTCTGGATACGTTGTTCGTACAGGCGACAGTATTCGATGACAGCTTCCTGCGGAATCGTTCCGTCGATGGTGAATACATTTTGTTTATCGATGTCGATTTGGCTTAGGAATAAGTCGTTCAGCTGTGAGAAACTGCTTCCAGCCCCTTCGGAAGCCAAAGGGTAATATTCATATAAATTGAAAATTACTACGTTACGGAAACTTAGTCCTTCATCTTTATGTTTACGGACCAGTTCGGCATAAAGCGGCCGTAATGAAGCACCGGTTCCAGCCCCAATCACGCAGAACTTTCCTTCGCGCTGACGTTCCTGAATTTTTGCCGTAATTTCGTTGGCAATGTGCTGCACGCCTTCCTCCATCGTTTCATAGATGTCGGTAGGCACTTTTTCGCAGCGGGTCAAGACAGAACGTTCCACCGCATTTTCGGGTTTATAATATTTCGGAGATACTCTGTTCAGAGAAATCTGCGAACTTAAGTTTGTTCTCATAAATTACAAATTAGCTTTTTCGATGTCTTTGAAATATTTGTAGGTACCGACTTTCAGTTCGTCTGTAGCGGCTTCGTCACAAACAATGATGCCATGCTGGTGCATTTGTAATGCGCTGATAGTCCACATTTGTGTAATACCACCTTCAACGGCATGTTGCAAAGCACGTGCTTTGTTGTGCCCGTTGCAGATAATCAGAACTTCTTTGGCTGAAAGGACAGTCCCTACACCTACTGTTAACGCAGTTTTAGGTACTTTGTTCACGTCATTGTCAAAGAAACGTGAGTTTGCAATGATTGTGTCTGTAGTCAGTGTTTTGATACGTGTGCGTGAAGACAAAGATGAGCCCGGCTCGTTGAATGCGATATGTCCGTCGGGACCGATACCTCCCATAAACAGGTCGATGCCTCCGATTTCGGCTATTTGTTTTTCGTAGTTGGCGCATTCTGCTTCCAGGTCTTCGGCATTTCCGTTCAGGATATGTACATTTTCTTTCTTTATATCAATATGGTTAAAAAAGTTTTTCCACATAAATGTATGGTAGCTTTCTGGATGATCTTCAGGCAAGCCTACATATTCGTCCATATTGAAAGTAACGACATTCTGGAAAGATACTTTTCCCTGCTTGTTCAGTTCTATCAGCGCTTTGTACATGCCTAGCGGTGAAGATCCTGTGGGACAACCTAAAACAAAAGGTTTTTCAGGAGTCGGATTTGCCGCATTGATTTTACTAGCTACATAGTTTGCCGCCCATTGTGACAGCGCTTGGTAATCAGATTCAATAATTACTCTCATGGTTCTTTCTTTTTTAAGTTTTAAGTGTTAAGTTAACTATACGGGTTATTCCATATTATCCGTTTTGGGACGGAGGAATGTCAATTGTACTACCAGTGCGATAAGCACAATAATAGCCAACATGGCAAATCCCAGTCCCAACTTACCTCCGTCTGTCCACTTTCCCAAGACTTCGGTAATGGCTGCTCCCGCAAACACGCCTGTCATATTCATGATACCATAGGCGGTAGCACGGTGTTTGGATGATACGAACTGGCATAGAATCGGCATATTGTTGGCATCGAAGATACCATAACCGATTCCGAATAATAATCCAGCTCCCACAACAGCTACGAAACTGTGTCCGAACCCTAGTAAAAGCAGGGATGGAATAGTAAGTCCCAAGCCGATGGCACCCGTGTACACACGTCCTTTTATATTTCTTTGCACCCACTTATCGGATAAGGTTCCACCAATAATTACGCCAATGAACGAGGATAGCGCGATGGTGATAGTCGACATGGGGCCGGCTTGTGACATCGGTATATTCAGGTTCTCGGCGAACAAGGTAGGTAACCAGTTTTTGGTTGCCCATCCCGGTAAACTGGGGGCTGCGAAATATAGCAGAATCACCCAGAATGCAATATTACTGAAAAGTAATGATAATCCCTTCAATAAATTGCTTTTTTCTTTACCGGAAGGTGAATTTATTTGTTCAATTTGTATTCTATCCTTCTTTTCATGTAGAAAAAGCATCAAAATTACGGCGTATGCGATGCCGGCGATGCCGAACCAATGAAAGGTTGTATGCCAGGAAAAAGCAGCGGCTACTGTAGCGCCGAAACCTCCGATGGCCTGCCCGGTGTAGAGCCCGGTCATGTGAATACCGATGGCTAATGAACGTGACTTATCGGAGTGATAGTCGGCGATCAGTGACAATCCGGCAGGAATATAGAGCGCTTCGCTGATTCCCATCAAGGCGCGAAGGAAAAAAACTTCATTATAGGTGTCGGCGATTCCCATCAGATAAGTGACGGCCGACCATACAAACAAACTGCCAACAATAAGCCATTTGCGGTTCATGCGGTCGCCCACCATTCCGGCTATAGGGCTCATACAGCCATATATCCAAAGAAAGACTCCCATCAGTCGCCCAAAATTGGCAGCTGACTGAAGCTCGGTGATATCCACCGCCATGGCATCTCTCATTGTGGACAACATTTGCCGGTCCATGTAATTCAACAGGGCGACACCCCATAATAATCCTACTACAACCCAAGGATAAATTTTACTGTTTTTCATGCTAATAGATAAAGGGCTTTATAAATGTGATTTTTTGCTGTCGAGTATTTCCTCGCATAATGTATAGCCCTTGATCATCATTCTTGGAATGTGGAACGGGCCTTTGAACAGGTTACCCTTGGCCATTTGTGCAGGCGTGCCGTCACGATGGAGATATCCAAACCATTCTCCACACTCTTTATCAGGGAAATGGGTGTATGTCCAATCGCTGATTTGCTTGTGCATGTCAAGGTATTTTTCATTTCCGGTTGCTAAATATGCATACAAAGTAGCGATGATAGCCTCTGTCTGAGGCCACCAGAATTTCATGTCTTGGGAATAATCCTGTGGCGGAAGGTTCTTGCAGTCTTTGAAGTTGATGATACCTCCGAATTCTTTGTCCCATCCCCACTCCCAAGACCAATCAAGGATAGTGAGGGCCAATTCCGTAATATCTTTGTCCCAATTACGGTATTTGGCTTCTTCCAGCAGAAACCAGGCTGTCTCGATACAATGTCCCGGATTGATGGTGCGGCCCATGTTGCTGTCGATGAATTCTCCATGGGGACCTACCGTTTCAAGCAACGCCTTGAATTCGGGATGCATGAAATCTTTGCGCAGTTGGGCGATGGAAGCGTCAATCTGTCCGTTGAAGCTTTCATCTTGAATGGCCTGGCGGATACGTGATGCTACATTAATCAGGATCATTGTGATGGAATGTCCTTTCATAGGAAGAGTATCCAGATATTTTGGAGGGAGTATGCCTGGTGTTTCCATAAAATACTGCATCCGTTTGAACAAGTCTAATGCTTTTACGGCATACGTCTGGTCACCGGATGCGATGGCATATTCCGACATGGCGATGGCTGCGAATGACTCCGAGAAAATATAACGGCGTTTGCGCAAGGGAGTGCCTTCGGCAGTCACTTCGAAATACATACGTCCGTCAGAGTCAAAACAATGCGCTTCTATAAAGTCTATTGTACTTTTAGCTGCTGCCAGCCATGCTTCGTTCTTTTCTATATTATTATACGCATAGGAACAGATAAAAGCAAATCTTCCTTGGAACCACACCGATTTGGTGGTGTCCATCAAGCTGCCGTTTCGGTCAACGCAGGTATAAATACCTCCATTGACCTTGTCCAGCCCGTATTTCAGCCAAAACGGCATGATATTGGTGGTCAGATCTGTTTTGTATGATTCCGACCATTCTTTTATATAGTCTATTGAAAACATCGTGGTTCAGGTTTATTTGTTACATCTTTCGAAGAAATTGATTGCTTCCAGTTCGGCTTTCATGGCAGCTTCTTCCTCATCTGTCATATTTTGGAATGGAGTCCGGTTCTTTCCTAAATCCAGCCCGATCAGTTTCATGATGCGTTTACCGCCAACGATGTTTCCACGATAGTGACAGATGACATTGATAACTTCCTGTGCGAAATTCTGGCGTTCGCGTGCCAATTCCAGATCACCGGCTTTCCATGCTTCGATAATACCTGTGAGTTCTTTGCCGTTATAGTTGGTTGTTCCACCGATACCGCCCTGTGCACCGCCCATAGCCAGACAAGGAAGGATCGTTTCATCCTGGCCGTGCAACATGTCAAATTTGCCATTTTTATATAAACGGCATTGGTTGTATTCATACAGGCTTTCGAAAGTATATTTGATACCGGCGAAATTAGGAATGCGACCGTCTACGGCTTCCAAGAATGCTACCATTGAGAGGAATGCTCCGTTGAAAGCTGGGATATGATAAAAATAGAAAGGAAGTGCAGGAGCGCCGCATGCTATTTCTTCGCAGTATTTCACCAATTCTTCAATGCGTCCTACTTTGGGGAAAGGAGGTGCCATTGCTCCGATACCCCATGCTCCGATTTTCTGAGCGTGTTCCGCCAGACGTTTGCTTGATTTTACACAAGTGCTTCCTACATGGACAATGACTTTGAATCCTTCGGGTGCTACTTCCATCCAACGTTCAGCCAGTTTCATGCGTTCGTCTTCTGTCAGCATATAGCCCTCTCCGGAAGAACCATTGATAAATACGCCTTGAAGTCCGTTTCTAACCAATAGTTGGCAATAGGCTTCAATCGGTTCATAATTTACTTCTCCGTTCTCATAAAAGGGAGTAAAAGGTGCGTCAATTAATCCGTGAATCTTTTCCATAGCCTTTAATTTATTTGAAATGAA
>ENA-ORMX01001584-ORMX01001584.1-human-gut-metagenome-genome-assembly--contig:-NODE-1584-length-14569-cov-2.828855_pt1 | contig 14569 bp, 12 predicted proteins | sample MGYA00242108_ERZ509007 | MGnify/ENA primary metagenome ERZ509007 (study PRJEB26280, sample SAMEA2338745) | human gut metagenome | biome: human gut; feature: human-associated habitat; material: faeces...
CCTGCAAGCCACATGACTGCAACATGCGATTGACTGTCTGCGCATCAGGATTGCCCTGTCGGTTGAAAAGGCCAAGTGACTCTGCAAGCTGTGAAGGACTCAGCGTTCCCGGATTGTCCTCTGCCGGAATGAGCCGCTGGACTGGCGTCATGTCGATACCATAGGCTTCGCCGACCATCGACGAGGCCGTTGCCAGCGCCATGCCGTGACGGCAACCGAAGACCTTCTCAAGCGCCTCTGCCGTCTTGCCTACGTCGCGGACTGCCGTGCCGATCATACGCGTGCGGTAGTGCGGGTTCGGCGTGAGTTGCGGAATGCTGTAGCTACCCGTCTTGCGAATCGTCGGCAGGACCTCGCTCGTCACCCAGCGTTTGAACTTCTTCGCCGTCGGCAGCTTGCTCGAAAGTACGAGGCTGTAGAGGCCGGATTCGTTGATGAGCATGGTTGCAGTGACCACATTCCCATTTTGGGAATCTGCTTCAAGCATTTCTTTACGTTTATCTTCTGAGTCTACATGCATCATTACAGCTTTGCTTGCATTGCTATAACCCAGAGCAGCCGCAACGTCCTTACCGATAAGCCACGGCTCACCGTCGATAACGGTCGTGCGGACCTCGCCAAACTCGGGATTGTTGAAAATCTGCAACTCCTTGCTCTCATCCTTGTCTTTGTCTTTCATGCTAAACTCCTTTCGTTTACCATATTAAACTTAGTGCGTAAAAAAAATTTTTGTTACTCCTGCGTTTAACGCGCTGGACAACTTGAGCAGCGTATCAGTTTTAACATTCTTGATAGCACCACTTTCGATGCCAGCAATCGTAGCCCTTGACACGCCTGACTTCTCGGCCAGTTCAGCCTGTGTCCACCGGCGCTTTTTGCGGTACTCGCAAAGTTTGTTGGTGAAGCCCACCTTGTCTCACCTCCCTCGCTCGGTATGATTAAAGTTTAGCATGGTAAACGAATTTTGTCAAGTACACAAAACAAAAATGTTGAAATTTTGTCTAGTGTGCTATACAATATATCTAAACGGAATAGTCAAACTATTAGGAGGTGTATGGCATGACGTTAGGTGAGTTGATTCGAGAGTATAGAGAGCAACACAGCATGAGTATGGAAGAGTTCGCACGTCTCAGTGGCCTGAGCAAAGGCTACATATCTATGTTGGAGAAGAACAAAAACCCTAGAAACGGCAAGCCGATCATCCCGTCTATTGCTACATATGACGGCGTTGCAACTGCTATGCACGTGTCGGCTGCGGAACTAATGGAGAAGGTCGGTGAGAAGAATGACAACCTACCAGACCTCAACGCCAGAGATGAGCGACAGATTGAGCGTGACCTAGAAGACATGATGCACTCCGTCAGTACAGCCGCCTATGAAGGAGACACGGACGCACAAGAAGATGTAGAAGCGTTCAAGGCAACACTGAGAGCCGCGATGATACAAGCGAAGCGGATAGCAAAGAAGAAGTACACGCCGCGCAAGTATCAACAATAGAGGTTGTGATGCTATGGATGTAAAGAGGAAAGCTGAGTCAGTCATCAGGAAGTGCGGTACGACGAATCCATTTGAGATAGCACGTCGTCTGCACATGCATATACAGTATGGGCCGCTTGGCGGCGTAAAGTATGCGAACTACCTGCGGTACAAGCGCACGCAGATCATCATCATCGACAGCGACGTGGCACCATCCCACCTGCTGCCGTTCATTCTTGCCCATGAAATTGGGCACGCGCTTTGCACACCCGACGCTAACACCGCATGGATGGCTAGCTATACCCTAGGAAACGACGCGAAGGCTGAGCGAACGGCGAATACGTTCGCGGTAGAGCTGCTGCTGAGTGACGAGTACCTACGCGAGCACGCAGAGTACGGGATACACGAGCTTGCAAGGATGCAAGGCGTGCCAGAGGAATATGTCTATTTGAAGTCGCAATATTGAGATAACTTATTCTATAGATGCGGGGGTGGTGACATATGGTAGGTAAGATAAAAGAAGTATTTGCGTGGATATGGGTTGTAATCTACGGATGCTTTGTTGTTGTATCAGTGGCACTGTGTTCAGTCATCCAAAACGTACCGACCGCGTTTTATGCAACCTCAAAAGAATGGGAGAAGAGACAGCGAGGTTCATTTTTGTTTGCTGTGAGTGCCATCTCGCTTTCCCTCTATCTCATATACTATGCATTCGATGAAGCCTCATACTGGCTTGCATCAATTATATACAAATGCGGATTTTTGACGACGAACGGTGCTATTTTCATTGCAGGTTTCTCGATTATCTTTACTTTGACTTTCGTATCCGCGATAGCATATAAGAGTTTCTGCGATAAAGATAAAGACAGCAACGAACTAGGAAGTGAATGACTTATGCGTCATTGTTTCAGATTGCTAGTTGTGCTTCTAGCAATACTCATACCTTGCGGCATTGCTTACAACGAACATGTCGAGTTGATGCAAGCACAGCAAGAGATACAGCAACTGAAAGCAGAGTTGAGCAAGAGCCACGAGGCAGAAGTAGAAGCGCTGGTCAGTCACTTACGTTTGCACCCGGAAAACGAAGATCAGGAAGAGGCTGAGTACATAGCGAATGCAAGAACGGGCGTATTCCATCGCGCAGATTGCCAGTACGTAGCAAAGATGAATCCAGACAATGAAATTGAGTACGACTCGCGTGACGATGCAATAGACGATGGATACAGGCCGTGCAAGAAGTGCAGACCGTAAACATATTCCCGATGTCGGGCAATTATAGAAATGGAACTTTTTATAAATACTGACCTTTTGACTTTATAGAAATGCAGGATTCTATAAACTGACAGCGGAAAATGGTATGAAAAAAGCGGGCAGCCTCCTCAGACTTCCCGCTCGAATCAAATGCCGCATTAGCCGTGACCGCTCCTGCTCTTCGTTTTCCGCGTCTGTGGATGAGGATGGCGTGGGCAGGTACGCCGCTTCCAGAGATTACTCTTTTATTATACCACACACCCGCGCAAAAAGTCGCGGAGAAGGGAGAAAAAATATGGCGACGATACGCACCCGCAAGCGCGGAAAAACATGGTCATATTCGTTTGAAGTCGGCAAGAATCCTGAGACCGGCCGCCGCAAGATGAAAGAGAAAGGCGGCTTTGCCACGCAGGATGAAGCATACGACGCAGGCGTCGAAGCGTATGCAGATTGGAAACACGGCAACATAGGGCTGATGAGCGATAAGGTATTGCTCGACGATTTCTTCAAGAGTTGGCTAGAGAACGTCGTAAAACCGAACGTGAAGTTTGGCACGGTATACCAGTATGAGCGGCGCTACTATAGCGTGATATCGCCAAGTATCGGCAAGATGTACATACAGGATATCAGGCCGAGGAATGTAGACGCTATCATCCGCAAGATGGCCGCCGAAGGGAAAGGCCACGATACGATACAATGCATACTGACCGTCATGAAAAGCATGTTCAAATATGCTGTATATCCTGCCGAACTAATCGCATCGAATCCAGCATTGAACGTGTCTATCCCCCGCTCTGCGCGTCGGCAGATAGTAGAGCGGCGCGTCATATCGCGAGAAGAATTGGACGGCGTGTTGGCCGGGCTACAGGAAAGCAAAAAGGGGTTCTGTCGCATCCCTATACTGCTTGGCTACTATGCCGGTCTGCGCATCGGCGAAGCACTGGGGCTGTGTTGGGAAGACATTGACTTCGAGAATCGCACAATGTCCATCGTGCGTCAAGTACGTCCCGGGCGCGTGCATCGAGAGCCAATCTTTTGTGACCCGAAGACACCGACGAGCACGCGCGTGATCTGCATGAACGACGCATTGATAGAAGAGCTGCGAGCCTGGAAAAAAGAGCAGGCAGAAGAACGCTTACGACTGGGAATGTCCTACCAATGTGTCTATGAAGTAGGGAAAGAACGGCATATGAAAGTCCTGCCCGCGGTTGACGGTAAGCCTGACGGAGCAATAGAGCACCACCTCGTCTGCACGCGGAAGTTCGGTCTGCCGACCAATCGCGGCATAATGATGTATCAGTTGCGCAAGGTCAATATCAATTTCCATTCCCTGCGGCATACGCACGCGACGAGACTGATAGAGGCTGGAGCAAAGCCAGTCGATGTAGCTGCGCGTCTCGGCCATTCTGACGTGTCCATCACACAGAACCTCTATTCTCATGACACAGAGAAGATGGCTCGCGAGACAGCCGCGCTGATTGACAAAGTGATGTAGACAAACACGTCTTGTAGACAAATCGTAGGCAAAACCAACAACAAAAGGACCTGTAGCCCTTATTCTTCAATGGGTTCAGGTCCTTTTCCAATACACCTCTTTATTGTACTGGTTTTGCGCACGCCTTGCAACCCCTTTCCGTACATCTGTACTTGAGTTCCCCCTGCGCAGATGGTACAATATTCCCGATACTATTATATAGAAGGAATGAGGAATCCATATGAGTCTTGACGGCTTTTCGATGCGCCCGCTGACGCGCGAGCTTGACGCAGCGCTCGCGGGCGGCCGCATCGACAAGATCACACAGCCCAATAAGCAATCCATCATCCTGTCCGTACGCCAGCCCGGGCAGAATTTCCTGCTGCACATCTCCATCAACTCGCAGAACCCGTCGGCCCACCTGCTCGAGAAGAATCTCGAGAACCCGCCTGAGCCGCCCGTCTTCTGCATGGTCCTGCGCAAGCAGATTGAGACGGGCCGCATTGCCCAGATTCGCCAGCACGGACTCGACCGCCTGCTGCTCATCGACATCGACTCGCTGGCCGCGGGCGGCCGCATCGTGACGAAGACGCTCGTGCTCGAGCTCATGGGCAAGTACAGCAACATCATCCTCGTGCAGGACGGCATCATCATCGACGCACTGCGCAAGATCGGCGCGAACAGCAGCCGCGTGCGCACCGTCCTTCCGGGCCAGGCCTACGAGCTGCCGCCCGGACAGGAGAAGAAAGACCTCTTCACAGACGATATCGAGACCATTATGGCCATCGTGAAGGCAGACCCAACGCTTCGCCTTGACAAGGCACTTCTAGCCGCCTGCATGGGCTTCGGCCCCGTCTCGGCGAAGGAAGTCTGCTTCTCGGCAGGGCTCGCGCCCTCCATCCGCATCGAAGCGCTCGACGAGGCCGACTTCCAGGCCATCAAAGGCGCCCTCGAGGAGATTCGCGAGGCGGCGGCGCACGGCGGCGAGGACGGCGCGAAGGCCGTGCTCTTGCTCGGAGAGAACCAGAAGGTGCTCGCCATGGCCGCCTTCCCGCTCCACTACTTGCCAGAGGCCGCCGCGCTCTCCTTCCCGACGATCAGCGCCATGCTCGAGAAGGCCGACAACCTGCTCGGCTCCTACGTGTTGCCCGACAAGGACCGCTTCCGCAAGCTCGTCAAGAATGAGAAGAACCGTGCCGAGAACAAGCTCACGAAGCTCGATGAGGAGATCGCGGCGGCGGAGAACGCGGAGGAATTCAAGGTGCGCGGCGACAACCTCATGACGTACCAGTACCAGTTCAAGGACCGCGAGGACGCGAGCGTGACCGTGCCGAACATCTACAGTGAGACGGGCGAAACCATCACGATCCCGCTCGACCAACGCCTGACGCTCGTCGAGAACATGCAGGCCTGCTACAAGAAGTACGATAAGCTCAAGCGCGCGCAGGAACTCCTGCAGGTCCAGCGCCGCGAGTGCGAGGCAAATATCGCCTACCTCGAGAGCATCGAGGCGTCGCTGCTCGCCTCCTCGAATCTCGCGGAGATCGCCGAGATCCACAACGAGCTCATCGCCGCCGGCTACCTGCGCGAGAAGCCCAAGAAGAAGAACAACGACAAGCCCGCCCGCCCCTTCCACTTCCAGGCGCCGGACGGCACAGAGATCCTCGTCGGCAAGAACAACTACCAGAACGACAAGCTGACGTTCAAGACGGCGCGCTTCAATGACACCTGGTTCCACACGAAGGACATACCGGGCTCTCACGTCGTCCTGCAGAACGGCGGCACAGAGCCGAGCGAAGAGGACATCCTGCTCGCCGCTAGCCTCGCCGCGCACTTCAGCAAGGCGCGCGGCTCCTCGAAGGTCCCCGTCGACTACACGGAGATCCGCTATGTCAAGAAGCCGTCTGGCAGCAAGCCCGGCTTCGTCATCTTCACGAACCAGAAGACGCTCTACATCACGCCCGACGAGAGTCAGCTCGCCCCTGTCCTGGCACAGGACCCGAGCTGACGGCCGCCAGGCTCTGCGCAGAGATCCTGCACCGCAGGAAGCAGCACATGACAAAAGACCGGCCGCATCGAGGGGGACTCGATGCGGCCGGTCTTTTTATGGGGTATATCGGATTGCAGGGGAAGCACAATCCAAAATTTGTGATGTGGGTTGAAATCAGATCTCTTCCATTTCGGCTTCGAGCTCTGCTTCCGTCATCTGACCTTCAGCAGCAGCCTGGCGTGCATCGCGGCGGCGAGCATAGAGCAGGTAGTAGAGAGCCGCGCAGCCGATAGCGCCGAGGCCGACAGCGAAGTAGATGCCCTGGAAGCCAAGGGATTCCTTGAAGGCACCGAGCATGTACGGGCCAACGCCGAGGCCGAGGTCAAGGGCGATGAAGTACGTCGAGACGGCAACGCCAATGCGGACTTCCTTGACGAGCTTGACACAGATGGCCTGGCCGTTCGACATGAACGTGCCGTAGCCGAGGCCGACGAAGACACCGGCGACGAGCATCATCCAGCTCTGCGTCGTGATGGAGAGGAGCAGCAGGCCGATGGCCAGGCAGGCGTACGTCGGATACATGACGAAGTCCTCACCCTTGCGGTCGAACATGACACCGGCAACCGGGCGGGCAACCGTGACGGCAAGTGCGTAGACGACGAAGAACAGCGTACCGGCCGTCATGAGCTGGAGCTCACCTGCATACGAGGCGAGGAAGCTCAGGACGCTCGAGTAGCAGACAGCGACGCAGAAAGCAACGATCGAGATAGCCGTGACTTTCGGCTCGAGGAAGTTGGCGATGTGGATCTCCTTGAGCTCCGCGCGGTGCTCTTCCGTGAGTTCCATCTCATCGACGTGCATGACAGCTGCAGCACCGAGGCAGACGACGATCATCGCGATGCAGAAGTAGATGATGTCTTCGAACGGGAAGATCTGCTGCATGAGCATGCCGATGAAGGGGCCGATGGCAGCTGCGAGGCTCATCGAGAGCGCATAGTAATTGATGCCCTCGCCACGGCGCTCTGCCGGGATCATCGTCGAGACGATTGTGCTCGTCGCCGTCGAGGCGATACCGTAGCCGATACCGTTAAGGCAGCGGACGAAGAAGAGCATGGCCATCGAGTGGATGCCGAAGTACATGAACGTCGTCGCGAGGTAGAAGATGATACCGGCGAACAGCATCTTCCTGCGGCCGTAGAGCTCGACCGAGCGGCCAGCGAAGAGTCGCGCGATAAGCGTGCCGAGGATAAAGATACCGGAAGCGAGGCCAGCCTCACTCATCGAGGCATTCAGCGAGTGAATGGCCTTCGATGCGATGATGACCATCAGCATATAGTAGATGATGTAGATCAGGAAATTGACAAGCGTATCAAGGATGAACCCTTTCGTCCATAACCGTGGTTTGGAAGACATAAATAAAATCAACGACCTTTCTCACAAAGAATAAATCAAATGTATGACAGTTATTGATTATAGGGGGTCGGCCTGATTTTGTGTAGCGCATAAAAAAGATGCTTGTCATCATAAAAACAGATGACAAGCACCATTCTCTACGGGTTCTGTCGATATGACCTTCAGTCGCGTCTCCTGTGCATGGCACGCATAACAGCGTCCGCCCCATCTGGATGTTTTCGCGTTTTTAGGATGAGTCACGAAGAGGCGCTGCTAAAAAACTTCCTGTTTCTTCTGCTTTTGCGCGGGGGCCGTGCTCATCGCTTCTCGCGATGAATAGAGTCCTGCCCCTCGTCAAAGCTCTGCAAGACGTGGCTGACGTAGTCGCGGATTAGGTCGATCTTGGGGCTGTTCTTCTTGTAGATGAGGCAGGCGTCGACGCGCAGCGGCTGCGCGAGCTCGTACCAGCCGTCGCGGCAACCGAGTGCGCGCAGCAGGCGCTCCGGCAAGAGCGCTCCCACCCCATTCTGCTGGCAGTAGTAGACCATCGCGTAAGGCGTCGAGAGGCGCGCCGAGATGACGGGCGTTTCCTTCTCGAGGACGGGCGCGAAGTACGCGTGGAACGTCTTGTTCATGAAGTAATTCTTCGGGTAGATGACGATGGGCAGGCGCGCGATCGCCTCGCGCGTGACAGGCATAACACGAGGCTGCAGGAGCGGCGCGTAGTAGACGAGATTGTCCCAGCAGAAGTGAGCCGTCTCGTACTCGGCCGCGCCGCCCGCCGGCAGCGAATCGGCGACGTAGTACGTCGAGGCGACGTCGAGGCGGTCATCCTGCAGCGCGCGGCAGATCTGGTCCGTCTCGAGATCGAATACGTTGAAGCGCAGGTCCTTGTTGGTCTGGCGGAAGTGCGCGATGTGGCGGTTCACCTGGATGTCGCCGAGCGTCCGCAGGATGCCGACATTGAGCTCAGCGGGCTGCGCGGCATTGGCCGACTGCAGGTCGTAGACGATCTTGTGCAGGCCATCCATCCAGTCCGTGATGCGCGCGAGGAAGACCTTCCCCGCCTCCGTCAGGTGGCTGCCGCGCTTCGAGCGCTGGATGAGCGTGACGCCGAGCGCGCTCTCGAGGTTCTTCATCTGCGCGCTGAAGGCCGACTGCGTGATGTTCGCCTCCTTGGCCGCTCGCATGAAGTTCTGCACACGCCCGTAGATAATGAAGCATTCCAGCTGCTGGATGCTTGGCAAATCTCCCATCATAAAAGCCTCCCAATCGATCCGCGAGGATCATCCGACACGATATAAATACGATTTATCGAAACGATTGACTACCATTCTAACAGAGGCCATGTGATTTTGCAATACAGCCCACGAAAAAGAGGCCGCCGCATCGCTGCGACAGCCTCTGTTCTTTTCGGTCGAAGGGCGCCGGCTCCCATCACGTTGACTTGTGGTTGGCGTTCAAATCAATGGACTTGACTGGAGCCGGCAAGATAAAGCCTTTCGGCTTGCCAACCTACCCCCTTCATCTATTATTATAACGGAATACAAGGTCCAAAAAAAGGCGATTCCATTGTAGGAACTCACGAAAATATTTGTGAGTTCCTACAATAGAAAGCACTGGACAAGTGCGTTTTGCGCAATCTCCGCCTCATCCGTCCTCATTTTCGTCCGTTTCTCCCGCTTCTTCGGCTTCGCAGTCGAGGTACTGACAGACGAGCGAGCGGCCGCCCTCCCGCGCGAGAAGGTTGGGGAGCCAGTCCGGCTTCTCTTCATTGTCCTTGAGCAGGCATTCGAGCAGCACGTACGAGGCCAGCGCGTCCTCGAAGGCGCGGTGCTTCTTCTTCGTGTGCCAGCCAAACGACTCCAGAAGGGCGACGAGGTTGTACTTCTTGCGCTTCGGCAGGAGCTGCTGTGCGAGGCGCACGGTGTCGAGATAGCGCGGGCAGAAGCGAATGTTCGTGCCGTTCTTGTGGTTCATGCGCATGAGCGCGAGGTTGATGCTCAGGATGTCGTTGTCGCCGATGGCGTGGCCGACGACGAGGTCCTCCGGGTCGACGAAGTCGAGGAACTCCGGCAGGATAACGTCGAGCGGCGACTTGTCCCTGAGGTCCTCCTTCGTGAGGCCCGTCATGTTGCGCACCGTGCGGTTGATGAAGGTCCGCGGGCGGATGAGCCGGCGGAAGACCTCAATCTTGTCCGAGGCGATCGGCATGCGGATGGCCCCGATCTCGATGATGTCGTCGGGGAACGCCCCGGCCATCTCGAGGTCGAACGAGACGACGCCCCTCGGATGGAGCTCCGCGAGCCCCTCAAGGCTGACGGACTGCGCGTGGATGGCCCGCTCGAGCTGTTTCTTGCGCCGTCTCTGGCGGCGCTTGTTTTCCTGTTCCTTACTCCGCATGATACTCTCCTGTTCTACTCGCCTGCCCGCGCCAGGAGGCGCACGGCAGCATCTGCGATATCGGTGCATAATGGCCGCTATCTTTCGTCATCGCCTTGTCTGCCCATTGCACGGAAAGACGGTCCGGCGTATAATGAGCCTACAGCTTGCGCTGACAACAAAAAAAGGAGGATATTATGCAAAGTCTTCTACTCGTCTTCATCGGCGGCGGTCTTGGTGCCGCCTGCCGCTACTTCAGCACCACGCACATCGGGGCGCTTTTCGGCACGTACTTCCCGTTCGGCACGCTGTTCGTCAACACGCTCGGCAGCCTGCTCATGGGCTTCATCATGGGCTCGCTCGTCTTCCTGATGGAAAAGACCGGCTTCACGCTCGCAGAGCCCGCCCGGCTGCTCCTGACCGTCGGCTTCCTCGGCGGCTTCACGACCTTCTCATCGTTCAGCCTCGAGACGGTCACGCTCATCGAGGGCGGCAGCCTCTTCTACGCCGCCATGAACATCGCCGCCAATCTCGGCCTTTGCTTCCTTGCGACGTTCCTGGGCCTCGGCGCGGCCAGAGCGCTCAGCGCGCTCTAACGCCTCCTGGCCACATTCCGGACGAAGGCGCCCATCGCCTTCTCGCTGACCTCTGCCTCTGCTTCATGCTGATCGATGGCCGTAAGCTCTCGCTGCAGCTTGTCGCGGAGGCTTCTTTCGTGCCGGCCGCCATCTTTCGCGACGGCCTGCTGTACCTGAAGGAGCATGAGAGCCGTCCTGCTGGCCGAAGCCAGGCGAACCGTCTGCTCAAGCTGCGGCCGGCACGCCTTGAGCTGCTCGGGCGGCAGCTCCTTCAAGAGGCGCCCTGCAGCCTTGGCGCGCGCGTCGGCCATGGCGAGAAGCGCCGCATGCGCTTCCTTGGCCCCTGCCCCATCCGGCCAGCTCTCCAGCAGGCGCTCAGCCGTTGCGGCAAAATCCGGGTCATCCGCGAGGCCAATTGATGCCCAGTCATTCTCGAGGTGGCGCGAGCCCGCGGCAAAGAGCGCCATGTCCTTTGCGAGCGGCCCGTACTGGCGCTTGATGGCCTCCTGCCACGACTTCTCGGGATCGTAGTGCTCGGGGTCTTCGGCGTAGTCAGCCCCCGTCGCCAAGGCGATTTTCGACAGGGCCTCGACCTTCATCGGGTTGAAGAAGATGGCGGGCAGATTTCCCTTCGGCAGGGGATCTACAGGGCCGAGCGCGAGCTTTGTCTCCATGTAGTCGTTGACGGGGTAATTCCACCAGAGACCAAGCGCCCGCCCGTAGAGCGCATCAGCTTTCGCGAGAGCCTCATCCGTCAGCGGCCCCTTCGCCACGCCGTCACCCGTGTAGAGCACCAGGACGTCGTGCGAAAGCCCCTCGGTGAACGCATCCGTGTAGGGCTTGCGCGCGCCGCCTTCCTGCATGTCTGCGTAGAAGTACTCCGTCGGCACCGTCAGGAAGGCGCCGATGTCCGCGTGGCGCCGCCGCAGCTCGCGCGAGACATCGCTCAAAAAGGCCGCCTGGCCCGCGCCGTCCTTGTCCTTGATGTCGTCAAAGAAGATGGCGAAGTCGCGCACACCGAGCGCGTAGAGCGTCTCGAATTTCGCGAGCATCTTCTGGCGGTCGGCATAGCCCTTGTAACCGTGCAGCGAGACATCGAGCCCCGGCGAGACGGCAAAGATGAAGCGCACGTCCTGCGCCTTGGCCGCCTTCACGAGCGCGCCGAGTTCCCGGAGTTTGTCCTCCGGGTAAGGTTCGCGCCATTTCTCGCGGTGGTACGGGTCATCCTTCGGCGCGTAGAGATAGGCGTTGAAGCCCTCAGCCCGGCAGAACGCGAGAATGTCGAGCCGCTCTTCCTGCTGCCACGGCGTGCCGTAGAAGCCCTCGATGACACCGCGCAGCGGCACGGGTGACGCCGAGGCAGTCTGCACCGCTGTCACAGGGCCTCCCGCCACACACGCGCCAAACACGCCAAGGCCTATCGCAACCTTTCCCACTTGTCGAAACCGCATCTCACATCTTCCTTTCTTCCTACTTATATCATATCACATTACGGCGATAAAGTATCTCATCAGCAGAAAATTTTCACAGATTCTCCGCGCTTTTCTGCTCCTGTCTTCTAAAAGCGATGCGTCCATGATACAATAAAAAGATGAAAAAATGCAAGAGAACAGAACAGAAAGGAGGGGGCGCCCATGTCATGGTTTCATCTGCCGTCCTGCAGTGAGGAGCGACGCGCGTTTGGCAAGAAATGCCTGAAGCGCCTGGGGCTCGCGCTGCTCGTCATCTGCCTCATCATCCTCATCGCGCTCGAGATCCTGAGCCGCGGCGCGGCGCAGATCTTCAACTACGCGATGACGAACCAGGACATGCTGCGCGGCACGATCACGGTCGAGCGGCTGATCTCCGACATCACGGGCCACGTCTACTTCACAGGCCTCGAGTGGAAGGACCGCGAGGGCAATCCCATCCTCGAGATCCCGAGCGGCGACTTCCGCGTCAACGTCTGGGACGTCCTGACGCGCGACTTCAAGTCGACGACGATACGCGAGCTCACCGTCAATCAGCCCTCCGTCTCCGTCCACCTCTCCGACGACATGAAGGTCGACTTCGTGCGCCCCTCGCCCGACATGGACCGCCTCAAGAAGGAGTCTGAGGACTGGCGCGAGAAGGTCAACCTCGCGACGCTCGACGCGCGCGAGCGCCGGACCGTCGGCCAGTGGCGCCGCGAGCACCACCAGCAGAAAGTCCAGCGCGACTGGCACAACTTCAACGCGGCGGGCAAGCATCTGAAACTGCGCCTGAACGTCCACGACGGCGGCGTCGAGGTTTTCTACCGCGAGCGCCACTACGTCATGAGCCACGTGCAGATGGCCGTCGACCTCGACACCGCGAAGCAGATGAGCCTCGACATGTCGATTGGCGGCTTCGGCGGCACGATGATCGGCGATGCCATCGCCCTCAACGGCACGGTCGACTTCACCGAAGCGCCAGAGCCGGCGTGCAACATGGCCCTCGTGCTCTACCAGGTCGACCCGTCCTCGCTCGGCTTCGGCATGAACATCCATGACAAGATGACGCTCTCGACGTACTTCACGGGTCCCGTCTCCCACCCTATTGGCACGGGCAAGATCGAGATGGATGAGCTCCACATCCCGGGCCTCGACTTCGCGAATGTCGAAGGCAAGGTCTACTACGAGAACTCCCTGCTGCAGTTCACCGATGTCACGGCCGACGTCTACAAGGGCCGCCTTTCGGCCTACGGCGACTACGACCTCGACACGCGCTTCTACAACCTCTACGGCCATGGCGAAGCCATGCAGACCGAGGCGGCCCTCCCCAAGAGCGGCCTGCACACGCGCGTCGACCTCGACCTCGAGATCCACTCGGAGGGCTCGACCAAGAGCACAGTGTCGTCCGGCTCCTTTGTCTCAGGGCCCGGCCGCTACCACCTGCTGCCCTTTGACCGCCTCTCCGGAAAGGTGACAGACGCAGACGGCGACCTCCACTTCTACGATGCCGTCATCAATCTGCCGGGCTTCACCGTCTCGACAGACGCCTTCCACATCCAGCACGGCAAGCTCAGCCTGAACCCCATCAAGCTGACCGACAAGGAAGGGAAGCCGCTCTACACCTTTGTGCCGGACAAGTGATCATCCCCCACCTCTATCAACGGAAAGGAACAGCCAAATGCCAACTGCCAAGAATCCTGCATCACCCACGCCGCCCGCGCGCACAGTGCGCCGCCGCGGCATAGCGCTCGCGCTGACGGGCGCCATCCTCTGGGGCGGCTCGGGCGTCGCGGGGCAGTACATCCTGCAGGACTGCGCCTTCTCGACGGAATGGCTCGTCGGCGTGCGCCTCATTCTCTCAGGCGCAATGCTGCTGCTCATCGACCTCGCCTTCTACCGCCAGGATCTCTTCGCCGTCTTTCGCAAACGGCGTGACGCCGTCGAGACCGTCGCCTTTGCCGTCCTCGGCATGCTCGGCGTCCAGTACACCTACTTCGCCGCCATCAAGTACAGCAACGCCGCGACCGGCACGATCCTCCAGTACCTCATGCCGGTCGTCATCGTCGCCTGGACAGCGCTGCGCACGCGCAGGCTGCCGCCCTTTGGCGAACTCCTCTGCGTCGCGCTCGCCGTCCTCGGCACCTTCCTGCTCGTGACGCACGGCAGCCTGACGCAGCTCGCCATCTCGCCGCCCGCCCTCTTCTGGGGTATGCTCTCGGCCTTTGCCGCCGCCTTCTACACCGTCCAGCCGAAGCGCCTGATCTGCAAGTACCGCCCGACGCTCATCATCGGCTGGGGCATGCTCGTGGGCGGCCTGCTCTTCGTGCCCGTCTCGCGCCCATGGGACTTCACGGGCCTCTTCAGCATGGCGGCCGCCCTACTCTTTTCCTACATCATCCTCTTCGGCACCGTCATCGCCTTCGCCTGCTACCTCGGCAGCCTCCAGTACCTCCAGCCTGCCGAGACGAGCATCCTCGGCTCCGCCGAACCCCTCGCCGCCATCCTCCTCTCCGTCACCCTGCTCCACATCACCTTCACCCCCTTCGACCTCCTCGGTGCCCTGAGCATCCTGGCC
>ENA-ORMX01001596-ORMX01001596.1-human-gut-metagenome-genome-assembly--contig:-NODE-1596-length-14496-cov-3.273735_pt1 | contig 14496 bp, 13 predicted proteins | sample MGYA00242108_ERZ509007 | MGnify/ENA primary metagenome ERZ509007 (study PRJEB26280, sample SAMEA2338745) | human gut metagenome | biome: human gut; feature: human-associated habitat; material: faeces...
CCCCTCGTGGGTCGTGGCAATTCCCGCAATAAAGGTCGAAGCGGCTGTATGGTCGTTCGTACCTCAATCTTCGGGATCGCCACGCTACGCTCGCGATGACGTGAACTATATTGTGTCGTGTTTGCGATTATAAGCGGTATAAGAAAAAAATATGGAGGCGTTTTCCGAAAACGCCTCTTTTTCTTTGCTTAAACGGTTTGATTGTGGTATAATAATCGTCGCTATGAAAGATAAATACGTAAGTCCGCTTTGCGAAAGATACGCAGACGCGAAAATGCAAAAAATCTTTTCCCCCGATAACCGCTATTCGACCTGGCGCAAACTTTGGGTTGCGCTTGCCGAAAGCGAAAAAGAATCGGGTCTGGACTTTATTACGGACGAACAGATTGCCGAACTTAAAGCCCATATCTACGATATAGACTACGATAAAGAAGCCGAATACGAACGCTCGCTTCGGCACGACGTAATGGCGCATATTTACGCTTACGGCGACGTTTGCCCGAATGCGAGAAAGATCATTCACCTCGGCGCGACGTCTTGTTACGTTACCGATAACGCCGATATTCTGCTTATAAGAGAAGGTCTTACCGAAATAAAAACTTTGCTGGTGAACGCGATTAAAGCGGTTTCGGACTTTGCGGAAAAATATAAGGGTTTGCCCGTTCTGGCGTATACTCATTTTCAGGCGGCTCAACCGACCACGCTCGGTAAGCGCGCCACGCTCTGGCTTAACGACCTGTACGAAGATCTTAAACGGGTAGATTACGAACTCGCAGGTCTTAAATTTTTCGGTTGCAAGGGTACGACGGGTACGGGCGCGAGTTTTCTTCAACTTTTCAACGACGAAGAAAAGGTTTTCAATCTGGAAAAACTTATAGCCGCGAAGTTCGGCTTTACCGAAGTTATTCCCGTTTCGGGACAGACGTATTCGAGGAAAATCGACAGTTTCGTACTCAATACGCTCTCTTGTATAGCGCAGTCGGCGGCGAAATTTTCTTCGGACGTCCGACTTATGTGCCACATGAAAGAGGTTGACGAACCGTTTGAAACGAATCAGATAGGCTCTTCGGCAATGGCTTATAAGAAAAACCCGATGAGAAGCGAAAGAATCGCTTCGCTCGCGCGTTACGTTATGATAGACGCGCTTAACCCCGCGATTACCGAAGCGCAACAGTGGCTCGAACGCACGCTCGACGATTCGGCGAATAAGCGTATTTCAGTTCCCGAAGCCTTTCTGGCGACGAGCGGAATACTCAACCTCTATATAAACGTAATAAGCGGGTTAAGGGTTTACGAAAAAGTAATCAAAAAAAATCTCGACCGCGAATTGCCGTTTATGGCTACCGAGAATATTTTAATGTATCTCGTCGAAGAAAAAGGTTTCGACCGTCAGGTCGCGCACGAGATTATAAGGGTTCATTCGGTTGCCGCCGGCGAACACGTTAAAGTAGAAGGCGGCGACAACGACCTTTTGGACAGGCTTTCGGGCGACGAAAGACTGGGCTTGACGAAAGAAGAAATCGCAAAGATTTGCGACGCGCACGGGTTCAGCGGTTTAGCGGAAAAGCAGACCGAAAAGTTCCTTGCGTTTGTTAAAAAAGAAGTTTTGGACAAGAACGCCGAATTGCTCTGTTTCGAAGCGCAAGTTACCGTATAAGGCGAAAGAGCGCAGTCATCGCGAGCATGCCCCACTCGTAGACGTAGGCAGACTGGCCGTCAAAGAGGAAATAGGCGGCAATCGATGCGCCGACGAGTACGGGCCAGGCGAGATAGCCGAGCAGCATCCTGTATTTGCCGAGGCGCGCACGCGGGTGGTCGACCCACCAGAGGCCGAGCACGGCGCCGAAGAGCAGCGCGTAGACGCGCGTGTCCGTGCCGTAGTAGAGGCGCGTGACATCCATGTCCGGCTTGTACATCATCGGCATGACGGCCGCCGAGCCGAGCGCGAGCAAGGCGAGCACCACGAGGCCTGCGCGGCGCCCGGCGAGGATGTCGAGAAAGGCGTAGAGCGCGAAGAGCAGCGGCCAGACGAGGTAGTACTGCATCTCGATGCCCATGAACCAGAGGTGCGTGAACGGCGAGGCATTCGTCAGGCGCGTGAAGTAGTCGGCATTCTGCGCGATCTGCCACCAGTTGTTGTAGCCGAGGACGATCGAGAGAAACTCCGGCCGGATGGCCGCGACGGCCTTCGGCAGCACGAAGGAAAAGACGCCGATCGTCGTCAGCAGCACGATGAAGAGCGACGGGTAGATGCGCTTGATGCGCTTCATGTAGTACGTCTTCACGCGGAAGCGGTGCTCGAGCCAGCTGCGCTTACTCGTGTAGGCGAGCAAAAAGCCCGTGAGCACGAAGAAGAGCGAGACGCCGAGATAGCCGCCGGGCAGCCGCTCGGGGAACATGTGGAAGAGTGTGACGCCGACAATCGCCAGCGTGCGCAGCACATCGAGCCCGTCGATATGCCGCCTGCCCGCTGCTTCACGTCCAAATAACGACAAAATGATCAACTCCTAAACCATGATATGTATAACTAATAATATAGAGTGCAGAGAAGGAAAAAGCAAGCCCAAAAGCGAAAACCGATAGAAAGAGATGCATGGAGAAAGGATGAAACCGATTTGACTGCACACACGACTCAAACGACTCGAATGAGAATAACTCGAATGAGAATGAATGGAAAGAAAACAATACGACAGAAGCTGCTCACCGTGAGCCTCGCCCTCGCCTGCCTGCCGGGCGCCGCCCTTGCCGCCTCCTTCCCCGCCACAGACCCCGCCATCCACTATGAGGGGCGCTGGCAGGAGAACGGCGGCTGCTATGAAGCCGCGCAGGGGGCCGTCTACCTTGAGACGGATTTCACGGGCACGCGCATCGCCGCCGATCTCCAAGACCACGAGAACCGCTGGCTCGTCTCCATTGACGGCGGCCCTTCGCGCAAAGTGCGCGCCGCAGCAGACGGTCCGACCGTGCTCGCCGAGGGCCTGACCAATGGCCGCCACACGCTCAGGCTCGAGCGCGCGACGGAGGGCTCGTACGGCATCAGCCACTTCCGCGGACTCGAGGCTGACTCACTCGAAGCTCCTGCAAGACAGGCAAAGCGCCTGCGCCTGGAATTCGTCGGCGACTCCATCACGGCGGGCTTCCGCAACGACGGCAAAAAGCACGGCCACAACGACGCTGCCATCGAGGACGGCTCAATGGCGTTTGCGCCGCAGCTCGCGCGCCTTCTCGGCGCCGACTACAGCGTCGTCGCCAAGTCGGGCGAAGGCGTCGTCCACAACTGGGGCGCCGACTGGCCAGACCGCGGCCTGCACACGGAGGAGCGCTACCGCTGGACCTTCTACGGTGCGCATAAGGCGCCCGGCAACACCATCTGGCAGAGTGAGAAGCTACCCGTCTCCGCCGTCGTGCTCGCGCTCGGCACGAACGACTTCAGCGACAAGAAGCGCCGCCCCTATCACGAGGAATACGTGCAGGCCTGGACGGGCCTCATCCGCCAGGTCCATGCGATGAATCCCGCTGCCCCCATCATCTGCCTCGAGCCGCTGCCCGCCGCCGTCTCTCCGCTCGCGGGCCTCTGGATTGAGGAGTCCTGCAAGCTTGCACAGCGAGAAGGCATCCCCGCTCACTACATCGCGCTCAACGAGGACGGCCCGCTGCTCGCCCCCGGGGACTTCGTCGGCGACGGCACGCATCCGACGAAGGCAGGCTCAGCCCGCCTCGCCCGATACCTCGCCCCGCGCCTCGCCCCCTTCCTGCCCCATCATTGACAGAACCAGGCCATCGCCGCGTCCCCGCGCTCGATCCCGTCGCCGTCGTCCACGAGACGTATTACCTCGACAACGGCCAGCCGTTCCATTCTACATAGACACAAAGACGAGGAGCCCGCTTCCCCATCGCACAAGAGCGATGAGAGCAGCGGGCTTCTCGTTTCTTGTCTTTTTATTTACTTGACCTGAATCTGCTGGTCGGCTGCCTTGTCGGAGACCTTCTCCTCGGCTGCGAGCAGGTCCTTGGCGGTGTGGAGCTGGAGCTCTACCTGCTTGTAGGACGTGCCGCCGAGCGAGTTGCGGTTCTTGACGCACGTCTCGGGGCTGATGGCCTCCTTGATGTCGGCGCCGAAGAGCGGCGAGAGCTTCTGGAAGTCCTCGAGGCTCATGTCTTCGAGGTAGATGCCCTTCTCGATGCAGTCGTGGACGGCCTGGCCCGAGACGGCATGCGCCTTGCGGAACGGCATGCCCTTCTTGACGAGGTAGTCGGCGAGGTCGGTCGCATTGGAGAAATCCTCCGTCACGGCCTTCTTCATGACGTCCTTGCGGGCCTTCATGCCGCGGATCAGCTGCGCGTAGACGGCGAGGCTGAACTTGACGGTGTCGATCGCGTCGAAGATGCCCTCCTTGTCCTCCTGCAGATCCTTGTTGTAGGCAAGAGGCAGGCCCTTGACGGTCGTCAGCATGGCCATGAGGTGGCCGATGACGCGGCCCGTCTTGCCGCGGACGAGCTCGGAGACATCCGGGTTCTTCTTCTGCGGCATCATCGAGGAGCCCGTGCAGTGCGCATCGTCGAGCTCGACGAAGTGGAACTCGCGGCTGCACCAGAGAATCGTCTCCTCCGAGAGGCGCGAGAGATGGACCATGAGAATCGAGGCCGCGGCGAGGAACTCCATGATGTAGTCGCGGTCGCTGACGGCGTCGAGGCTGTTCGTGTAGATGTTCTCGAAGTTGAGCTGCTTCTGCACGAACTCGCGGTCGATCGGGAAGGTCGTGCCGGCGAGCGCGCCGGCGCCAAGCGGCATGATGTCCGCGCGCTTGTAGACGCCCTCAAAGCGGGCGAAGTCGCGCGAGAGCATCCCGAAGTACGCGAGCAGGTGATGCGAGAACAGGATTGGCTGTGCGCGCTGCAGATGCGTGTAGCCCGGCATGATGACGTCGCTGTACTTCTCCGCCGTCTCGACGAGCGCGCGCTGCAGGTTCTCGATCTCCTTCTGCACAGCCACGACCTCGCGGCGCACGTACATGTGCGTGTCGAGCGCGACCTGGTCGTTGCGGCTGCGCGCCGTGTGCAGGCGGCCGCCGGCCTCGCCGATGGCGTCGGTCAGGCGCTTCTCGATGTTCATGTGGATGTCCTCGAGATCGACGGAGAACTCGAACTCCCCTCTCTCGATCTTCTGGAGGATGTCCTTGAGGCCGGCGACGATCTTGTCGCGGTCCTCCTCTGTGATGATGCCGCATTTCGCGAGCATCGTGGCATGCGCGATGGAGCCAGCGATGTCCTCGTGGTACATGCGCTTGTCGAAATTGATGGAGGCCTGGAACTCGTTGATCATCTCATCGGTCGACTTGGAGAAACGGCCTCCCCACATAGCCTTGCTCATTTACTGTTCTTCTCCTGCATCAGGGCGCGTACCTTGAGCGGCAGACCGAAGAGGTTGATGAAGCCCGTGGCGTCAGCCTGGTTGTAGACATCATCGTGCTCGAACGTGACGTATTCCTTGCTGTAGAGGGAATACGGGCTCGTGGAGCCGGCGGAGATGATGTTGCCCTTGTAGAGCTTGAGCTTGACCGTGCCCGTGACCGTCTGCTGCGTGCTGTCGACGAAAGCGGACAGCGCCTCGCGCAGCTGGCAGAACCACATGCCATCGTAGACGAGCTCGCCGAAGCGGACAGCGACGTGCTGCTTGAAGTGGTACGTCATGCGGTCGAGGCAGAGATACTCGAGCTCGCGGTGTGCGTAGTAGAGGATCGATCCGCCCGGGTTCTCATAGACACCGCGGGACTTCATGCCGACGAGGCGGTTCTCGCAGATGTCGACGATGCCGACGCCGTTGCGCGCGCCGATCTCGTTGAGCTCCGTCAGGAGAGCGACAGGATCCATCTTCTTGCCGTTGACAGCGACCGGCTCGCCCTTCTCGAAGTCGACCGTGACGTATTCCGGCTCATCCTTCGCGTCTTCCGGCGCCTTGGAGATCAGGAACATGCTGTTGTGCGGCTCGTTGGCCGGATCCTCGAGGTCGGAACCCTCATGGGAGAGGTGCCAGATGTTGCGGTCCATGGAGTACGTTTTGTTCTCCGTCGCGATGGGGATGCCGTGCTTCTTGGCGTACTCGATCTCAGCGGAACGGGAATCGAGGTCCCACTCGCGCCACGGAGCGATCAGCGTGATGTTCGGTGCGAGTGCCTTGACCGTCAGCTCGAAGCGGACCTGGTCGTTGCCCTTGCCCGTAGCGCCGTGCGCGATGGCGTCAGCGCCTTCCTGCTTGGCAATCTCGACGAGCTTCTTCGCGATGATTGGGCGCGCAAAAGACGTGCCGAGCAGGTACTTGTCCTCGTAGACAGCACCGGCCTTGAGCGTCGGCCAGACGTATTCCTTGAGGAACTCCTCCTTGAGGTCTGCGATGTAGACCTTGGAAGCACCGGACTTCAGGGCCTTGTCGTGTACAGCGTCGAGCTCGTCACCCTGTCCGACATCGGCGCAGCAGGCGATGACTTCGCAGCCATCGTAATGCTCCTTGAGCCACGGGATGATGACGGAGGTATCGAGACCGCCCGAGTATGCGAGTACGACTTTCTTGATCTTAGCCATGGTAAAAACCTCTCTTCCTATACTCCTCCCCGCCCATCACGCGTTCATGCTTGCCATGGGCATCTGGAAGGGATAATGCACAGTCATAAAATTACAAGTCACCGATTACAGAATGCGTGTTCAGTCTGCCATCGTCAGAGCCATGATGGCCTTCTGCGTGTGCAGGCGGTTCTCCGCCTCGTCGAAGATGACATCGGCATTGGCCTCGAGGACCTCCTCCGTGATCTCCTCGCCGCGGTAGGCCGGCAGGCAGTGCATGACGATGACGCGCTTGTCGGCGCCCTCGAGGAGTTCCTTGTTGACCTGGTACGGTGCGAAGATCTTCTTGCGCGCCTCGTGCTCGGCCTCCTGGCCCATGCTGGCCCAGGTGTCTGTGACGACGATGTCGGCATCTTTGACGGCCTCGTGCGGATCCGTGACGAGGCTGAGCGAAGCGCCCGTCTCCTTCGCGTCCTCGAGGGCGTTCTTGAAGACCGTCGCATCGGGGCGGTAATCCTCCGGCGTCGCCGCGACGAACGTCATGCCGACCTTGGCACATCCGTAGAGGAAGGAGTTCGTCATGTTGTTGCCGTCGCCGACGTACGCCATCTTGAGCCCCTTGAGGTTCTTGCCCTTGTACTCCTCGATCGTCAGGAGATCGGTGAGGGCCTGGCAAGGATGCAAGAGGTCCGTCAACGCGTTGATGACGGGGATGTCGGCCCACTTCGCGAGCTCCTCCACGCGGTCATGGCCGAACGTGCGGATCATGATGCCGTCGAGGTAGCGCGAGAGCACGCGCGCCGTGTCGCGGATGGGTTCACCTCGCCCGAGCTGGAGGTCACGGTTCGAGAGGAAAAGCGCCTGGCCGCCGAGCTGGTACATGCCCGTCTCAAAGGATACTCGCGTTCGCGTCGAAGACTTCTCGAAAATCATGCCGAGCGTCTTGCCCTTGAGGATCTTGTGCGGCACACCCGCTTTCTGCTTTGCCTTGAGCTCCTTGGCGAGTGCCAGGATCTCCTGTACCTCATCCACGGATAAGTCGTGGATGGATAGCATGTCTTTCCCTTTCAACATATGATGACCTCCCTGCTGGAATCACTAGAACATCTGTAGTCTTGTAACTTCCGTAACTATTGCATATTATACATCAAATCCAGCCGCTTGAAAAGTGTAGATATGCATTTTTTTTGTATTTCTATACATATCACCCCGAACGGCTGAATTTTTTTATTTGTCGTACTTATTTATCGTATTTTGCGAGCACATCGTCGAGCGTCAGGATGACCGTATCGACCTGCTCCTTCGTGATGATGAGCGGCGGGATGAAGCGCAGCACCTTGCCGGCCGTGCAGTTGATGATCGCGCCCTCGGCGAGGCAGTCGTTGACGATGTCGCGGCCGTGCTCAGCGGAGGCGAGCTCGGCGCCGAGGATCAGGCCCGTGCCGCGGACATCCGTGATGAGTGCGGAGTGCTTGGCCTTGAGGTGCTCGAGCTGCTGCTTGAAGTAGCTGCCGACCTCCTCGACGTACGCGAGGAATTCCGGCTTCGGCACGGTATCCAAAACGACGTTGGCGGCGGCGCAGGCGAGCGGGTTGCCGCCGAACGTCGTGCCGTGGTCACCGGCGTGGAAGGCCTTGGCGACCGCATCCGTCACGATGAAGGCACCGATGGGCACGCCGCCCGCGAGGCCCTTGGCCAGCGTGACGATGTCCGGCTTGACGCCGTACTTCTCGTAGGCGAAGAACTTGCCGCTGCGGCCGATGCCGGCCTGGATCTCGTCGAAGATCAGGAGCGCGTGGTACTTGTCGCAGAGCGCGCGGACCTTCTTGAGGTAGTCGCCCTCCGGCGTGTAGACGCCGCCCTCGCCCTGGATCGTCTCGAGCATGACGGCGGCTGTCTTCTCGCTCATCATCGACTCGAGCTCCTCGATGTCGTTGTAGTGGACGTAGTCAAAGCCGTCGGGCAGCGGGCCGAAGCCCTCGTGGTACTTCGGCTGGCCCGTCGCCGTCAGCGTCGCGATCGTGCGGCCGTGGAAGCTGTCCCAGGCCGTGATGATCTGGGATTTCTCGGGATCTATCTGGTGCGCGTACTTGCGCGCGATCTTGATGGCGCCCTCGTTGGCCTCGGCGCCCGAGTTGCCGAAGAACGCCTTGTCGAGCCCCGAGAGCGCGACGAGCTTGGCCGCGGCGTCGGCCTGCGGCTGCGTGTAGTAGAGGTTCGAGCAGTGGATGAGCTTCTTCGCCTGCTCGGAGATGGCCGTGACGAGCGGCCCGTAGTCGTGGCCGAGCACGTTCACGGCGATGCCGCCTAAAAAGTCGAGGTACTTCTTGCCGTTATTGTCCCAGAGGTACGCGCCCTCGCCGTGGTCGAGCACGATCTTGTAGCGGTTGAAGACCGGCAGGTAGTCCTTCGCGTCCTTCTCAAATATCTCTTTATCCGTTTCCTGCATGAAATCGCATCCTTCTCTTTTATCGTGATTGTCAGCGCACGACCTGCGTGCCGATACCCTGCGAGGTGAAGATCTCGAGGATGATGGAGTGGTCGAGGCGGCCGTCGATGATGTGCGTCTTGCCCGTGCCCTTCTCGAGAGAGGTCAGGCACGCCTCGACCTTCGGGATCATGCCGCCCTGGATGACGCCCAACTTGATGTAGTCGCGCGCCTCCTGCATGTGAAGCGTCGAGAGGAACGAGGACTTGTCGGAAAAGTCCTTGTAGATGCCCTCGACGTCCGTCAGCAAGAGCAGCTTCTCGGCGTGCAGCGCCCCGGCGATCTCCGCCGCGACGTAGTCGGCATTGATGTTGTAGCTCTCGCCGTTCGCGCCGACGCCGATCGGCGCGATGACGGGCACGTAGTCCTGGTCGAGGAGGTCCTCGATGAGGGCCACGTTGACCTTCTGGACGGCGCCGACGTAGCCGATATCGACTTTCTTCTTTTCATCGCCCTCGTAGACCGTCGCGAGCTTCTTCTGGGCGCAGATGAGGTTCGCATCCTTGCCCGAGAGGCCAACGGCGCGCACGCCGCGGTGATTGAGCAGGTTGACGATCTCGGAGTTGACCTTGCCGTCGAGGACCATCTCCGCGATCTCGACCGTCTCCGCGTCCGTCACGCGCAGGCCGGCGACGAACGATGACTTCTTGCCGACCTTCTTGAGGAAGCCCGTGATCTCCGGGCCGCCGCCGTGCACGATGACGGGGCGAATGCCGACGTACTTCATCAGGGCGACGTCCTGCATGACCTTCTCCTTGAGGTCCTCATTGATCATCGCATTGCCGCCGTACTTGATGACGATGGTCTTTCCGTAAAATTCCTGGATGTAGGGCAGCGCCTCGACGAGGATGGCTGCCTTATCCTTGGCTGTGAATGTCATACTATCCTTCCCCTATCTCTTGCGCCAGTCTATCAGGTGTGATACTCGCCATTGATCTTGACGTACTCGTAGGAGAAGTCGCAGGTCCAGACGGTCGCCTCTTCCTCGCCCTGGCCCATGTCGATGGAGATGGTGATGTCGTGCTGCTCCATGACCTTGGCGAGCGCCTCCGCGTCGTATTCGGCGCCGACACCGTGTGCGTAGACGGGGACATCGCCGAACTTGACGACGACGTCTTCGGGGTTCATCGGCACGCCGGCATAGCCGACGGCGCAGATCACGCGGCCCCAGTTCGGGTCAGCGCCGAAGAAGGCCGTCTTGACGAGCGGGCTCTTGGCGACGCTCATGGCGATCGTCTTGGCGTCGGCGAACGTCTTCGTACCCGTGACGTGTACCGTCAGGAACTTCGTCGCGCCCTCGCCGTCATCGGCAATCTCCTTGGCGAGTTCCTTGCAGAGCTTGTCGAGCGCCTCGAGGAACTTGGCGTAGTCCTCGCTTCCCTCCGCGATCGGCGCATTGCCGGCCGCGCCGTTGGCCATAACGATGGCCATGTCGTTCGTGCTCATGTCGCCGTCGATCGAGATCATGTTGAAGGACGTCGCGACGACCTTGGAGAGCGCCTTCTGCAGGAGCTTGCTGTCGATGGCGGCATCCGTCGTGATGAAGCAGAGCATCGTGGCCATGTTCGGCTGGATCATGCCCGAGCCCTTGGCGATGACGCCGAAGCGCACCTTCTTGCCGCCGAGCTCGATCTCGAGCGCCGCCGTCTTTGGATGCGTATCCGTCGTCATGATGGCCTGGCTCGCCGCGCTGCCGCCGTCCGCCGAGAGCTTGCTGATGGCGTCCTTGACGCCCACTTCCAGCTTGTCCATCGGCAGCGGCACGCCGATGACGCCCGTCGAAGCAACGACGACATCTTGTGGCGTGCAGCCGAGCGCCTCGGCAGCGATCTCCTGCGTCGCCTTGGCGTCCTTTTCGCCCTGCTCGCCCGTGCAGGCATTGGCACAGCCGGCATTGGCGACGATGGCGTGCGCCGTGCCCGTGGCGACGACGGCCTTCGAGGCGAAGACCGGCGCTGCCGCTACCGCGTTCTGCGTGAAGGTGCCGGCGACAGCCGCTTCCTTCTCCGTGTAGATGACGGCGACATCGAGGTTGCCGCTCTTTTTGATGCCGGCCTTGACACCGGCGGCCTTGAAGCCCTGCGGGAACGTGACGCCCGCTTCATTGTGAAATGCGTTGATCATATGGGATTCCTCCTAAATTTCAATTTCAATTTCGTATGCGCTCCGCGCATCACGATGCTCAGGGGTACATCGGCACGAAGTCGAGGCCCGTCTTCTCGTCGAAGCCGCAGGCGATGTTGAAGTTCTGGACGGCCTGGCCAGCCGCGCCCTTGACGAGGTTGTCGATGGCGGAGAGCACGATCACGCGGTGCGTGCGCTCGTCGATGTGCCAGGCGATGTCGCAGAAGTTCGAGCCGCGGACTTCCTTCGTCGAGGGGTAGCCGCCGCGGCCGAGCAGCCGGATGAAGAACTCCTTGCTGTAGGCCTTCTCGAAGGCGGCGTCGACGAGCTCCGGCGTCACGCCCTCCTTGAGCGTCGCGTAGCACGTCGCGAGGATGCCGCGCGACATCGGCACGAGGTGCGGCGTGAAGTTGATGACCGTCGCCTCGCCCGAGAGGTCCGTGACGGCCTGCTCGATCTCCGGCGTGTGGCGGTGGTGTGCCACATTGTAGGCGCGGAAATTGTCGTAGAGCTCCGGGAAGTGGTTGGCCTGCTTCGGCGAGCGGCCCGCACCCGAGACGCCTGACTTCGCATCGACGATGATCGTATTGACATCGATGAGATGCGCGCGCGCGAGCGGCGCGAGCGCGAGGATGCTGGCCGTCGTGAAGCAGCCAGCGTTGCCGATGATCTTGGCATCGCGGATCTCGTCGCGGTAGAGCTCCGCGAGGCCGTAGACGCGCTCGGCTTCAGGATCCGTGTGCGGCACGTGGTACCACGCCTCGTAGACACTCGTATCGCGGAAGCGGTAGTCAGCGCCGAGATCGATGATGCGCACCGGCAGGTCCCGGAGCGCGCGGCCGACCTCCATCGCATGGCCGTGCGGCAGGCCGATGAAGACGAAATCGCTGTCCTTGCCGATGGCCTCGATGTCCTTCATGCTCTCGAGCACCATGTCGTAGCAGCCTCGCAGGTGCGGGTAGAGATCCGCGATCTTCTCGCCCGTGTGGCTCTCGGATGTGACATGCACGACTTCTGCCTGCGGATGATTGTAGAGGATGCGCAGGAGCTCGGCTCCCGCGTATCCCGTTGCTCCCAGGACACTGACTTTCATACTAGTTCCTCCTCCGGGGCTCGGCCCCTTGAATTGATGTTTATAATTATACATCTGCGCTGTATAATATTGCAAGCCTTTTCTTTACAATTTTACAGATTTTTTTGCGATCCCTCTCATCGCATTTGGCGATGCGGTTGCTGACGAAATAAACCGTGCGTGTTATAATGAGGACAAAGGAGTGTTTATTTCATGGCAACAAGACGACGGCGGTCACCGAAACGGCTGATCCGCTTTCTTTTTTTCCTCTTGACCCTTTTCCTCGCCGCCTTCTTCGTATCGGGCGGGCTGGCCGTCTTCTCCGCAAAGACGTGGCAGAGCGCAGGCGGCTTCCTGCCGCGGCCGACGCAGAGCGTGCCCGCCAACGAGATGACGGACGAGGTGCACCATCCGGGCTTTTCCGACCGACTGAGCCGCGTCATCTTCCTGCGGCGCGCCGTCGAGAGCCGCGTCAATGTGCGCGACCCGCACTACGTCAAGCTGCAGGACATGCCCGACTCCCTGCAGCAGGCCATCGTCGCCGTCGAGGACCGGCGCTTCTACAGCCACCACGGCTTCGACTTCGAGGGCATCGCGCGCGCCACGCTCGTCAACCTGCAGTCCGGCGAGATCGAGGAGGGTGCGAGCACCATCACGCAGCAACTCGTCAAGAATCTCTTCCTCTCGCACGAGCAGTCCTTCGGCCGCAAGGCCGAGGAGTTCGTGCTGGCGCTCGACATGGAGTGGAACTACTCGAAGGACGAGATCCTCGAGATGTACCTCAACACCATCTACTACGGCTCGAACTACTACGGCATCGGCGCCGCCTCCGAGGGCTACTTCGGCAAGCGGCCACGCGATCTCGCCCTGCCCGAATCGGCCATGCTCGCCGGCCTGCCGAACGCCCCCTCGCTCTACTCCCCCTACGTCGACTTCATGATGGCCAAGAAACGCCAGTTCATCGTGCTCGACGCGATGGTCAGCTGCGGCTACATCGACAAGACGATGGCCGAAGACGCCAAGATCAAGCCGCTCTACCTCGCGCACTGAGCCTATCCCCCCGACAACCCGTCGGCCAATCAAAAAAGACAAGGCATTGTGCCTTGTCTTTTTTATGCATCATTTCTTTTTGCTGTTTTCCTTCTGCTGCTCGACAGCGGAGCGCTCGAAATGCTTGTAGAACTGCTCTGCCATGTTCGTGTAGGTGGCAACCGTGTCACCTTCGCTGCGGTTGGCCTGGATCTGGTAGGTGTAGAGGAGCTCGTTCGTGCCGGCCTTGTAGACGTCGAAGAAGAACGTCGTGCGGCTGTCATTGGCAACCGTCAGGATGACGTAGGCATCCGCGTAATTAGCGACATACTGCTTGAAATCCTTGGCAGCCGTGCGGCGGTCGAGCGCCTTGATGTCGATGTTCTGGTCCGCCTTGATGTTCTGTGCGACCGTGTCATACGAGATGACATAGCAACGCGCCACGCGGCTCGACTCATAGACGATCTGCGTGAGCATGTCCTTGTTCGGGGATTTCGGATCGACCTGCATGTAGAGCGGCGAGCCGATGGCCAGACGGTGGATGGCCGTGAGATCAGCCCCCTCCTGGACCGTGACCTTGTCGGCATTTGCAAAAGCAACCTGCGTGCCGAGCACGACCATGCAGGCGATGAGCAGCATCTGGATGATTTTCTTCATTTGATTAATCTCTCCTTACACTATATTTTGCGAATCATCTCGCATTGTTATTCCCATTTTACACTGCTTGGCAGAGATACGCAAGAAAAAAAGCACAGACCCGCCATCAGGGCGAAGTCCGCAGCGGGCGGAGAGGGCTGCCCAACGCTGCGCGTGGCCGGCTGCTAAACGCATGTTTTGCCCTGGAATGCATCCTTGCCGGGAAGCGAAACGCGCTTCGCTTGAACGACGCTTCCCGGCAAGGGATCTGGTCGGCAAAACCTGCGTTCTTGACGCAGGCGGCCAAAGCTCCGCTTATGGGCAGCCCTCTCCGCCTCGCCAGGATAAGCCCTCTCCTGCGGCCAGACTAAGTCTCCCCCCTCAGTCAGGATAGACGCGCTTCTCGATGGCCTTGGCCGTCGGCGTGACGGCGAGGCCCGCCTCGCTCGTCTCGCGCAGCGACTTCGGCAGGAGATGGCCGACCTCGTTCATCGCGGCGATGACATCGTCGACGGGGATGACCGACCGGATGCCCGCCATCGCTTCCACCAGTACCCCATCCCGCTACTCCCTGCTCACAGGTGAGTAT
>ENA-ORMX01001606-ORMX01001606.1-human-gut-metagenome-genome-assembly--contig:-NODE-1606-length-14424-cov-3.726982_pt1 | contig 14424 bp, 10 predicted proteins | sample MGYA00242108_ERZ509007 | MGnify/ENA primary metagenome ERZ509007 (study PRJEB26280, sample SAMEA2338745) | human gut metagenome | biome: human gut; feature: human-associated habitat; material: faeces...
TATTTTCTTTATCTTCTGATAATTGTTTTCCAAATACAAAAGATTCATTTACACCTTCTATTTTATTAACTAAATTTTCCATTTCTTCCGGAAAAATATTTTTGCCATTTTTTAAAACAATTACGCTTTTCTTTCTTCCACATATATATATATAACCATCTTCATCAATTTTTGCTAAATCTCCTGTATAAAACCATCCATCTTTAAGAACTTCTTTACTCTCTTCTTCATTTCCATAGTATCCAAGCATTATACTAGGACCTTTAACTACTAATTCGCCAATTCCCTCATCATTTTTATCTACTATTTTTGCCTCAACACTTGGAACTGATTTCCCAATTGAACCAGTTTTATAATATTTATTGGTTCCAATTGCAACAACTGGAGATGTTTCTGTTAAACCATATCCTTGAACTAAATTTATCCCAAGTAACCTATATTTTTCTTCTATTTTCGAATCTAAAGCTGCTGCACCACTTATAAATAGCTTAACTTTAGAACCAATCATATCATGAATTTCTTTAAACACTTCTTTTTTATCATTCATAGAAGCATTCTTATATTTTTCTTCACAATCTAATATTTCTTGCAATTTTCCTTGTTTTTCTATTTTTCTTCTAATCATACTAAATATTCTCTCATATATACCTGGAACACAAGCCATAACTGTAACATGATATTCATTTAGGTTGTCTACTATATGTCTTATTCCATCACAAAATACAGTTTGAGCTCCTTTATATAAAGAAAACAAGAAACCAACTGTACATTCAAAAACATGGTGTAATGGTAATACAGAAAGTAAAATGTCATCACTTGTTACATCTAATATACTTGCTAAATCCATTAAATTTGAACAGATATTTTTATGAGAAAGACTAACTACTTTAGCTTTTGATGTAGTTCCTGATGTAAATAACATAATACTCATTTCTTCTGGATTTATACATGCATCAATAAATTCTGTATTTCCTTCTTCTAATAATTTTTTACCTGATTTTATTAATTCTTTTTGTGAATAAACTCCATCTGTATGTACATCTAAATCCATTGAAATTAAATGTTTTAATTTATTTTTCTCACTAAACTTAACTTTTTCAATAGTTTTTGAATATTTTTTTGAGAAGAATATTGCTTCAATATCGGACCTTTCTATTAATGATTCTAATTCATTTTCAGGTAATGATTTATCAAGTGGTACAACTGTTCCAGTTCCACAAGTTATTGATAAATAAGCAAGTTCCCATTCATATCTATTTTCACCAATTATTGCTACTCTTTTTCCTTTTAGCCCTAAATCTATTAATGCTGTTCCCAATGAGTTTACCATATCTCGTACTTCATTATGTGTAAAAATTTGATATTTTCCATCTTCTATTCTTATTTTATATGCTGGTCTTTCTCCATATAAATTCCTTGTTTTATTTAACATATCTTTTAAATCTGTTATTTCTATATAATTATATAATCTTTTGCTCATTCGTTTTCTCCTTGTATTTAATTTTTAGTTTTTTAGATTATTAATATCATAAAAAACTCTTCATGTCTTTAGACTGAAGAGTCAGTTCAACTTTATTTTTTATTCTACCATTTTTTATTGTATGAAAAACTTGAGAATCTGTTAAATAAAATAGTCTATTTTCTTTAATTGTTCTTCCATACTTCTTTTTATATAATTAATCATATGAATTTCCATGCTTATGATTTTATCTTAAAACATTTTATACAAATTTGCAGTTTTACTTCAAATTTGTATAAAATCATATTTTCTTTTACTTATTCACTTAATTCTATCATGATTCTGTTTAGTATATACTTTCTAACAAAATAATTTAGGACGAAATCAAATGTTCATTTAATTTCGTCCTAAAAAAGTCTATTTTAATTTGCTCTTCTTATTTCTTCATCTTCCACATCAGCCCAAATAATTTTTTGCTCTTTCATACTTTTTTTAACATCTATAAGTCTTTGATTTTCTGAACCTCTAAATTTTAGTGATGGATTCTTTTTCTCCATCTCAAATTTTCCATCAACAATAACATCTATATTTTGAACAAGTTCTTTTGTCTCATCCCATACATTATACATTTTTCCCATTACATCTTTTTCAAAATCAAATCCTGTATAACACCATATAGTCTTATTTGGAAATTTTTCTTTCACTTGTTTTACTAAATCTACTAATCCTTTTTGATTTACATATTCTAGTGGTTCTCCACCAAGTAAAGATAAACCTTCGATATAATCTTTATCTAAATCTTTTAAAATTTTATCGATTGTTTCTTGATTAAACTCATTTCCATAGTTAAAATTCCAAGCAATTTCATTAAAACATCCTTTGCAATGATGATTACATCCACTAACAAATAGTGAAACTCTAACTCCAGGTCCATTTGCCACATCACATTCTTTTATCGTTGCATAGTTCATTTTATCGCCTTCTCTCTTATGTATTTTATATTTTTATAAATGTAATACTCTTGCTTTTATCTCTTTTGTTTTTCCTTCATTCCAGAAGTTTTCTCCTAAATAACCACAAGTTCTTCTAGTAACATTCATTTTATTATGATCTTTATTTCCACATTGTGGGCATTCCCATTCATTATTATCATTTATAATAATTTCTCCATCAAATCCACATACATGGCAATAATCTGATTTAGTATTAAATTCTGCATATTGGATATTATCATAAATAAATTTAACAATTTCTTCTAATGCTTTTAAGTTATTTCTCATATTTGGTATCTCTATATATGAAATAGCTCCACCTGAAGATATTTTTTGGAATTCACTTTCAAATGATAATTTCTTAAATGCATCAATTTTTTCTCTTACATCAACATGATATGAATTTGTATAATATCCCTTATCTGTTACATCCTGAATTTCACCAAATTTTTCTTTATCAATCTTAGCAAATCTATAACATAAACTTTCTGCTGGTGTTCCATATAAAGCAAATCCAAGCCCTGTTTCTTTTTTCCATCTATCTGTAGCTTCTCTTAAGTGATTCATTACTTTAACTGCAAATTCATGTCCTTCTTCTGTTGTATGTGATACACCTTTCATTATTTTTGTTACTTCATAAACTCCTATATATCCTAAAGATAATGTTGAATATCCACCTTTTAATAGTTCATCTATTTTCTCTCCTGATTTTAAACGAGCTACAGCTCCATATTTCCAATGAATTGGACTAGTATCTGATAAAGTTCCAAGTAATGCATAATGTCTACACATTAATGCTTCAAAACATAATTCCAATCTTTCATCAAATAGCTTCCAGAACTTTTCTTCATCTCCATCTGCTACAATACCAATTTGTGGTAAGTTAATACTTACAACACCTTGATTAAATCTACCTTCAAATTTATATTTTCCATTTTCGTCTTTCCATGGTGATAAGAAACTTCTACATCCCATTGGGCTAAATACATTTCCTTCATAATTTTCTTTCATCTTTTTAGCAGATATATAATCTGGATATAATCTTTTTGAAGAACATTTAACTGCAAGTTTTGTTAAATAATCATATTTTCCACCTTTTAAACAGTTATGGTCATATAGTACATATATTAATTTTGGGAAAGCTGGAGTTACATATACTCCTTTTTCATTCTTAATACCTTCATATCTTTGCTTTAGAATTTCTTCTATAATCATTGCATTTTCTTCTATATATTCATTTTCTTCATCTAAGTTTAAAAATAATGTTACAAAAGGAGATTGTCCATTTGTTGTCATTAATGTATTAATTTGATATTGTATTGTTTGAACACCTGCTGCAAGTTCTGTTTTTAATCTTTTTTCTACAATACTGTCTATAATTTCTTGAGATAATGTATCTTTATATGTATTTTCTAATTCTCTTTTAAATTTTTCTTTACTTTTTCTTAAATATTTTCCTAAATGTTTTAAATCTACAGATTGTCCACCATATTGGTTACTTGCAACAGCTGCTATAATTTGTGTTGTAACTGTACATGCAACTTGGAAACTTTTTGGACTCTCTATTAATTTTCCATTCATTACTGTTCCATTATCTAACATATCTCCAATGTTAATTAAACAACAGTTAAAAATAGGTTGTAAAAAATAATCTGCATCATGAAAATGTAATATTCCTTCTTCATGTGCCTTTGTAATTTTTTCAGGTAATAACATTCTTTTTGTTAAATCTTTTGAAACTTCTCCTGCTATATAATCTCTTTGTGTTGATGCTAACATTGTATTTTTATTTGAATTTTCTTCTGCTAATTCTTTATTTTCATTACGGATTAATCCTAATATTGATTCATCTGTTGTGTTTGATTTTCTTACTAATGCTCTTGTATATCTATATACTATATATTTTTTGGCTAATTCATATTTATCTAATTCCATTAATTTTTCTTCAATTACATCTTGAATGTCTTCAACTAACATTCTTTTCTTTCCAAGGTCTTCGATATATGATATTATTTCATCAATTTCCTCTTTTGTTGCTTTTTCTTTTCCTCTTACTTCTTTATTTGCTTTTTCAATAGCTGTTTGAATTTTTGCACGATCAAAGTCTATTGTTCTTCCGTCTCTTTTAATAACTTTCATCTTTGTTTACTTCCTTCCCCATAAATATGCAAACACTACAAAATCCTAGATTTTTAATTAATTTTTGTTTTTATTTGTAAGTATTTTTATACTTGTTTTTTCTTCAAGTACAAACTAATTATACATTTAATTTTATAAAAATCTGTTGCAAAAGCAACAAAAATATAATATAATCTTTTTAGTTTTTTCATAATTTGATGTATAATTTTTATGTCGAATTTTGAAAGATTTGATATTTCGGCGAAAGCTAATTTTAGGAGTAATGTTATGGATACTAATTTCGATAAAAAAATTTTTATAAAAAATTTTCGAGAAAATTGTAATAAGATTCAAATAAAAAAAATAAGTAAAGGTGAAACTGTTACTTCATATATTGAAAAACGTAATCAAATATGTATAATAATTAGTGGAGAAGTTGATTTAATCAGATATGATGTTAATGGAAATAAAACTATAATTGGACGTTTTAACGAAAATGATGTTTTTGGTGAAGTTTTTTATCCAGCAAATACTAATAATGAACTTTTTGCTGTTGCTAAAAAAAATTCTGAAATATTATATTTTACTTATGATACTTTATTTGCAAAATGTGAATGCAATTGTTCTTTTCATAGAGAATTAATTAATAATTTGAGTGAATTATTTTTAGATGAAATTATTAGATTAAATTTACGTGTTGAACTTTTGACCAAAAGAAATACTCGTGATAAATTGCTTTCTTATTTTGATATATTATCAAAAAGTTCTATGAGAAAAACTTTTACTCTACCATATAATTACACTGATTTAGCAGATTTTCTTAGTGTTGATAGAAGTGCTATGATGAGGGAACTTAAACTTTTAATTGATGAAGGTTTTGTTGAGAAAAATGGTTCTAAAATTACATTATTATATTAATAAGGAAGGAGCTTTATACCCCTTCCCTTTTATAAAGCAAACAATTGCACTTGTTTGCAAAAAGTTAATATTCTTTATGCATCTCTCCATTTGCCAGAAAACTATACAAGTGTTTAACGCCATCTGCATCATTAGTCTCGCAAAATCCACGCAAATCATCTGCAAAACGTTTATTATATGGACTATAATAAACAATAGTTTCATTATTAGGAATTTTCCACTGGTCTAAACATTCAAAATATTGCCATGAATAAATTATATTATTTCTCTTACTAACTGCAAATGTATATTCATCTGAATATCCATTTATTTCCAAATGCCCAGAATAGTCTATATTACACTCATATACTTCTGCATGATGCATTCCATCTAATCCAGTCCGCGACCTAAAAATATAATACATTCTACCAATAATATATCTCTTGCCGTAAAAGTCGTCTTTCTTATCGTCTCCATCCCATTGTCCTTCTATAAATTCTTCTATGTCATTCTCAATATACCAATCATAATCCTCTTTTAATCCTGCCTCTTTGAGCACTTTTTCAAAGTTTTCTTTTCTTTTTTCTGATGCTTCCTCTTGAGAATTTAACTCTTGAATTACATATGAACTACTATCAATTTCACTTTCACTTGTAGAAACATCTGATGGAGCAGAAACAATCAGTGCTTCAACAAAAATAGTCATTGCTATGAAAGCTACAAAAATAAACCTTTCATAATTTTTCATTTGAATATTCCTCCCTGAAAATTTTTTCTTTTTTTATGTAAAAAATACCAAATGTGCAACTTCGGTATTCTAAAACTGCTAAAATATGGGATATATCAAAACTTTCTCAATATACAGTATACTATATTTATGTTAATTAGTCAAGCTTGATATCAAATATAAATACCCTCCAAGATATCCTCTTGGAGGGCAAAATACACTATTAAGTTATTTTATTATTTTTTGTTTTACTCTGCAGTTTCTTCCTTCACCTCATTGAAATCAGTATCAACTGCATTTTTCTTTTCTGCTTCCAGATTACTTTCTTCATCATTTGCATCAATAATATGCTTGGTCACCATGTAGGTGGTAACTGCAGAGAAAGCAGTGGGCAGAATTTTCTCCATAATTTCCTTCGCCTGTTCAATAAATGCCTTCAGCTGAGGATTCTTTTCCATAAAGGATTGGTCTTCCTCCGTATTAAAGACACCCTTTCCATAAAGGAATGCACAAAGACCAATAATTGCTGCAAGAAGTGCAAAAGTCTTAAACTTTTTAGCTTGGGCTTCATCATCCAAATCGATGTTAAGCTTACTTGCAATAAACAATTTTGCCATTTCGATATAGACACCTGCCTTAGCAGATGCATCACCAGTAATAGCAACTACTTTATCCTTTACTTTTTCATACCACTGAGGTTTCTGGGTAAGCACATACACTACCAACACAGATGCTGCAACAGGCATAAGTTTTTCGGCCTTAGGCTGAATCCATGCAAATTTCTGATGTGCCTCTTCCACAGAATCCATCTTTCCTTCGATTTCTTCAACAGAAAGTTCTTCAGGCTTATCGGTGGAATCAAAAACCCTTGTCAGTGCATATGCACCAGATACAACACCACCAAATGCAACCAATTCTTTCAGAGCTTTTTTATCCTTCAGAATATCAAACTCAAATCCAAGTTCCTTTTTGCAATTCTTATTCAGATTGCTCACATTCAGTTTAGCGTCTTTGGCATTCAGAACCCGATATGCACCATAAATGCTTACCACAGGTACTAGCCATTTCAAAGTCCCCTTATACTTTTCAAGTAATTCCTTAATAAGTTCAACATTTTCTTTCGGAGAATGCTCATAAATCTGCTTCTTAAAACTAGTAACCTTGGCCATAACATTTGCCTCCTCTTTTTTTGCAACTTTAGTCTGCAGAGCAACTTCTTTTGCCTGCAAAGCTGTTTCGCTCTCTTCGAGCTTTTTTTCTCTTAAAGTCAATTCTTTTTCACGTTCATGCAATGCCTCTTCTTTACGATTTGCTTCTTCAAGAATTTCAGCAGCATAAACCTGTGCATATTCTTCAGGCTTAAACTCAAATCCCAATCTAAAATTATTTTTAGAATCAATCATTTGCACCCGAGATTCACCAATTTCGGAAAATTCACTAATCTTACACCAATAACACTGATCACCTTCATTCCAATAGCATCTATCATTAGCAAAATAAACCTCAATAATACCAAAACTGTTAGGACAATGCATTTCAATTGCATAATCCGATGAATCATAATAACCCAGATTTTGATCCCAAGTATATTTATGCCATTTTCCACATTTAGGGCACAAATACTTTTGGGGGATCAATTCCAATAATTCGCCTTTCATTATAAATTCCTCCGTTGTTAATAAATTGCCTCTTGCATGTTATGTTGTTATACTAGCCTCCTACTAAAAAATAATCTTTCTCCTTTCTTAATAATGTATTTACTCTTATGTCAATTGCAATATGCTATTGACATAAAAAATAAATTCTTCGCTATTATACTATCATTTTATGTTAATGTCAATAAAAAGCAGTAAAAATCTTCATCTTCACTGCTTTTTATATAATCTGGCAAGAACAAAGGAATACTATGTCTCTTTATTCTTTATTTTATAATACTATAAAAATTATCAAATTCAAATCCTTGATTTCTAAAATAAGAAATTATAGTAGGTAATGCTTCTGCTGTAGCCTTTTTTCCACCAGCATCATGCATAAGAACAACAACACTATTATGTTTTGGAACTGTTTTATCTAATTCTGCTATAAATTCTTCAGTCGTTTTAGCCCCTGCCGCATCAGAAGTTAAAGCATTCCAATCAATATGTGCTATATTATTTTCATTAAGCAATGTTAATGCATCTGTTTTTATACTTGCATATTTTCCTCCCCAATATCCACCAGGAAATCTAAATAAATGAGGATTATAATCTGGCATTCCAATTGCATTTCTAATTGCTGTTATACAATTATTATATTCATCTAAAACACTTTGAGGAGAGGCATATATTTGTGAATAAACATGTGAATATCCATGACTTGCTAAATAATGTCCTTCATCAAACTCTCTTTTTACTATTTCTGGATTAAGTTCTACTCTACTTCCAAGCAGAAAGAATGTGGCTTTTATATTCTCAGCTTTTAAAGTATCTAATACCATTGGTGTTACATTTGAAGATGGACCATCATCAAATGTCAAAAAAACTCTTTTTGTATCTGATTTATATATATTTGCCATATTAGTTTTTCCTTCTTCTGTAAGTTGAGGTGATTTTTTTCTTCTTTCTTCCTCTTCCTTTGCTTTTTGTTCTTCTGCTATTCTTTCCTGTTCTTTTGCTTCATTTTCAGCATTTTGAACTTGTTCCAAATAAGATAAATATAGTTTTTTAGCACGTCTATTATTTACAACTTCTATTGTTGTAATTATTAATGTAACACATATTAGTAAAATACAAACTATAAAAATTAAGTTTCTCCTATTATTATATGTTCTTCTTATTGATATCAAATCCATTACTCCACCTTTTATTGAATTTAGAGGTCTTAATTATGTGCAAAACCTCCATTCAGCTTCTAATTTCTTAAATATTCTAGTTCTTCTTCAACATTTTTTCTCATGAATATAGGTTCCCCTTTTTCAATAACTTTTATTCCATGTAATTTATCATATTCATATAAACTATTCCATGTTCTTAAATCTTCTGGCATACCTATTTGTCTTAATATATCTTTTGATGTGTTTTCCATAAATGGTAATAAACATATTGCAATTTTTCTTATATTTTCTATTAAATGATACATACTTGATTTTAATTTATCTGTTTCTTCATTTTTAGCTAATTCCCATGGACGAGTTTCATCAATATATTTATTTGTTCTTGATATTATTGTCCATAATTCTTGTAAAGCATTTGACATTTGATATTTTTCAATCAATTCTTCTACATCCTTTAACTTATTAGTTGTAAATTCTTCAAATTCTTTATCAACTTCATTTAATGTTCCTACATATTCTGGTACATTACATTCAAAATATTTATTTACCATTGATACTGTTCTATTTACTAAATTTCCCAAGTCATTACATAAATCTGAATTATATCTTTCTATAAAATCTTCTGGAGTATATACACCATCTTGTGAAACAGGCATTACTCTTAATAAGTAATATCTTGTTGCATCTAATCCATATCTGTCTATTAATTTTTCTGGATATACTGTATTTCCTTTTGATTTTGACATTTTACCATCTTTCATCATAATCCAATTATGAACAACAAATTTCTTTGGAATTGGTAAATCTAATGCCATTAAGAAAATTGGCCAATATATTAAATGGAATCTTGCAATATCTTTTCCAACAATTTGAACATCTGCTGGCCAATATTTTTTAAATAATGTGTCATCATCTTGCATATATCCTAAGGCTGTTAAATAGTTTGTTAATGCATCTAGCCATACATATATTACATGTTTTGGATCATTTGGAACTTGTATTCCCCAATTAAATGATGTTCTTGTTACACATAAATCTTCTAATCCTGGTTTTATGAAATTGTTTATCATTTCTGTTTTTCTATATGCTGGTTCAACAAAATCTGGATTTTCATCATAGAATTTTAAAAGTTTGTCTGCATATTTTTTCATATTAAAGAAATATGCTTCTTCTTTTAATAATTTTACTTCTCTACCACAATCTGGACATTTTCCATCAACTAATTGTGTTTTTGTAAAATATGTTTCACAAGGCATACAATACCAACCTTCATATTCACCTTTATAAATATCACCTTTTTCTAAAAAATATTCAAATATTTTTTGTACTGCTTTTACGTGGCGTTCTTCTGTTGTTCTTATAAAATAATCATATTTTATATCCATTTTTTTCCACAAATCTTTTGCCATTTTTGCCATTTCATCAACATGTTCTTGTGGTGTTTTTCCGGCTTTTTCAGCAACAGTTTGAATCTTTTGACCATGTTCATCTGTTCCTGTTAGCATAAATACATCATAACCTCTTAATTGTTTATATCTTTTTATTGTATCTGCTAATACTTCTGTATATGCTGTTCCTATATGAAACTTTCCACTTGGGTAATATATTGGTGTTGTTAAATAAAATTTTTCTTTCATTATTGTATCCCCCATTCTTAAATAATTATGTCTCTTTTTAATAATTCATTTTTTATTGTTCCGATTCCAATAAATTTATCATCTTGATAAATTCTATATATTCCATCTACTAAATGATATGTTAATTGTACACCATTTAAAAATAATTTCAATCCTTTTTCTGTTAAATTTATAAATTCTTCATCTTTAAAAAATTGCTCTATTGTGATTATTTGATATTGTGATTGTTCTAGTTGTTCTATTGTTATAGAATTTTCTATATAAAAATCTCCAACACGAGTCCTATTAAGTTCTTTCATATATCCTACTGTTCCTAATCTCTCAGCTATTCCTTCACATAATGTTCTTATATATGTTCCTTTTGAACATTCTACTTTAAAGTGTATTGTTTTATTTATATTATCTACATTTAATAATTCTAATGAATATATTTCTATTTGTCTAGGCTCTATTTTTACATTTTCACCATTTCTAGCATATTCATATAGTTTTTTTCCATTTACTTTTAATGCAGAATAAATTGGAGGAATTTGTTCTTGCTTCCCAATTAATGTTTTAAATACAGAATTTATATTCTCTGTATTTAAAGATTTTTCTGTTACATTTTTTTGTTCTATAATTTTTCCTTCTACATCTCCAGTGTCTCTTTTTTCTCCTAATTGCAAAATAGCCTCATATGTTTTATCATGATTTATTAAATATTTTGAAAGTTCTGTTCCTTTACCTATTAAAAGTGGTAAAACACCAGTTGCATTAGGGTCTAATGTTCCTGTATGTCCTACCTTTTCATTCAATATTTTTTTTGCTTTTCTTACTATATCATGAGATGTTTGTTGTTTTGGTTTATTTATTATTACTATTCCATCCACTATTTTTTCCTCATTATTTATTTATTTGTTGTTTTATTGTATTTATTACTTTTGTTTTTGCTTGTGATACATCTCCTGTTATAAAACATCCAGCTGCTCTTGGGTGTCCTCCACCTCCAAGTAATAAACAAATATCTGATACATTTACATTATCTTTTGAACGCATAGATATTTTAAATCCACCATTTTCTTTTTCTTTTAATAAAACAGCTACTTCTACACCTTCAATATCTCTAATTGATTCTACTAAACCTTCATCATCACCCATATCGTTACTATATTCTGCATAATCCTTTAAAGTTAAATATGTAATTGCAATTTTTCCATTTTCAATAAATTCTAATCTTTCATATATTAATTTTTCAAGTTGACAATGGGCTTTTGTTTTAGTTCTTAATACTTCTTGACAGATTTTTGAAATATTTACACCTTTTCTTAAAAGTTGTGCTGCAAATTCAAATGTATCTGATGTAACTGATGAATATTGAAATCCACCTGTATCTGTAATAATTCCTGTTAATAAACATGTTCCTAATTCTTTGTCTATATCTATTCCAAAATATTCAAACATTCCTATTAATACTTGACAACAAGCTGGTGCTACAGGATCTACATAGTTAAAGTCTGCAAACATTGAATTTACAGAATGATGGTCTATTTCTATTGTTCTTTTTGCTGTTTCAAAATATTCTTTTCCTCCAACAAGTCTTTTTAAATCTGAACAATCCACAGATATTGCCAAATCATATTTATTTGTTCTTCCTTTTTGTAATATTTTATCTGCTCCTGGTAAAAAATCAAATACTTTTGAATATTCTGGTATTATAACATCTGCTTCTTTTCCTAATTTTGCTACTGCATGCATTACAGATAGAGAGCTGGCTACAGCATCTCCATCTGGTGATTCATGACATAATACTACTATTGTTTCTGCTTTTTTTATTTCTTCTAATATGTTGTCTAGAGTCATTTTCTTTTCTCCTTTTGTTAGAAAATAATTAATTCTTTTCCAACTTTTATTTATTATCTTTTTTCAAATCATTTATAATCTTATCAATTCTTGCTCCATATTCTAGTGATTCATCTAATTCAAACACTAATTCTGGAGTATTTCTTAAATTAATTCTTTTTGCAAGTTCTGATCTTAAAAATCCTGATGATTTTTTTAATCCTGCAAGTGTTTCTTTTATATTTTTTGAATTTAAAATACTTACAGAAACTTTAGCATATTTTAAATCTGGTGTTACTTTAACTTTTGTTACACTAACCATTCCAGTAACACTAGGTTCTTTTAGTTCAAAGCTTATTAATTGACTTAATTCTTTTCTAAATTCTTCGTCAATTCTTCCTTGTCTATTATTATTCTTTGGCATTTTGCTCTCCTTTCAAAAGTTATATTAACTTTTAAATCCTATCTTTTTATCTCTTCTAAAATGTATGCTTCAAGAATGTCTCCCTCTTTAATATCATTAAATTTCTCAATTTGAATACCACATTCAAATCCTTTAGAAACTTCTTTTGCATCATCTTTAAATCTCTTAAGTGAAGCAAGTTTTCCTTCATGTATAACAACATTATCTCTTAATACTCTTACTCCTGCATTTCTTTCAAGTTTTCCATCTAATACATATGCTCCACCAATTGTACCAACATTTGAAATTTTAAATGTTTGTCTTATTTCAGCATTTCCTATAACTTTTTCTTGATATTTTGGTGCTAACATTCCTTTCATTGCTGCTTGAACATCATCTATTGCTTGATATATTATAGAATATTGTTTTATTTCAACTTCTTCTTTCTCTGCCATATCTTTTGCTGTTGGCATTGGTCTTACATTAAATGCTATTATTATTGCATTAGATACTTTTGCAAGTGTAACATCTGTTTCAGTAACAGCTCCTGCTGCTGCATGGATAACTTTTACTCTTACTTCTTCATTTGATAATTTTTCCATAGATTGTTTTATTGCTTCAACAGATCCTTGAACATCTGCTTTAACAATTAAGTTTAATACTTTTAAATTTCCTTCTTCCATTTGGCTAAATAAATTATCTAATGTTACTTTTGTTCCAGCATTTATTGCATTTTCTCTTTCTTGACGTTTTCTCTTTTCAATTAAATGTTTTGCTGTTTTCTCGTCTTTTACTTCATAGAATGTATCTCCTGCTTGTGGAACTTCTGTTAATCCCATTATTTCAACTGGTGTAGATGGTCCGGCTTTTTTTACTTTTTTGCCTTTTTCATCTGTCATACTTCTTATTCTACCAATTGAAGATCCTACAACAATTGTATCTCCGACATCAAGTGTTCCTCTTTGTACAAGCATTGAAGCAATTGCACCTTTATTCTTATCAAGTCTTGCTTCTATTACAACACCTTTTGCTTGTTTATTTGGATTTGCTTTTAATTCTTTCATATCTGCAACTAGTAGTACCATTTCTAATAGTCCATCAATATTTATTTTCTTTTTAGCTGAGATTTCAACAAATATTGTGTCTCCACCCCATTCTTCTGCAACTAAGCCATATTCCATTAATTCTTGTTTTACTTTTTGAGGGTTTGCACCTTCAACATCTATCTTGTTTATTGCAACAATAATTGGTATGTCTGCTGCTTTAGCATGGTTTATAGCTTCTATTGTTTGAGGCATTACACCATCATTTGCTGCTACAACTAGTATTGCTATATCTGTAATTTGTGCTCCTCTTGCACGCATAGCTGTAAATGCTTCGTGTCCTGGAGTATCTAAGAATGTAATTTCTCTATTATTAACTTTTACTTTGTATGCACCAATTGCTTGAGTTATTCCTCCTGCTTCTCCTTCGATTACATTTGTTTGTCTTACTGCATCTAGAAGTGAAGTTTTTCCATGGTCTACGTGTCCCATAACAACAACTACTGGTGGTCTTGGAA
>ENA-ORMX01001609-ORMX01001609.1-human-gut-metagenome-genome-assembly--contig:-NODE-1609-length-14406-cov-3.306878_pt1 | contig 14406 bp, 9 predicted proteins | sample MGYA00242108_ERZ509007 | MGnify/ENA primary metagenome ERZ509007 (study PRJEB26280, sample SAMEA2338745) | human gut metagenome | biome: human gut; feature: human-associated habitat; material: faeces...
TCCTGAGCAGCTGCTTTGATTTTCTTTGCAAGATGCGGAGCTGTAAGCTCAAACTTATCGAGAAGCTCAAGAGCAGGGCCGCTGTAACCAAAGCAATCGTTTACGCCAACCTTTGTTACCTTAACAGGATATTCCTCACTTACTACAGAACATACAGCGTCACCAAGACCACCGATTACATTATGCTCTTCAATTGTAATGATTCTGCCTGTTTCTTTTGCAGCCTTAACGATGATTTCTCTGTCGATAGGCTTGATTGTGTGAATATTAATAAGGCGAGCGTTAATGCCCTCTTCCTTAAGCTGCTTACAAGCCTTAAGAGCCTCATTTACACAAAGACCTGTTGCAATAACTGCCACATCGTCACCGTCAAGGAGTGTAATACCCTTGCCAAGTTCAAATGTATAAGTTTCAGGGTCGTTAAAGCTCTCAATAGCAAGTCTGCCAAGACGGATATATACAGGACCGTCGTACTCGATAGCTGCCTTTGTTGCAGCCATCATCTCGTAGTGGTCGGCTGGGTTGATAACCACCATACCCGGAATTGTACGCATAATACCGATATCCTCAAGGCACTGGTGAGTTGCGCCGTCTTCGCCTGTAGAAATACCTGCGTGGCTGCCTGCAATCTTAACATTAAGGTGCGGATAAGCAACCGAGTTTCTGATCTGCTCAAATGCTCTGCCTGTTGCAAACATTGCAAATGATGCCGCTACAGGAATTTTGCCTGCTGCCGCAAGACCTGCCGGGCCTCCTCCTACTATCACAATATCGTAAAATTCCATATTGTCCCCCTATGTTAAGCTGATATTAATTCAATATCAATCTATCGTCACCTGTCTCTTTGAAGTAAGACAGACTATCCTCGATTCTTACTCATTCCAACAACTATCTTTGACTTTCCACCGCTTTTAGTGATGTCAAGCTGCGAAATTCCCTTCTCTCTGGCGATAATCTCCATAGTTCTCGGAGAACAGAAGCCTGCCTGACATCTGCCCATTCCGGCTCTTGTGCGTCTCTTCACACCATCAAGTGACTTTGCGCCCAGTGGTCTGTTTACCGCATCCATTATCTCGCCCTCCGTAATCATCTCACAGCGGCAGATTATATTGCCATACTCAGGCTTTTCTTTTATCAACTTTTTATACTCATCCTCTGAAAGCTTCTTTGGATTTAAAATACCTTTTCTTGTCTCGATGAAATCCGCATTTTTAGAAGGATTAAAAAGCCCCTCAACTATTGCTGCCACTCTCTCACCGATAGCCGGCGCACTTGATAAGCCCGGTGACTCTATACCTGCGCAGTCAATAAAATACGGTGCGTCAGAAAGCTCCTCGATGATAAACTCATGTCCGTCCTCATGTGCACGGTTTCCCGCAAACGAGGTTATGACCTGACGCATAGGAAGTGACGGCACCAAACGTGTGCCGGATTTCACAACATGCTCTAAGCCTGCTCTCGTTGTATTTGTACCATCCTTGTCATCATGATCATCTGCTGTAGGTCCGATTAGGATATTTCCGTGTACTGTCGGGGTTACAAGCACGCCCTTGCCGTATTTTCCCGGAAGCTGGAAGATTGTCTTGTCAACGATACCACCAGCTGCCCTGTCTAATAGCTCGTACTCTCCGCGCCTTGGTGTGATATGGATTTTGTTTTCACTCACCATGTTGTGAAATACATCAGCATATACACCGGCTGCATTTACAACGCAGCGTGCATGAATTTCTCCATTTTGAGTAATGAGAATATAGCCTGCCTGCTCCTTTTGTATCTCCTTCACCTCGGTGTTAAATAAAAACTCCACACCGTTTGCCGCAGCATTCTCAGCAAATGCAATATTCATGCCAAACGGACATACAATGCCCCCTGTCGGGCAGTAAATAGCTGCCACAACTTCATCAGACAGATTCGGCTCCATCTCATGCGCTTCGCCTGCATCAAGAATTTTAAGTCCCGGTACCCCGTTTGCAATCCCTTGATTGTAAAGTTCCTTAAGCCTTGGCATATCGTCATCGCTAAAGCACACTATCAGTGAGCCGTTTCTTCTAAACTCAAAATCAAGCTGCTTCGAAAGCTCGTCCATCATCTCATTTCCACGGATATTCATCTGTGCCATAAGTGTACCGGTCTTACAATCAATTCCGGAATGGACAATAGCACTGTTTGCCTTTGAGGTGCCACAGCACACGTCCTCCTCCTTTTCCACCACACAGATGGACAGGTTATATTTCGAAAGCTCTCTGGCACAGGCGCTTCCCGATACTCCCGCTCCTATAATTACTACATCATACATGTTATTTTCTCCTACCAATTTCCATGCATTGTTTAATTGCCGTATCACTAAGCTCATTTAAAACAATGCAAGCATAAGCTATTATTCATCCTTCGCCCAGTTAAATGCGCAGGCGACAGCCTTTTTCCACATTTTAAGCTTCTTTTCTCTCAAATCAGCCGCTATCTCCGGCTCAAACACACGGTCAATAGACCAGTTTCTCTTTATATCATCCATGCTTTCCCAGTAGCCCACCGCAAGCCCTGCGAGGTACGCTGCGCCCATGGCTGTTGTCTCCACGCACACAGGCCTGTTGACCGGTGCATTGCTGATATCAGCCTGCATCTGCATGAGCAGATTATTGGCACTGGCGCCGCCGTCCACCTTAAGTGATGTGAGATTGATGCCCGAATCAGCCTTCATTGCCTCAAGCACATCATTTACCTGAAATGCCATTGATTCCAGAGTCGCTCTTATAACATGGTACTTGTTTACACCTCTCGTAAGCCCCACAATGGTTCCTCTGGCATACTGGTCCCAGTACGGTGCTCCAAGCCCTGTAAATGCCGGCACCACGTAGCAGCCGTTTGTGTCTTTTACCTTTCTCGCCATGTATTCTGAATCTGTTGAAGAATCGATAAATTTCATCTCATCGCGTAGCCACTGGATAGAGGCTCCTGCCACAAATATTGATCCCTCCAGCGCATATACCACCTTGCCGTCTATGCCCCAGGCTATAGTGGTAACAAGTCCGTTCTTTGAGGATACCGGCATCTCACCTGTGTTCATCAGCAGAAAACAGCCTGTACCGTATGTATTTTTGGCTTCTCCTGCCCTAAAGCAGGTCTGGCCAAAAAGCGCAGCCTGCTGGTCTCCTGCCGCTCCTGCGATAGGAATCGGACCCCCGAAAAACACAGGATTCACCTCACCATATACACAGCTTGACGGCATTGGCTTTGGAAGCATGCTCTTTGGTATATCAAGCTCCTTAAGTATCTCATCATCCCACTTTAAGGTATTGATATTAAACATCATGGTTCTTGAAGCATTGGAATAATCCGTGACATGCACCTGTCCCTGAGTGAGCTTCCATATAAGCCATGTCTCGACTGTTCCAAACAAAAGCTCGCCTCTTTCGGCTCTCTCCCTCGCTCCCGGCACATTGTCAAGGAGCCACTTGAGCTTAGTTGCCGAAAAATAAGCATCTATCACAAGCCCTGTCTTTTCTCTGAATGTCTCGGTAAGCCCCTTTTCTTTCAGTGAATCCGCATACTCTGCCGTGCGTCTGCACTGCCATACTATCGCGTGATAAACCGGCTCACCTGTATTTTTGTCCCATACAATTGTGGTCTCTCTCTGGTTAGTAATGCCTATCGCACATATGTCGGCTGCCGTAGCCTGAATATTGGCCATAGCCTCCTTTGCCACCTCAAGCTGTGTGGCCCAGATTTCCTCTGCATCATGCTCCACCCAGCCCGGCTTTGGAAAAAACTGCGTAAATTCCTTCTGTGCCACACTGCACATCTCGCCCTTCTCATTGAAAAGTATACATCTGTTGCTGGTCGTGCCCGCATCTAATGCCATAATATACTTTGCCATGTAAAAATCCTCCAACTCTCTATATTTCCAGCTTTTTTCCTTCTATCCTGCTACAGCTCTTCCTCTACCATGCTCTTCTCTCTGTTGAACGCATCATATATACATGGAATTACTATAAGCGTAAGGATGGTTCCGTATACGAGACCTCCTATTATTGCGATTGCCATCGGCTTTATCATATCTGAGCCATCTCCGATACCTATCGCCGATGTAAACATTGCAAGTATGGTGGTCATCGCTGTCATCAGTATTGGACGAAGCCTTGTACGGCCTGCGTCTATGATTGCCTCATGCTTGCTCATGCCCTCTCTCCTGGCCTGATTGATGTAATCAATGAGCACGATTCCATTATTTACAATGAGGCCTGCCAGCATGATAAAGCCAAGCATTGATATGATTCCGAGCTCATTTCCCGTGATGAAAAGAGCTATAAAGCCTCCTGTAAACGCAAGAGGTATACAGAACATGATAATAAACGGTGAAAGCAACGACTGGAACTGCGCCACCATGATAAGATAGATAAATATCACTGCAAGCACAAGCATAAGTCCAAGCTGACTCATTGACTCATTTATTGTCTCATCCTCGCCCTCCATGTCTATTGAATAGCCATCAGGAATGCTAAGTTTATCAATTTTAGATTTAATTTTATTGCTTAGTAATGTTACATTATGGTTTTCATCAACCGCACCTGATACTGTAATATATCTTGTCTGAGCATCTCGATGAATGGTACTCAGTGTCTGTTCCTGCGAAATAGTGCAGATATCACTGAGCGGAATCTCCTTTTCACTGCCATCATTATCCTTATAGGTAAATGTAAGGTTTTTGATGTTGTCCACAGTCACATCAGACTGCTCTGCAGATTGTAAGTATACCTCATAGTCCTTTATGTCGGTCGTAATGGTTGTTGCGCTCTTTTGAGATGATATCTCACCGGATACGAGCTGGTATACCTGAGCCACCGTATAGCCATACTTTGCTGCTTTTTCCTTATCCACAGTTATCTTAAGCTCATTGATTGTATCTCCAAGACCGTCATCTATATCTGTCACTCCATTTGTGTCCTTAAGGATATCTGCCACATCACCTGCAAGCTTCTGCAGCTTGTCTATATCATTACCCTTAATCCTGACAGAGAGACCACTTCCGAAAAACTCTGATGAGTCCATAGCCTGTGAAGATGCTGTTACCTTGCAGTCCAGATTCTTTGTGCGTTTTTCAATTTCATCTATTACCTTATCCGATGAAACATCCGACTTCTCATCAAGCAATATATACATGCTCACGCTGTCGCTTCCTGAGCTCATCAGGTTCATGGTCGAGCTGCCGCCTGCTGTAGCTCCTATTGTGTCTATGCCCTTTATATCAGATATTTTGTCCATGACCTTATCAGACAGCTCTGTAAGCTGCTTGAAGTCAAGCTTTTCGTCATCCTTTGCCTCTATGGTAAGTGAAATCTGATTTGACTCCATGTCCATATCCATAAATGTCATTCCCCTTGACATGCAAAGTGCGCCACTGCCGACTAAAAGCACTACTGCCGCAATAAATACCACCGGCTTAAATCTAAGACATGTGCCGAGCACATTTCCATACCAGTCCTTAAAACGGTCAAACCATGGATGCTTTATATCCTTCGTCTTTTTGAGCATGCCTGAAGCAATTGCCGGTACAAACGTGAGTGCCACTACAAGAGATGCCATAAGAGTAAACGCTACCGTAAGTGCCAGGTCTACAAAGAGCTGTCTCGTGATTCCATCAGTAAAAATGATTGGCGCGTACACACTTACCGTGGTAAGTGTAGAGGCAAAAATGGCTCCTGCCACCTGATTTGCACCCTCAACAGCTGCCTTCTTTACCGAATATCCCTCTCCCCTTAATCTGTAGATATTCTCGATTACTACTATTGAATTATCCACCAGCATTCCTATTCCAAGCACAAGTCCCGACATTGAAATGATATTTAAGGTGATATCCGTAAAATACATAAGCACCACTGCAACAATAACCGATAGCGGTATAGATGCTGCGATAACAAGTGTTGGCTTTATATCCTTTAAGAACAAAAGCAATACGAAAATGGCAAGTATTGCTCCCACTATCATATTCTGCATCACACTTTTTACTACCATGTCGATGTATACGCCCTGATTCATGAGCACTGTGGTGTGTAATCCGTCATTTTCCTTTTCCAGCGAATCAAGCTTGTCCAAAAGACGGTCTGTGACGTCTCCTGTAGAGTAGCCGGTCTGCTTCTCCATGGAGAGCATTATTCCGGGATTTCCGTTGACTATCGCATATGTCTCATCCGAGTTGTCAGTCATCTCAACATCTGCCACATCACCGACATGAATAGGAGCTATTCCATCAAGCTTCATATCCATAAGCACCAGATTTGTTAAATCATCAATTGATTTTATCTCATCTCCCACCTGTACTATGTACTGCGTGCCATTTGAATCATTTACATAGCCTGCAGGCATATCAAAGTTCTGTGCGACGAGCAGCTGCGAGAGTGAGTCAATTGTTAAAACTGCATTTAAGTTTGACTTGTCAAGTGCATCATCCTTACTCTTTTCAAGCTCCTTTTTTGAGCTGTCAAGAGATGCCGCTGCTGTTGCAAGCTGTGCCGACTGCTGTCCTATGCTTATCGAGCTTATAGCTGCCTGACTGTTTAGATTATCATATGCATCTAAAAGTGCTGTCTCTCCTTGTGCTATCTGGTCAAGCCCGCTTTGGCACTGCTCTATACCTGTATTCACTTGAATGAGAGTCTGTGCTATCGCTGACGCTGCCGCAGGCAGATCATCTGCTGTGTTTACGGTGATTCCAAGCGCCGAGAGACCTGAAAACTGTGTTGCAATCTGCTTATCAACCTGCTCAAGCTGCGCTTTGAGTGCTGTGCCCGCTTCACCCGGTGCATTTGCGCCCTCTTTGAGTGACGGAATTGTCTTTGTATATGTATCACTATTCATGAAGTCTGAAAGCGCTGACTGAATTGTTTCAAGCTGGCTCTTCTGCTCATTTAAGCTTGAAAGTGTGCTCTCTAGCTGAGTCTTCTGCTCTGCAAGCTTTGCCTTTTGCTCCTTTAGCGTATCCACTCCCGCGCTCATCTGATCCGATGCAGATGTGATTGCGTTTTGTCCGCTCTCTATCTTTGCGCTTGCATCATCCATCTGACTTTTTGCATCGTCAAATTTCTTTGAAACGGCATTATTTATTTTCTCATTGAGCGCATCTATCTTGGCCTGATTCATCGTGACCTGTATCTGCTCGGTGAGCTCACCTGTTGCAGTCACTGATGCGACTCCCTCTGTACTCTCAATTGCAGGCTTTAGTGTGTTTTCCACAAAGTCTGTGATTTCCGACTTGCTTTTCCCATCCATATCCACAGCAGTCATCATGATTGGAAGCATGTCCGGATTTATCTTCATAATGGTCGGAGTACCCACTCCATCCTTCCAGCCAGCCTTGACCTGATCTATTTTCTGCTGCATCTCTATCACTACAGAATCCATGTTGGCATTCTGCTCATACTCGCATGTCACCAGAGAATAGCTGTTATATGACATTGAGCTTACGTTTTTGATATTGGACGTAGTTGCCATAGCTGCTTCAAGCGGCGCGGTGACATCGCTCTCCACCTCCTGTGGACTTGCTCCCATATCTGTTGTCACGATAAGTGCATACTGAAAGCTCATATCCGGCAGCAGATCTGTCGTCATCCTGCCAAGTGATACAACACCGAGTACTATTACCAGCAGTACTCCTACAAGTACAGTAAAAGGCTTTTTTACACTATATCTTGATATCATCTGACCCCTCCTTCTTCTTTTCCTTGATAATGTCCTGCCTTAGTTTGATAGACATTGTGATTACTGCGATTTTCACAATAAATTTAATTCGCTGTTATACTTTTATTATACAATGTGGCGGATTGCAACTCAATTGGTTTATACTTTTTTAAGAGTTTTTGACAATAAAAAGACACCCAATTATACGATTAATATAATTCGATGTCCTTAAATGTCCTTAAATGTCTTTTAATATCTTTTATTTATTTCAGCTTCAGATGCCCTCTTCCTCTGTCTCATCCTCATCATCATTGATACCTGCAACAGCACTTGTAACAGCTCCGATTACAGCGACAAGCGCAAAGATGATAACTAAAAAAATAACTATAAAGAATGCTACTAAAAAACCTGTATCTGTCATATAATTTACCCCCATAGCTGTCTCACAGCTTCTTTAAAATATAGTTTTAGTTTAACACACTTGTCTGTAAATAACAATATCGTAAGGGGCTAAATTATTGACTAAATATTGACTAAAATATTGATTTATGAAATTACTCAGTCCTTGATCTGCATACCGTTTGCATCCATATGATAGCCTTCAGTCATGATCAGCTTTGATACCGGAACTATCTCATAGCCCATGTCCTGCAGCTTCGTGAGCATCTCATCGAGTGCCTGCGAGGTGTATTTTGCGCCTAGATGGCAGAGTATTATCGAGCCACAATCCAGGCTTTTGTGATTGCACACTGTATCTATAATGTTTTGCACACCATAGTTTTTCCAGTCGAGCGAATCCACATCCCACTGGATTGGATAATAGTCACAGCCATACACTGTGTCAATCAGTTCATTGTTGTACGAGCCGTATGGCGGTCTGAATACCTTCATATCCTTTCCGGTCAGCTCCTTGACCTTTTTGTGCACATCCATTATCTCTGTCTTCATCTCGCCTGCATTGATTGTTGCCATATCATAGTGGTGCTCACTGTGATTTCCGGGCTCATGCCCTTTTTCAACCAGCGTCTTTACACATTCAGGGTTATCACTCACAAACCCTCCTGTCATAAAAAATGTAGCCTTTACGTTGTGCTTGTCAAGTGTCTCCATCATACTGTCAAAATCCTCTGCTCCCCAGGCACAGTCAAATGAAAGGGCTATCTTTTTTTCCGTTGTCTGAACCGAATATACAGGCAGCTTTCTGTCTCCGAACTGACTCACAGCACTGCTAAGTGTCTCCATCACCTCTATATTTTTCAGCTGCGATATGTCATATTCTTTGCCATATAAAGCGCCTGTAATAAGAAGCGCCGACAGCAGCACTCCAAAAAGGAATCTGTGTCGGCGTTTCTTTCGTTTTGTCCCATTATGTAGTTTTGTATTTTGCATGTATGCTCTGTATTCACTCATGCTATATACTATTCTTTATTATCACAAATTATGAATAATGAAATAACTCTATTTCAGTTCTTCTGCCCTTCCGATAAACTCAAGCACTACCTCAATCGACTGATGCGCAGCCTTCTCCGCAAAGGTCTGGTAGTCTGTCTCGCCGCCGTCGCCGTCTGATATTGAGCGAAGAATGGCAAATGGCACCTTGTTCACATAGCACACATGACCTATGCTGCCGCCCTCCATCTCTGCTGCGATTGCATCAAAGGTATTCGAAATATAATCCTTCTGCTCCTTTGTGGCAATAAACTGATCTCCTGTTGCGATATTGCCCTTTTTGTAGTGGATATTCCTGTCAGCTAAGCATGAGCACATGAGCTCCACCATTTTTGTATCTGCCGGAAGCAGAATCATATTGATGCCTGAGAGAAGTCCCTTCGGATCTCCGATTGGCGATGTATCCATATCGTGCTGCAGCACGTTTGTGGCTACTGCCACGTCAAGCACATTTAAGTCCTTTGTCAAAGTTCCTGCCACTCCGATATTGACAATCATATCTACATCATATTTCAAAATCATGGCCTCTGCACATATTGCCGCAAATACCTTTCCTATTCCGCATTTTGCCGCAACAACATACTGATCACCGATTTTACCCTCAACAAACTCCACTCCGCTGTAAACCTCTGTCTGTGTGTCTGTCATCTGAGCCTTTAAGTCATCGACCTCCATCTGCATTGCACCAATTACACCTATTGTCATTTTATTTCTCCATTCCTGCTATCTTACTATTATAGTATCTTTTTATATAACTATCCAGAACCACTGAGAACCCAAGACTGATGCGTCATACACACATGTAAGCATCAGATTTTCCTGTACTCAATACAACTTCTGTCAAAGCTTAATACCTGTTTACTGTGGATAAGTAAACTCCATATTTGTCTGGCTCTCAAGCACCTTAAGATATGCACGGCACTCCTTCTTTGCCTCATCAAGTGACAGATTCTCGTAATGTCCGCACTCTATGGCTGATGCACCAAACACCGGTCCATCATACTCTAGTATCTGTTTTAAGACCTCTTTGGTGATTTCAAAAACCTTTCCCGGCTCGACATCCCTCACAACGAGATAGAAGCCTGTCTGACAGCCCATCGGTCCAAAATATACCACATCATCTGCAATCTCAGAGTTTCTCACACATGTTGCAAACATATGCTCCACTGAGTGCATAGCTGAATTGGTCATATAATCGCCTGCATTAGGTTTTCTTGTACGAAGGTCGTATGTAACGATTTCTCCATCTTTTCTTGAAATATAAAATCCAGGTTTAAGAATATTATGATTGATTGTAAAGCTTTTAATTCTTTCCATAAAAATGTTTCTCCTTACTTAGTTGCTGTCTCAAACTGCTTCAGATAATCCTCAAATACATTGAGTGCATCATCCACAGGCTTTGGTGTGCTCATATCAACACCGGCACTCTTTAGTAGCTCGATTGGATTCTTCGAGCATCCACCGCACAGGAAATTTCCTATATACTTATCCACAGCAGGCTTTCCCTCCTCAAGTATCTTTTTTGAAAAAGCAACTGCTGCCGAATAGCCTGTCGAGTACTGATATACATAGTACGGTGTGTAAAAATGCGGTATGCGCATCCACTCATATGATATCTCATCATCCACGCGCATATCCGGTCCGTAGTACTGCACATTCAGCTCATGCCATAGCTCATTTAGCACATCCTTGGTAACCGGCTCGCCCTTTTGCATTTTCCGGTGTGCTATATGCTCAAACTCTGCAAACTGCGCCTGCCTGAAAAGTGTCGTCCTGAAGCCATCCAGAAAATGTGTCATGAGATATTTTCTCTCATTCTCATCCTCACAATGCTCAAGCATATAGTGCATTAGAAGCGACTCATTGCAGGTGGATGCAACCTCTGCCACAAAAATCAGGTATCCTGCGTAGGTGATGCTCTGATGCTCATTTGAATAGTATGTATGCATCGCATGTCCCATCTCATGAGCCAGCGTAAACACACTGTCCAGATTGTCGGCATAGTTCAAAAGCACATACGGATGAGTGCCGTAAGCGCCCCATGAATACGCACCGCTTCTCTTGTTCTCATTCTCATATACATCTATCCAGCCACTCTCCATGCCAGCCTTAAGTGTGCTGACATACTCATCGCCCATAGGCTCAAGCGCCTTTGCCACAAGCTTTTTCGCCTCATCATAGGTGTAGGTGGTCTGTACATTGTCCACAATCGGTGCAAACAAATCATACATATGCAGATGCTCCACACCTAAAAGCTTCTTCCTAAGCGCCATGTACCTGTGCAGAGCCGGCAGATGTGCGTGAACCGTCTCAATCAGATTGTCATATACGCTCTCAGGAATATCGCCATCGGATAAATACATGGCCCTTGCGCTGTCATATTTTCTTACCCTTGCATAAAAAGTGTCATTTTTCAGCTTGCTGATGTACATCATTGAAACAGTATTGCTCCACTTCTTGTACGAATCATACACCCCGCGGAACACCTGCTTGCGCAGGCTTCTGTCCTTGCTGCTTAAAAAATCTATGAAATTGCCGTGCGTGATACGGATTTTATTTCCCTCGACATCAGTGATATACGGGAATTTGATATCCGCGTTGTTGAACATGCTGAATATATTCTCCGGTGCTGCAGCCATCTCACCGCACTGCGCCAGGATATTCTCCTCTGCAGCCGATAAGGTATGCGCTTTCTGGCGCATTATCTCATCAATCGCACGCTTATAGTGCATAAGCTCATTGCTCTCACTGTAAAAGCTCTCAAGCCTTTTATCATCTATCTGCAAAATCTCCGGACTCGCAAATGCCAGCGCACCTGATGCCTGAACAGTCAATGTCTCTGCCTTTGACACATATGCCTGATATTTCGACACGGCAGTGTCCTGATGCGAGCGCTCATTCGCATAAACCACTATACGCTCCAAATAATAAGACAACTCATCCTGCTTCTTAAAAAAATCAAGCAGCGTTGCTGCACTGTCTGCCAGATGTTCCTTAAAGCCCGAGAGCTTTTCTGCAAGCTGTGACGCTTTTTCACACTCAGCCTCCCACAGCTCATCTGTCTCATACATATCCTCAAGCTTCCATTTGTACTCGTCTGAGATTTCATCTCTCTTTTGAAGCCTTTTCTCACTCATTTTGTGTTACCTTCTATCTTACTTTTCTTGTTCTCGGGGGTTTTTGAATAGTTACCTTGTTTTCAACTCTTCAGAACCCTCACGCACATTCGCAAAACCGCACGATGTTTTTTATAAAACTACCCACACATCTGCTCTGCAAAATGCATATAGACGTGTGGGATATGTGTGAATTATAACAATTAAGCTCTACTTTGTAATTAAAGTGCCCATACCACCTGAAACTGTCTTGCCCTCTTTGTTGAGCTTTGTGATAAGCACTGAACGGATGGCAGAGTCACCGATAAAGTCAATAGCCGCCTCAATCTTTGGAGCCATGGTACCCTCATCAAACTCGCCTGCTGCAAGGTACTTCTTTGCCTCATCGACAGTCATGGTATCAAGTGGCTTCTCATCCTCCTTGCCATAGTTCAGGCAGACCTTGTCAACGCTTGTAAGTATAACAAGTCTGTCAGCATCAAGAGTATCTGCAAGCTTTCCTGCTGCAAGATCCTTCTCGATAACAGCGCTTGCGCCCTGAAGCTTATTATCCTGTGCTAAAACAGGAATTCCGCCGCCACCGCATGCGATAACAACCTGATCCGCATCAACAAGAGCCTTAATAGCATCCTTTTCCACTATATCAACAGGCTTTGGAGCCGCCACAACTCTTCTGTAGCCTCCCTCGACCTGTGTCACATGGTTGCCCTTCTTCTCCTCTTCCTCAGCCTCAGCCTCTGTCATAACACGGCCAATGATCTTTGTCGGATGATAAAAAGCCTCATCATACGGGTCAACAACCACCTGTGTAAGTATTGTTGAAACGGTCTTGTAAATTCCTCTGCCAAGAAGCTCTGTACGGATAGCATTCTGTAAATCATATCCTATATAGCCCTGGCTCATTGCAGAGCAGACAGCTGTAGGTGTAGCTGTATACTCAGGATAAATCCTGCAAAACTCAGACATAGCGGTGTGAATCATGCCCACCTGCGGTCCGTTGCTGTGTGTGATAACAACCTCATAATCGTCCCTGATAAAATCTGCAACTGCCTTTGCTGTATGCTTTGTAGCCTCGTGCTGCTCTGGAAGAGTTGTTCCAAGAGCATCATGTCCGAGTGCAATAACTATTTTTTTCTTCTTCATGCCGACCTCCTATGCTGCATCCGCTCAATGTGTATTATATCTCATAATCATAAACCGATGTGTATACTATGATAAATCTACATATAAACCATCAATTTTGAAGAATTCCTATGCGGTGCAAAAGTAAAATTATTTATATACATTATCTAATATTTTAGGGAATTTGTCTAGTACTTTGAACTGATTTGAACAACATTTCCGCCACAGCGTAAGGGATATAAGCGAAAAAAGAATGCTCCTACTACCATGTAGCGAAGCATTCTTACACATATATTGAACTATTTTATTTCTGTTTATTCTTTAATTCACCCATATATTTCTTCGCATCCTTCATAAAGCTGATTGTTATCAAAACAATAACTATGCCTATCGGAAATGCAGCAACTATACTTACAGACTGTAAGTTACTCATTGAACTCTCAGCAAATAACAGAGCAATTGGTAAAAGTATAAGCAGTATGCACCACATCAACTGAATGAGTTTGTGCGGCTGCTCATCCTCACCTAATTTCCTGTAGCTGTAACATGATACAGTTAAAGCAATAGAATCAAATGATGTAGCATAAAAAGCAATCATTGTCACTAAAACTATTATCATTATCAAAGGTGCACATGGCAATGTCTTAAGAATAGTAACTATCAACTCATATAAATCGCCACTCTTGTTATACTGCGCAATAAAATCTGCTGCTCCTGACATCTGTTTTCCCATTGAATAGTTACCTAAGATGATAAAGCTGATGAGCGTAGAGCCAACACCAAATCCATATCCTCCAAGAATTGTCTGTCTGATAGTTCTGCCTCTTGATATATTTCCAATAAAGAAAGGAGCTGCTACACACCATACCATCCAGTAAGCCCAGTAATATATAGTCCAGTCCTGTGGGAAGTTGGTTTTACGTAATGGATCGGTATACGTAGATAATCCTATAAAATTCTGCACCATAGTGCCAAGAGATGACAATCCGGTCTCAAGAATATATCTTGTTTCACCGCCAAACAGCAGTACAATAGCAAGCAGTCCAAA
>ENA-ORMX01001611-ORMX01001611.1-human-gut-metagenome-genome-assembly--contig:-NODE-1611-length-14398-cov-2.867461_pt1 | contig 14398 bp, 10 predicted proteins | sample MGYA00242108_ERZ509007 | MGnify/ENA primary metagenome ERZ509007 (study PRJEB26280, sample SAMEA2338745) | human gut metagenome | biome: human gut; feature: human-associated habitat; material: faeces...
GTTATGCTCCGTTATATATGTTAATTAAATTTCCCATTCACATATTCCGTGGGGGAGACACCCTCCACCCGTTTAAATACCTTGCTGAAATAGAAGGCACTCTCGAAGCCCAGAGCCTCTGCGGCCTCGTAGACCTTCATATTTTCTTCTTCCAGCAGCCGTTTGGCTTCCGTGATCTTGCAGATGTTGATATATTCACTGAAGCCGGTATCGTTGTATTTGCTGAACAGCTGGCTTAAGTAATTCGGGCTGATGCCGAATACCGCTGCTACTTCATTCAGGGACAACCGCTCGCTAACATGTTCATTAATATATTTCCGGACGTTAGTTACGATGTGGTTTTTATAATCCTTTCGACGGGATTGGAACAATTCGCACAGCTGTCCGCAGAAGAATTGCAGCCACTGGATCACGTGATCCACATTGGACTGCTTATAGAGGGAACGGTAGCCATCCGGATCGTCTGCAAAAAATCCGGATACGATAGATTCGCCATCCTGCAGCAGGGAAATCGACAGATAGAGAATATTGCTGGCAGCGTCCAGAGCCTGCACATAGTGCCCAGGGTGATCCCGGAACAGATCGCAGAGGGACTGAATTGTAGTCTGCAGAATATCCGGATCATACTCTTCAAAGGCTCTGGTGAGATCATTTTTAAACAGGCTGATGTTAAAAGAATTCTTGGCGTTTTCCTGCGAATGATCGGTATCGAAAGCTATAATTGCGTCCTTGGATTCCGTATTTCGGAAGATCTGTCTCGCGTACTGGTAGGAGTCACAGATGGTAGCGGGAGTCTGAACCGGGATGCCGATGCCGCAACGCAGTGTTACATTATAGTAATTCTGCAGTGTTCCGCTGATGCTTTGCAGAATGTCTGTCAGACTTTCCACATAATCATCGGTATCGGAGGAATCCGCAAAGCAGAAAATCAGTGCAAAATGGCGCAGATCCAGAGACAACGCATAAAGAGGCAGATATTTAGCCCCCAGTTCCCGTATCATCTGTAACGAACTGGTGAACAGAGGCATCTGTTTTTCGGCAGACATCTGGTCGGCCTGAGGGCTGATGATCTCTCCGTAACAGCACACATAAGCACCGTAATCGAAATTCAGATTCAGATCTCTGCTCTGCAGACGGAACTGTTCTTCGGACTCGAACAGGTCATGCAGGAGACTGATCAGGAATTTGTCGTAAAAAGGATGAATATTTACGGCGGACAGCTGCTTTTTACGAGATTGGGAAATCTGTGTGAGCACCCGGCCTATGGCATTTTTCAGTACTTCCGGTGTCAGTTCCAGTTTGACCAGATAATCGGATACCTGATAAGACAAGGCATCCCTTGCCATCTGGAAATCCTCATAGCTGGTAAGAATGATAAAATAAGGGCAGTTATCCCCATAGCGTTCTCTGCATGTTTTCGCAAGCTCCAGACCGTTCATGACCGGCATTTTAATGTCCGTGATCACGATGTCAGTAGATTTTTCTTCAATAATCTTCAGCGCCGCCTGACCGTTCATGGCAGTTCCACAGATCTCAATATTCATTTCGTTCCAGTTCAGCATGGAACGGATTCCAGCCTGAACCAGAGGTTCGTCATCCACAATTAAAAGCTGATACATAGTAACTCCGTTCTGGACAGCTTCCTGTCCGGATTAAGTGTTTTCAGATGAAATAGTTTCGGATGAAACAGTTTCATTGTTATGCAGAGGAATATTCGGTATGTGTATGGACATAGTCGTATATTCCCCTTCTTTGCTTTCTATGGTAATGCCATATTCTGCACCAAATTGGTATTGTAAGCGTTTATGCACATTGCTGACACCGATTTCCCGGAAGAAATCCGCAGAACTGTCGTCGTTGGAGCGTAATACCTGTGCAGCTTTATCCGCTGTCATGCCTACACCGTCATCTGTGACATCAATACGGATCTTTTCGGTGTTGTCCGATGTCTCATAGCCGACATGTATCCGGATGTGTCCGGCACAGCCCTTCGGTTCGATACCGTGGAAAATTGCATTTTCCACCAGAGGCTGCAATGTAAACTTGATAATCTCACTGTTGTACAGAGATTCATTATCCACCTGAATGTCCATGGTAATGGTGCCGCCGTAGCGGTAGCTCTGAATGGTGAAATAGTTCTCCAACAGAGATAATTCTTCCCGGATATCGATCAACAGGCTGGTGCCTTTGGAAATACTTTTTAACAGACGGGACAGGGAGGTGGTCATCTCGGAGATACCGGTTGCCCCCTGTATGGTTGCCATCCATTTGATAGAGTTCAGAGTATTATACAGGAAATGAGGGTTGATCTGGCTTTGCAGCATTTTATATTCCAGATCCTGTTTCTGCTTCTCATCCTCCAGTCTTTTTTCCATAAGCTCCGATACATTTTCTGACAGATCATTGATTCCCCGTCCGATATCTCCCAGCTCATGCTCCCATTCCACGCTGGGATCTCTGGAGAAATCTCCACCTGCGATTCGTACCATGCGTGTCTGCAGCTTAGAGACAGGAACTGTGATCATACGATTCATTAATATCATCAGAAGAATGCCGATGGACAGAATGCCGATCAGGATACAGGCAAGGATTCCCATGAACAGAACCGCCTGATTTGTCCGTTCCGCGTGGGAAATACTCTGGCTCAGGTAGCAGTCCGGCATATCTAACGGTGTGGTGACCAGAATCTGTTCTCCTTTGGCAGAACTGTGAATTTTGGAGATATGAGTGGTTCCGGTGAGGGAATATGCGCTCAGATCATCCAGAATACTATATTCGGGCGTAAATTCCTGCAAGCCTCCGTTTTCATAAATATAGGTATGTCCTGCAATGGACAGATAGAGAAAGCTGTCTGACGGACAACTGTAATCCTTCAAAGGTATGGTGAACAGATCTGCGGATATTTCGATGAACAGATATCCTGCCTGCTTGTTATTGTATTGGTAGGTAATGGGACGGATCACAGGTAATACTTTACGTCCCGCACGGTGAAAAGGATCGGATACAATACCGGGCGAAAAATCATAATCATCGGCAGTCAGTAATTCTTCATAATAAGGAAGCTCCGGAATCAGCGTTGCAAGATCTGCGGTAGAGGAGTACGTTGCGGTTACCACCTGCAGATAATGCTCCTGTGAGACAATGGCAATTCTGGGCATATAATTATAAGAAGAATTCCGGCTGCATTCCTCGTAGAAGGAATCATAAGTGGATACGGACAGGACAGAGCCGGGATTGGGGTTATGTTCAATATAATTGGCAATATTGGAATCTGTCTGGCAATATCTGACCAACCGGTAGACTTCATCCATACTGTTGTCCATAGACTCCGACAACAGGCGCAGGCTGGTCTCCGTGGACTGGATCAGGGTGTTCTGCAGATAGTGCCGGAATATGTAATAACTGAACAGGCTGATCAACAGACACATTCCCAAAATGGCGCTCAGAGTGAAGAGCAATATGCGATTTCGTATGCTTTTTGAGTGATAAACAGTCTTTTTCATGCTTTCAGTATAACATAACGAAAGAAAAACGGTAGTTGAAAAAACAAGATGCTAAAAAAAGTGCATATTAAAATAAAATATTACATCTTCCGAAAGCACTTTTAGAAAAAAGATAAAAAAATTATAAAAGAATGTGAATTATATTATAAATTTTTCCATGTTACGGAAAGATCTTTTTCGTTATACTTTAGTTACAGTCAAGGAACCGGTAACAACGGATCCGTAACAGACGTAACATAGTATCAAATTAACAGGAGGGTTTACATGAAAAAGAAAGTATTAAGTTTAGTACTGACAGCAGCAATGATGACTACCATGCTTGCAGGATGCGGCAGCTCCGACAACGGCAGCCAGACAGCTTCCACAGGGGAAGCGCCCGCAGCGAGCACAGAGGCAGCAGCTTCCACCGAAGCAGCACCTGCAGAAGAAGTTACCTTAAAGTGGGCTATCTGGGATCAGGAGACCACACAGTACTGGGGTGACATTAAGGACGCGTATGAAGCATCTCATCCCGGTGTAACCATTGAGATGGTAGACCTTGGTTCTACCGATTACATGACCGTTCTGGCAACGGAGCTTTCCGGTAGCGGCTCCGATTTCGATGTAGTAACCGTCAAGGATGTACCCGGATATGCAACTCTGGTACAGAAGGGATCTATCCTTTCCCTGGATGATTACATCTCCAAAGATGGCGTGGATTTAAGCAAATACGCAGGTGTTACCGATCAGGTAACTGTAGACGGAAGCCTGTATGAGCTGCCCTTCAGAAATGACTTCTGGGTATTGTTCTATAACAAGGATCTGTTTGATGCCAAGGGTGTTGCTTATCCTACCAACGATATGACTTTTGATGAGTACGATGCTCTGGCAAGAGAAATGACCGATACTACCTTTGGTTCTCAGGTATACGGTGCTCATTACCACACCTGGAGAAGTGCGGTACAGCTCTTCGGTGTACTGGATGGAAAACATACCATCTTAGACGGTAACTATGATTTCTTCAAACCTTACTATGAGATGGTTCTGAATCAGGAAGCTGACGGCGTATGCAGAAAGTACACAGATCTGAAGACCGAAGGCTTACATTATTCCGCAGCATTCTCCGGTGGAGACGTAGCAATGATGAACATGGGCTCCTGGTTCATCGCAACCATGATGTCCAACCTGAAGTCCGGCGAATATGATTCCAGCCTGTGCGGTAACTGGGGTATCGTTAAGTATCCCCATGCAGAAGGCGTAGAGCCCGGTTCTACTCTGGGTACCATCACCGGTCTGGCTGTAACCACTGCAAGTGATACTCCCGATGCGTCCTGGGATTTCGTTAAATGGGTCAGCGGTGAAGAAGGCGCAGCAGTTATGGCTTCCAGCGGTAACTTCCCTGCAATGATGACTGACGAAGTAGTAGACATGATCTCCGGTCTGGAAGGATTCCCCACCGATGAAGCCAGCAAGGAGGCTCTGACTGTATCCAACCTGTATCTGGAAGTTCCTTACGCTCCCAATGTATCTGAGATCAACTCCGCTCTGGATTCCTATCATGGAAGTATCATGACCGGTGAGATGAGCATTGATGATGGTATTGCAGCAATGAATAAAGCGGTAGCTGACCTTCAGGCTCAGTAATGAAGATCTTCTCTATAAAAGTATTGAATGTTTGTTGAATGTTGAATAAGACTTAAGGGGTCGTACCTACGGCCCCTTTCTTATCAGAAAAAGACGCAAAAGATGACACAAAAAGCGTTTGAAAGGAGAATTGTTATGCGGAAATTAAGCCGTCAAACCAAAAGAGATCTGGTGGCCTACTCCTTTATTGCACCTAACTTTATCGGTTTCTGCGTATTTACCTTGATCCCCATTATTTTTGCCTTTGCCCTTGCTTTCATGAAGTGGGACGGGAGTAACCCGATCCAGTGGGCCGGCATCAGTAATTTTACAAGACTGTGGAAAGATACCTTCTTTATCGCAGCATTTAAAAACACCATTATCTATTGTATCGGTACCGTGCCTCTGACCATGATCGCATCTCTGGCACTGGCTATCGTGTTAAATCAGAAAGTAATAGGAAGAGGTATTTTCAGAACCCTTTCCTTTTTCCCATATGTAGCTTCTCTGGTAGCAATCACCGCAGTATGGAAAATGCTGTTCCACCCCTCCAAAGGACCTGTGAACAACATTCTGCTGAATGTTTTCAATGTACCGCAGGATCAGCTTCCCCAGTGGTTCACCGGCGGACTGGTACTGTTCTCCATGATTCTGTTCAGTGTATGGAAATATATGGGTTATTATATGGTAATCTACCTGGCAGGCTTACAGGGAATCTCCTCTGAACTGTATGAGGCAGCCAGTCTGGACGGTGCAAATACCTGGCAGAAATTCCGTTATGTGACCTGGCCGCAGTTGTCTTCCACGACCTTCTTCGTAGTCGTCATGCTGACCATCAACTGCTTCAAGGTGTACGATATCGCCATCATGCTGGCAGGCGGTGGAAGCGGAGAGTTAACCACTTCAGCAACCGTTCTTGTATACTACATCTATCAGAAAGCATTTATTGACTGGGATCTGGGCTACTCCAGCTCTGTAGCAATGGTACTGTTCCTGATGGTACTGTTCGTAACGATCATTCAGTTCCGCGGTCAGGCAAAGAGGGAGAAAGCATAATGGCAATCTTGGCTTTGAAGGTTCTCGATAAGGACAGCAACACCATCTGCGTCAGCAGCGGTGAGGATTTTGTGGATCTGGTCTGCACCCATACCTATGAAGAGGGTGACCGGATCGTGCTGGAGACCGATGAGAAAAATATACATGTACATTTACAGGTGGATGATGCTCTTGGGGATGCTTTCGTATACATAACCGACAATGTATCCTATTATGTTCCCTTCGGGGAAAAAAGGATCAGCATGTCCCCTAAGGTATTTTCCGGAAATAAACATTATCTCTATGCGGAAGTCGCAAGAGAAGATGAGATCACAGTCTATAGAAACCTGGCACTAAATCCTGCAGACCAACATATGGATGTTCCCTGTTATCCGCATGCGACAGCCAATGTGGAGACCAGAGGCGAGAGCGTATTTGCAGCGAAAAACGCCATTGACGGTGTCCGGGCGAACCGCTCCCACGGAGAATGGCCCTACGAATCCTGGGGAATCAACATGCAGGATGATGCAGCTATGAAGCTGGACTTCGGCAGACCGGTACTGGCAGACAGGATCGTGTTGTACACCAGATCCGATTTCCCGCATGACAACTGGTGGCAGCAGGTAACGATCCGGTTTTCCGATGGCAGTGAACAGGAATTTCCCTTAGAGAAGAGCAGCAGGGCACATGTACTGCCGATCCCCGAGAAAGAGATCACCTGGCTGGAGCTTTGCAACCTGATCAAAGCAGAAGATCCATCCCCCTTCCCGGCACTGAGTCAGATTGAAGTGTACGGCAGGGTAAAACGTTAGGAGGCGCACAGATTATGAAATCAGCACATAAAAAAGCCGTTTTTGGCAAAGTGATCGTATATGCGATTCTCATTCTGATCGCAGTGGTCATGATCATTCCTTTCCTGTGGATGCTTTCCGCATCCATCAAGAGTGACAGAGAAGTATTCCAGATGAATCCTTTTGTATGGATCCCTGCGAACCCCAAGTGGGACAATTACGTGAAGATCTGGACGAAGATTCCCTTTGGCAGATTCGTGGGAAATACGGTATACTTGACATTGATCGTTACTTTCTTACAGTTACTGACTAGCAGCTTTGCAGCATACTCTTTTGCAAAACTGGACTTCCGTCATAAGAACGGACTGTTCCTGGCATACATCGCAACCATCGCAATGCCCTGGCAGGTATACATGGTACCTCAGTTCATCATGATGAGAAGAATGGGACTGAACGATAAGCTGCTTGCTATGATCTGCCTGCAGGCGTTTTCCGCATTCGGTGTATTCATGATGAAGCAGTTCTATGAAGGCATTCCCGACGATCTGTGTGAAGCCGCCAGAATCGACGGTATGAGTGAGTACCGGATCTATGCCAGCATCATGCTGCCACTGTCGAAGCCGGCATTGTCCACACTGACGATTTTCACCTTCGTGGCGACATGGAACGACTATCTGGGACCCCTGATCTACTTGAAGAGTCAGGAGAAGAAGACCATCCAGCTGGGATTAAAAATGTTCATCAGCCAGTACTCTTCCGATTACGGTCTGATCATGGCAGGATCGGTATTGTCGCTGATCCCGGTACTGATCGTATTCCTGGTATTGCAGAAATACTTTGTAGAGGGTGTTGCCTCTACGGGACTGAAGGGATAACAGATAACAATGTATTTTCACAAGCCTGTGCCGGTTCCATGTCACAGGCTTGTATAATAAAAATGCATAATAAGGTAAAGGATAAGACTATGATAACATTTGACGAAAAGAAATATCCGCAGATCACAGATGCGGAGATCAAAGACGCTCTGCAGTTTTCCACGGAGCAGGTAATCCGGGATCTGCCGGAATTTACAGAGAAGTTCCAGAAAGCATACAGCGAGAACGGTTTCTATCAGCCGATTCCGAACAATTACTGGACCTGTGGGTTCTGGACTGGAGAGATCTGGCTGGCTTATGAATATTCTCAGGATGAAAGGCTGAAAAAAGCCGGGGAAGTTCAGGTAAAGAGCTTTTTGGATCGTATAGACAAGAAAATCGAAGTGGATCATCACGATATGGGATTTCTGTATTCCCCTTCCTGCGTGGCAGCTTATAAGCTGACCGGCAGCAAAGAGGGCAGAGAAGCAGCCATCAAGGCAGCAGACCAGCTCATCACCAGATATCATCCGGTAGGGGAGTTTATTCAGGCATGGGGACCCATGGATGCACCGGAGAATTACCACCTGATCATTGACTGTTTACTGAATCTGCCTCTGTTGTACTGGGCATCCGATGAGACTGGAGATCCGAAATACCGTGACATTGCGGAGAAACATATTCATACCGCTGTTGCCAATGTGATCCGTGAGGATTATTCTACCTGGCATACCTTCTTTTTTGATATGAAGACGGGAGCACCGGATCATGGTGCCACCTGTCAGGGATACCGTGACGGTTCCGCCTGGGCGAGAGGTCAGGCCTGGGGCGTCTACGGTATGGCACTGGCTTACCGTTATACCGGAAGAAAAGAATATATTGATCTGTTCCGGCATGTAACAGAGTATTTTCTGGCACATCTGCCCAAAGATCTGGTACCTTACTGGGATCTGGAATTCACCGACGGGGATGACCAGCCGAGAGATTCTTCTTCCGCTTCCATCGCGGCTTGTGGTATGCTGGAAATGGCGAAATATCTGGAGCCGGAAGAAGCAGAGCATTACATTACACTGGCAAAACAGATCATGCGGTCTGTCTATGTGGGCTATGCCGTAAAGGATCCGAAGGAATCCAACGGACTGGTGCTGCACAGCACCTACTCAAACCATTCTCCTTACAATACCTGCAATCATTACGGCGTAGACGAGTGCAATTCCTGGGGAGATTACTTCTACATGGAGGCACTGACCCGGTTGCTGAAAGACTGGAGAGAATATTGGTAGTATTTTAAATTGGAATATCGGTGAAAGCTCAGACAAAAATGCCATGCCGAAGATGTTTGTCGTAGAGTGTGAGATTTTCTTGAAAAGTGGTCTGGCAACAGGGCGAAAGCGAACACGATGTTCGCGTCAGCCGATCGTCGACATGGATGTCGACTGTAGGCGGGCCCGTCATAATGAGAAAAACTAAGCCACTTTTCTTTAGAAAATCCACACTCGGAGACCTTACATCAAGGCATGTGTATTTTGACTGAGCTTTTGTAGAATGGAGAATTTGGAGGGACTAACTGCATGAACTTACATAACAAAAAAGATTTTCAGGACTGTATGTTATCTATCTTAGAGCCGTTAAAGCCTTATTACAGTGAGGAAAAGGCGAGACTGACCCTGGGCGTTACCATGGCACATTATGACATCGGTGCCACATGGATGGAGGCATTTTCCCGCCCCTTATGGGGACTGGTGCCTTTCTGGGCAGGCGGCGGAAAAGAGCCGGAATTCGAAGAAATCTATCGCAAGGGCCTGACGGCCGGAACCGATGAGAAGAACCCGGAATACTGGGGAGAGTGCACCTCTTTTGACCAGAGATTCGTGGAAATGGCGGCTATTTCCTACGGCATCATGTTCGCGCCTCAGGTGGTATGGGATCCTCTCACAGAAGAGCAGAAAGTGAATCTCTGCAACTACTTAAACAAGATCAATGAGCATCCTCTGCCGGTGTGTAACTGGATCCTGTTCGCCGTACTGGTGAACATTGCCATGAAAAAGGTGGGACGCCGGTATAGCCCCGAGATGCTGGAAGAATATCTGGAAGGGCTGGAGACCTTCTATCTGGGTGAAGGCTGGTATCAGGACGGAGATTCCGGTCAGAAGGATTACTATATTTCCTTTGCCATCCATTTTTACAGCCTGATCTATGCCGTGATTATGGAGAAAGATGACCCGGAGCGGGCAAAAAAATACAAGGCGAGAGCCATGGAATTTGCAAAACAGTTTATCTACTGGTTCGATGAAGAGGGTGAGGCCATTCCTTTCGGCAGATCCCTGACCTATCGTTTCTCTCAGGTAAGCTTTTTCAGTGTCTGCCTGCTGGCAGGACTGGAGCCGTTCCCGGTTCCCGTGATGAAAGGTCTGATCGCAAGGCATCTGCGCACCTGGCTGAAGCGTCCGATCTTCGACAGAGATCATGTGCTGACCATCGGCTATGGATATCCGAATCTGACCATGGCGGAGCGGTACAATGCCCCCGGTTCTCCTTACTGGGGCATGAAGGTGTTTGCCTTTTTGTTGCTTCCCGATGATCATCCCTTCTGGAGTGTGGAAGAGGCACCATTGCCGAAGCTGGCACCGGCCTGTCCCCAGAAGTATGCCGATCTGTTTGTCTACCATTACGGCAATCACACCACAGCATTTGCACCAGGCGTCTACAGCCCTAACGGACACGGCCAGATCGTGGCAAAATACGGAAAGTTTGCTTATGATACCCGGTTCAGTATCAGCGTGGCAAAGTCCTGCTACGAGCTGCATGAGAATGCCCCGGACAATATGCTGGCGTTCTGGATCGATGGTTATGTCTATGTGCGCCGGATCTGCGAGGAGTCAAAGATCACGGAGAACGGAGTATGGTCGAAGTGGAGTCCCTATCCCGGCATTACGGTAGAGACCACGATCACCCCGGATGCCGGTGGACATACCAGAGTACATAAGATCACCAGCGAGATTGACTGCGTGGCCTACGACTGTGGATTTGCAGTCAGCAGAGGTGATTTTGAAGAGGTCGGCTTTGCGGAAAAGGTGGACGGTATGTCCGCCCAGGCCAGCAACGAATTCTGCAGTTGTACTGTCAGTGCGGTATTGGATGAAAATACACAGGTTAACGAAGTGGCAGACAAACCGCCCGTAGGCTACATGATCACCGTAGATCCCAACACCAACCTGCTCTACACCAAGACCAAGATCCCGGCAGTGAAATACCACATCCGCAAGGGATCCCAGGAAATCGTCACCAGAGTGGATGCGGAAGTAATCTGAATATATAGAAATTGCAGTGGAGTTTTGCTATTTGCAGGCTCCATTGTTTTTATATGAAATAAAAGTATTATGTATACTGTAAATTGTTGAAACATAAATATTAAAAAAGTATATAGTTGCATAATTTTTTACATTATATGTAAACACTTACAAAAATAATCATAAAAATCATAGAGAAAAAAGGAAGTAAAAAGTAATTTATTGCATTTTGTACAATCTGTCTCATTTTTTATAATAAAGATGTATTGTTATAAATAATTATGGGAGGATTGTATGAAGCAAAAAACATGTAAAGTAGCGAAAACAGTATTGACTCTGTTGCTTTGTGCAGGTCTGACGGCAGGTTCGGTGCCGATAGATGCATTGGCAGCGGATGTACAGTCAGAACAGCCTGTTGGGGGCACAGAGACTGATACAGAAGCCGGAACAGAAGGCAATACGCAATCCACAGGTTCTGTATCTGATGGAAACGTAGTTATAAAGGAGAGAGAAGAAACAGGAACGGAGAGTGGTGCCCCACAGGCGGATTCCGTATCAGAAGGAGACGGAATCGCATTAATAAGCCTGGAAGCTTCCAATACACATATTGCAACTTATACAGGAAAAATTCCGGAAGGAATCACATGGGCTGCAGATGTGACGGTAGATACTTTCAGCAAGTCGTACAGCGTGGTTACGGCAAAGGCGGCGGACGGAACCAGCTATACGGTTGAGGTTGTACCGGAAGGAATTGTATACTTTATTGACAATGTAACATCAGACTTTTCGGAAACTACAACAGAGCCTTATGAAGCAGTAAAGACATTAGCAGGTGACCAGCTGATAAATAAAGTCTATGATCAGCAAAAGACGGCGGATACTGCATGGGGTCTGGTAGATACGGATGCGACAACCAAAAAATATAACAATACGACTACTGATAAAACAACCACCGGTATTTATGGAAATAATGCCATAGGAGAAACGTTGTCTTATGATCTGTATCTGGAGGCAGGCACCTATACTATTACTTCAGGACATAGAGAATGGTGGGACAAAACCCGTCCTATGGATGTGCTGTTAAAAACAGACGCAGGAGAAACAACCATTGGAAGTGTATCTGTTAGCAAAAGTGTAAAAACAGCACAATTTTCTTATACTTTTACGCTAGATACTGCCCAGACGGTTACTTATACCTTAAAGAGTACGGCAAAGCAGGCTCCTGTTTTAAGCTGGCTTGGAGTATCAAAATATATCACAAAGGAATCGGAATATTTTGGACAGGCTCTGGAAGACAATAATCAGCTCACTGTTCTTTCTGATGCTTCCTTAGAAGCAGACAGCGGCACAGGAAAGCAGCTTTCTGTGACAGGTGGCTGGACTAGTGGTGGTATCTCTAAGGCAGGCGCAACCATAAAAAATGCACCTGATTTTTTCCAGAGAAATCAGTTTACATATAATCTCAACTTAAAATACAATTACATACAAGAAGGAACGGGGAGTCGTGCTGCTGTTTTCCTTGGTAATTCCGATTCCACTGCTTTCCGTGTAATTCCGGCAAAGTCCCAGAGTCAGTCTGTGCTGAGAGTGGGTACCAATGCAGGAGCAAAGGATTATCCTCTGACAACGGCTCTTACTGCAGGGGACTGGCATGCGCTTTCTATTGTGTATACCGAGGATGAACAGCAAGGCTATGTGGCATTATACTGTGACGGAGCAAAGGTACTGAATGCCACTGGAATAGGTTTTAAATTAAGTAATACTACCAATCTGGCTGCCGGAATCGGTGCAGCTTATGGAACCAGCTATTTGTGCAACGGTACTTATGACAATATTGTTGTCATGGCAGCAGCAGCAACAGAGGAAGAAGCCATTACGGAAACACAGGCAAGACTGGATGCCATCAAAGGCGCTGTCCAGACAGACGGAAACATAGTGATATCCGGTGCAGATGTTGACAAGGCAACAGCCAATATCAATGGTCTGACTTATAAGGGCTTTGGTATGTTAAATGGTAACAGTACCAGTAACCTGCTGCTGGATTACAAGGCAGAGCATTCAGATCAATACTGGGAAATGATGCGGTATCTTTTCGGTGGAGAATATCCTTTGTTTACCCATATCAAGATGGAAATGGGAAATGACGGAAATAATTCTACCGGAGCAGAAGCCTGTACCATGCGTTATGAGAACGAAGAAGCGGATGCTTCCCGCTCTCCGGGATTTGTCATGGCAGCCGATGTGAAGAAGATCAACCCGAATGTCAAGATCAGTATTTTGCGTTGGGAGATGCCGGCATGGGTTGCTTCCAAATGGAGCAGTGACCGTACCGGTGCAGGATATGAAGCAGTTTATAAATGGTACAAGGAGACCATTTTTGATGCCTATGAAAAATATGGTTATGTCGTAGATTTCGTAGATCCTGATAAGAACGAGACAACAGACCCTAATGAGGACTTTATCAAATGGTTTTCCAACCGGGTAAAAAAAGAAACAGATTTCCCGGACTATATGGATCAGGCAGCGATTGACGCTTATCACAATATCAGAATTATTGCTTCTGACGAGAATAAGACCCTGCAAATCGTACCTTCCATGAGAAGCGACAATGATCTCTACAATGCAGTAGATATCATTGGTTTCCATTATCGTACCAGTGCCACGGAGGATTACATCAAAATGGCGGATGTGGACGACAAGGAGGTATGGTACAGCGAGGGGTGTGCAACCTTTGGTTATACAGAGTTACAGGAAAACAAGACGAGTGAATACGGTGGTGGAACGATCGGAGGATATCAGAGTCCGTTGGCTCTGGCAGACAGCTTTATCAATGCGTTTACCGGATCTCGCAGAACCCACTATATTTTCCAACCGGCTATCGGTTCCTTCTATGAAGGCATCCAGTATGGCCATAAAGAGCTGTTAAGTGCCAGAGATCCCTGGAGCGGTTATATCCATTATGATCCGGCACTGTACATGATTGCACATTTCTCTCAGTTTGCAGTCACCGGATGGGAGGATACCGACCCTTCCCAGAATGAAATCTGGCGTGTTATCACCGGTGCAACCTCCGGATCCTTCGGCTCCAGTGACAATGAGCATCAGACAGCAGGGATGGATGGGAAAGCCAGCTATATGACACTGGTATCTCCGGATAAAAAAGACTTTTCTGTAATTTTTGTAAATAACACAAGAAATCAAAAAGTCAGAAAAAGGATTGTTCCAACACATCATTAAATCATTAAGAAAAGGAGCCTACGCTCCTTAATCGATAACTAGATTCTTTATGCCATTTTGTTTTGCACAACTATAAAACTCCTGCA
>ENA-ORMX01001612-ORMX01001612.1-human-gut-metagenome-genome-assembly--contig:-NODE-1612-length-14392-cov-33.695822_pt1 | contig 14392 bp, 15 predicted proteins | sample MGYA00242108_ERZ509007 | MGnify/ENA primary metagenome ERZ509007 (study PRJEB26280, sample SAMEA2338745) | human gut metagenome | biome: human gut; feature: human-associated habitat; material: faeces...
GGCGATAGACAGCTGGATGGATTACCGCCAGACCCTGTCCGTGGTTGCAGTCGGTGTAGGCACCGAGTTGGTGCTCTATCATGTGGCACTGGAAGTCTGTCACCTTGCCGAGCTTCAGGATGCCGTTCTCGCCCATCGCCGAAGCCCACATCAGTTCTGAGCGGGCAAAGTCATCGTCGGGATTGGCGATGATGGCCCTCAGGTTCTTGATGACACTACGTTGCACGGCCTCATTGATGTGGTCGCTGAGATTGCATGTGTGGGGATGACCTAAATAGGTCTCCATACAATGGCTCAGCGTATCGAAGGTCCCGCTGATGACCTGTTTCATCGGCACGGTTTTCGTCAAGTCTGGGTCAAGGATGGCAAAGTCGGCAAATACGCCCCACATGGCGCCCTTCACTTTTTTCTCTTCGTCGGTAATCACGGCTCCGTTGTTTTGTTCTGAGCCAGTACCGCTGGCGGTCACGACCACACCAAGCGGTATCGGGGTATCTCCCATTGCCACAATCTTGCAGCAGTCGGATACCGAGCCGCCACCTACAGCGAGGATGAGGTCTGCCTTGGTTTCCCGCGCCAACCGCTGTCCCTCCCGCACCTTCTTCAACGTTGGATTAGGCATGATGCCGCCAAAGTCCGTCACCGTCTTGCCGGCCTCGTTGAGCATCGCCACAATGCGGTCATACAGTCCCGTGCGTTTCAATGAACCGCCGCCGTAGGCCAGCATCACGTTCTTTCCGTATTTCTGCAACTCATTCTTCAGCGAGTCCTCAAAACATCCCTGCCCGAAATGGATGCGGACGGGAAACTGATAGTCAAATCTGTTCATCTTCTCTCCGTTTACAAATTATGCTCCTTCAACCATTCACTCACGAGGTCGGCAATCACGTCGTTGTTCTTCTCTTGGAACATGAAGTGGCTATTACCATGTATCTGTTTCTCGGGCAGATAGATGACCGTCGCGTCGCCTCCGTCAGCATTATACTGCTTGGCGAAGTCGCGGCACTGCTGGAGCACCATCTTCCAGAAACCTGTCGATTGGATGTCTTCGGGACCATTCTCAATATAGTCACCAAAGAGGAACAGCATGGGAATCTTCGCGGCCACGAATTTCTTGTAGGTGTCGCTGCCCACCTCGGGAGCGAAGCCAGGCTCTACGGCAATAATGGCTGCCATATTGTCCGTGTCCGTTGCCCAGCCCACGCGACCGCCCTGCGAGTGAGTCACGTAGATACTCTTCTTGCCCGTCATCGTCTGCACATTCTTCAGCACAGCGCTCAGTGCCTTGCCGAACAAAGGTTCGTCATAGTTGCCCGTGTTCGGCGTCATCTGGCAGAAGAACTCCTCTAAAGCCTCATCGCCCTCGGGGAACTGCGAACCCTCATAGCGCTCAGGAGCCACGCGACCGATGCGGAAGTGGGTGTACCAAGCCTGTTCGCCCACCTTGAACTTTCCGTTAGCCACATCGCCCGGGTCGTTGACAATTTCCTCCGTGGCACCTGCAGCACCACGTCGTGGCTGGTCAACAAGAAACACCGAGTAGCCTTTCTTCAGGAATATATCGCTCCATCCCTCACGTCCGTCGGGAGTCGATTGCCAGCCCGTGCGTGTCTGTCCGTAGCCGTGCAGGAAGACGATGGGATTACCATTCCCGACTGCAGGAATTTGATAGAACGTATTGGCATGATCTACGTGTGTCGTCGTGCCTTTGCGCTCACGGTCGAGCCAGTTCTGCGTCGGGTCATACTCACCCGGAATGGCCTCTGTCACCCGTCCACCAGACGAGAACACACCCTGCTTCTCAATCACCAAGCCCTGCGGCTTCTGTTCTGCCTGACCCGTGCAGGCCACGATGGCGACAGCTACTACAGCCAGTGCGCCAAAAAGGAAATGTTTCTTCATATCGTTCATGCGTTATTTTATGCTGGACGTTTGTTTTTATTTTTGATTAATGAATTATCTTTTTCCTATCCACGATATTGATTCCCCGTTGCATCGTATTGCGACGGATGCCGTTCAAGGAATATACGGAATCTTGTTGTCTTGTGTTTGCTTCTGATTGGCTTGAACAAGACAGCATACATAATCCCGACATACACAATAATACTCTGATCGGTGATATATTCTTGAGTCTATTATTTCTGATGATTTGCCTCTTTTATATCCCTAAGTGAAACGTTCTCATTGCGGAAGCGAGCCTGTGGATTTCGCTCACGCTCCAACGTCAATGCTTTCTGGGGACATGCGTGAACACAGGCAAGGCAATACTCACATGAACCGGAGAACTCGGCATGGGTGTCCGTCATGCGGAAGTTGCCATGCGGACATACAGCCGCACAGGTGCCACAGGCAATGCAGGCCTCTGTGTTTAATCTCAGCAACCGCTCAGCTTCCATCGGGAAATGGTTCTCCTGCAAACGCTTCAGGAAACCTTGCATTCGTTCATCCATCTGCTCAAAGTGGGCGATGAACTGTTTATGCCCATGAATGTCATCTACTATGGCTGTAAGATTATCGGGAATCTTCTTGTCGATTTTCACTTGCTCGTTCATGTCGAACACAGGCAGATAGTTATCCACCATCAGCAACGTATTGATGTAATGGTTCTGCAAGCCTTTTTCCTTGCAGAAGTCATTCCACCAATCAGCGACGTTGGCCGCAAAATTTCCGAACGTAATAACGGAAAAGATATACTGTGCCTTGAAGTGGGCTTTGGTGACAAATTCGCGCACCATCAGCGGAGCCGAAGCTGCATAGTCGGGAAATACAAAACCTATCTCATCAGCCTCGAAATCGAGGTGCTCGTCTTTAATAAGACGTGGGATACTAAACAACTGTCCACTTTCGCCAGCCAGTTCGCGAGCTACGTATAGACTGTTGCCCGTAGCAGTGAAATAGAATATCAGACGTTTCTTAGTTTTTTCTTTCATTGCTGTAGCAGCTACAGACAGTCCTGTTGAAGACAAAGCCGCTGTTGCCACAATGACTCCCATTGTTTTCAGCGCATCACGCCGACTCATTGTTTTTTTTTGTTCCATAACGATTTCATTTTACCAATAATTTCTTTCTATCCTTAAATCTGAATGCCTTTTCCCTTTGCAGTTGCATCAGGATAGTAGGCTCCGCCTTACATACCCTGACTCCAGTTGTCACCGCTCCTGTGCCCGATGCCGTTACATGCGAGCATTACGCATTTGGCCTCTACACGTTTCATTTCTTCCTTGATTGCGCTCTCTGCGCATCCCTTACCAAAATGCTGGCGGACTGGGTATTCATAATTGAAACTGTTCATTGTTCTATATCCTTTCTTCTTGTTATTTTGTTACTTCTTCCAACACCTTTCTTAAAGGTTCTGAAGACATCTTTCCCAAATTTATTTCCACAATATTGAGTAACGCCGTGAGTTGCTCCTTGGTAATGCCAAGATGCAAACAGATGCCTATGTGTCCTGCCGCCATCGGCTCTACGCCACCCACTCCGGCAAGGATTGACACCGTGGCAAGTTCACGCTCCCGATAGGTCAGCAAATCGCGCTCGAAGAGGTCGGCGAACAGATGCTCTTTGAGGAATCGCTCGATGGTCGGGGCGAATACGGCATATCCGGCTTTCGGTGCATCGGCAGGTACGCCCGATATTTCGGCAAGCACGTCACGACCACGTTCATAGCGGTTTCTGTTGTCCGTTACGGCGGAGACTTCCCGACCGACCGTATCATTTATTCCATTCGCCTTTCGTTCGTCCACAACCTGCATGAATGTCTGGATGGCACGCAGGCTGCGTGGGAATCCGCAATAGGCATAGGCGTGAACCAGCACTTCGTTAATCTCGTTGATGGTCATGCCTGCTTCCAATGCTTGCGCAAGGGCTGGTTTCAAGTGTTCCAAGTCGCCTTTGCCCGTATGGGATGCCACGGCTACGATAGCCTGTTCCCTCGCGGTAAGCACCTTGTTTGCTTCGGCATAGCAGTTTTCGGCTTCACTTGTGGCTTCACGATATTGTTCATCGTTTACCGGAGAGAGCCACACGGCGGCATTGTCCTGCGGATTGGTAGTGATGGCGATGTGGGCAAACCAACTGTCCGGTGCTGCCCCGTGCCAATGCTCCACATCGGGAGCTATCTCCACGATGTCGCCCGGAAACAGACGGCGGGCAGGTTGTCCTTTCTCCTGATAGTAGCCGATGCCTGCGGTGGCAATCAGGAGTTGTCCGGCCTTGTGCGAGTGCCAACTGTTACGGCATCCCGGCTCGAAGGTAACATTTGCCATAGGAACATTCAGTTCTTTCTTCTCACTCAAAGACGCTAGCCATACTTCGCCGGTGAAGTTGGGATTCGGGGAAAGTTTGTTTCCAAGCGGATAGGGCTGACGGAAGGTTTCTGCACTCTGTGCACATACTGCAACGGATGATATTGCCAACATAGTCGTAATAAATAAGCTCTTGATTTTCACATCTGTTTCTATTTGATTATTCTCCTAATGTTCTTGTAAAGGCAAGCGTGGAGAGTTGCCATTTGCCGTTTTCCATCACATATACTTCCGTCACAATAAAGGGGAAACGCACTGCATTGCCACCGACTACCGAGTTCAGATGAATCCGGCTGTACACCGTTGCCGTACCTGCGGCAAATTTCACCTGTACGTCGTGTATTTCTGCTTTCTTGTACCAGATGCCTCCTGTACGGATGGTTTCCAACTCCTGCTGCTTGCCCCAATAGCCGCCCATGTGGACGAATTGCGAGTTCTCATGGAACAGTTCCGCCAACTTCTCCACGTTCTTCTCTGACATCCATTCCCATTTGCTGTTAGACAAATCGACTATCGCCTGTTCTTCGGCAGTAAACACTCTCTGATTCTCCTGCGCATTTGCTCCGACCGCCAAAGTCAGGAACATAAACGCCATAATGACTACTGATTTCATATCGCTTTGATTTATAATTATTACTACTGCAAAGGTAACGGTTTTGCAGAAAAGCGATGATATAAAAAAATCGGTAAAAATTGCACTTTTTACTGATTCTTCCTTATTGTTCAGGAAATGATATTCTAAAAGATTTCCCCAACTGTCGATACTGCCTTTAGAGTTATCTGAAGCTATAGTTTGTTTTCAACAAGCCAGTCGTTCAAAAGTTCTGCGAGCCGCTTGTTATTCAAATCTTGCATTAAGAAATGAGTGTTGCCGTAGATGCCCATTTTGGGCAACTCTACCAGGGTGGCATTTCCTCCGTGCCTATTAATGGTTTCCACAAACTTGCGCGCCATCTGAAGACGCACACGCCAGTTCTCGTCGCCAAGGTTCTTGCTAGGCTTTTCCGGAATGTAGTCACCAAAATAGAGAACGACTGGAATTTGCGTTAACCTACTGAAATCACTCGTTGATACTGGAATGCCTGCACACCCGCCTGTCAAGCCGTCTATTTTCGGTGGAACCTCGCCTTCGGGGAAAATAAATCCTCCAGGCTCGTATGCTGCCACGGCTTTCACATTCTTATTTTGGATAGCCGCCATCCAACCAGGAAGGCCTCCTGCCGAGTGAGTGACGAGTACACACCTGCCAACTTTGTCGGCAAGAGCTTTGATGGCAGGCACATCCTGACGGTGATCGCTGAGGTCGGGAGTCATCTCACGGAAAAACTGCGACACACTCGCAGAGTCTTTCGGAAACTGTACACCCTTGTTCCACTTTGGATAAATACCCATACGCCAAATGTCGAACCAGAACATCTCATCAGCCAATGGTTTGACTGCAGATGTTGCGGATGTGCGACCAGCCCTGCCTCTGCCAGGCAAGTCCATCACATAACTGCTCCATCTATGGCGTAGCATCAAAGTTGAGAACCCATCCCTACCATCGGGAGTCATCTCCCAACATACGCCAGAACCTCCATACCCATGCACATATACAAGAGGTGTACGATGAGGATTGACTGGAATTTGATAATCTACAAAAGCGTGGTTTACGCTAGCTTTTTGTCCTTCTTCTACCTGTGTCGCCCACCCGACAAACTTACTGTTGTCGTAAACGCCTTCATGCTGAATGACAGAACCGCCTACAGAGAAATGACCTTGTCGCTCAATAACTAGATTTTGTGCGATTACATTCAGAGCGCAGTTGGCAAGAATTGATATCATTGAAATTATTTTTCTCATATAGCTTTTCAATTTATTATTTAAGTTTGTCTCCAAATTATTATTTAAGTTTGTCTCCAAAGAACGCTGTCAGCTTCTTTACGATTTGTTCCACATACTCCGGAACATAATATGTCTTGATGTGCGTGGCACCGGGGATAAGAAACAGTTCCTTGTCTTGTGTTCCTGTAGCCTTGGCGTAGCATTGCTCTGTCATATAGAACGTGTCGGCAATGCTGCCAGCCATCATCAGCAAAGGCTGGTTGATAAGGTACATGCTCTCGCTTGCATCAAACGCCATCAAGTCTACAAGACTACTCTTGGTGTAGCGGAATGTGGAGTTGGGATGTGCATGTGTCTGAAGATAATACTCGTAGCCGTCGCGATAGAGGTCGAACGGCAGTTTGGCAGCCTGCTCTGGCGTGATGCTACTCATGTCGCCTATATATTCGGGTGCTTCACCATTGGCTTCTTTCTGTCGAGCGGCACATGCATCGGCAAGACGCTCCTGCACCTGACCTATCTGCGAGTCAAGAAAGCCATTGCGGCGCACTAATCCCGTGTTGAACATACTCAACGTAGCCACCGCCTTGAAACGCTTGTCGGTGTTGCGCGGCTCGCCCTCGCTATCGCCTTGATAGGCGGCATCGAAAGCCAGACAGATATAGCCGTTTTCTGCCATACGCTGGCTGTAAAGTCCTGCCACCTGCTCCTTCACTCCTCCGTTGGGATGAGCCACAACGAGAGCCGGATAACATTTGCTCTTGTCATAATTGGCTGGTGTATATACGTTTGCCACAATCTTCAGTCCGTTCAGGCTGTAGCTGATACGGTGAATGTTCACCCTGTCTGGCTCATTCGCCGTAAGCGCACCTTTATAAACCAATCCGAAGGGATTTTGGTTCGGACTTTTTATTGTGCTAAAGTTTATTTCCGTAAAAGGTCCGTCTTTAGCCTGTTCCACCTTTTTCTTTGCCTCCGCTGTACCGCATACAAATAATGAGAGGCAAAATATTGTTGTCAGAATTTTGTTAATCATGCTCATATATTGCTATTACTTGGAAATCATATTTATCTGTTGCAGCCATGTCTTCACATTATCAGCCGAACTTGCCGAACGTTCACGCGACACGCTGAAGCCCGTTGCCATCGTTGCCTCTGGTTCCAACTGTGATATGACATTCAGCGAACCCGACCAACCGCTACCGCCATGAGACGAGAATGGAATGATGGTTTTGCCCTTGAAATCATATTTGTCGAAGAACGAGTACATCGCCATCGGCATCTGATACCACCAGATGGGATAGCCCACGAACACCACGTCGTAGTTGTCGAAATCCTCGATATTGGTTGACAACGCTGGATGTACATTGTTCTGACGCTCTTGGTTAGCCTGGTCGGCAAGGTCATCGAAATTGCCAGGATAAGGAGTAGCGGTCTGTATGCGTACCATGTCGCCACCCGTGTTCTGCCGAATCAATTGGGCGAGATACTCCACGCTACCCACCACATTGTCGTTAATCACAAGTCGGCTTGCCGAAGTACTGGCGTCAACACCATCGGGCAGTGGTTCAGAGAAGTAGGCGATGAGCACCTTGTGGTTATTGCCTGGTACAATCTCCTCTGTTCCATTGGGTGTATCGTTGTTGTTGTCGCCGCTGGAACAAGCTGTGAAGCCAATAGCAAACACAGCGAGTATAGAAATAATGATGCAGGAAACTTTTTTCATAAACTTTTATTTTTTTTGAGTTGATATATTTCTTTCCGTTCTGTATTACAATGTCATGAGTAAAATTATCTTCATTGTCATATTCTTGCTTTAAAATTCCGCTGCAAAGTTACGGAGAATCAAGAATAGAGGCTTTACGATAAATTCGGGTTGTATTGCACAAAATTCAGATTCATCCGACATTTCGAGTGATGCGACAGTCATGTAGGGCATAAAGCCTGAGAGTGAAATACCGGTTATCCCTGAATCCGTATGCATTACGTTTCATTACTTTTATCTTGTTATTGATTCCCTCTACTTTTCCCGTTGAGATATGAGAATCATACCATGCGAGGGCACTGAAAAAGTCCTTAGCAGCATCTTTTAATATTTACCATCTGTACATAGTCTGTATATTATTTGGCTATGTGCAGTTTTTTTTGTATCTTTAAGGAGAAATATTAAGGGCTTATGCTATTAGAACAACAAGAACTTTCGCTCAGTGAATATAGTTCACTTTATGATATAGTTGTCCCCCAAGACAACCTTCTTCGTCGTATCAATAATCTTGTAGACTTCAGTTTTGTCTATCAAGAACTCGTAAGTAAGTATTGTAAGGACAACGGTCGTAAAGCAGAGTCTCCAATTCGCATGTTCAAGTATCTTCTATTGAAGACAATATATGACATATCCGATGTAGATGTTGTAGAGCGTTCTCGTTATGATATGTCCTTTAAGTATTTTCTTGGAATGACTCCTGAGGAAGGTGTTATTGATTCAAGTAGTCTTTAATAGAGTTACTCGTAACAGAATTGCCAATTATTAATCTCCAAAATTATATAATCTTATTCAGACGAAAGAATAAATTATTCAGAATTTTTATTTTTTTGCACTACATCTTGTATATTGAAACGATTTATATTATAACTCAGCCTCTTAGAAAGCTTAAACACCGACCTTACACGATTACTACAACTACATTCATCGTTTCTCTCAACAATAATCAATTGACAGCAGATAAAGAAAAGTGGATTATTGCGAAAAAAAGGTGTAAAAGTATTGGCTTTCAAACATTTTTGCGTAAATTTGTAACATACAAACAAATGAAATCAAGAAAGGACATTTCAATATGGATAACTACATACGATTTGACTGGGCTATGAAACGCCTACTGCGCAACAAGACCAACTATGCCGTGATTGAGGGATTGCTCGAATCGCTGCTCGGAAGAAAGTACACCATTGAGAGATTTCTTGAAAGCGAATCGAACCAAGAAACGGAGGAAGACAAGTTTAACCGTGTAGACATTCTTGCCGAAAGCGACAAGGGAGAACTGACCATCATTGAGATTCAGAACAACCGCGAGCTGACCTATTTTCACCGAATGTTATATGGCGTGTCGAAGGCCATAACCGATTATATTGACCTCGGTAACGACTACGACAAGGTGAGGAAGGTTTACAGCATAAACATCGTATACTTTGAGCTGGGACAGGGCAACGACTATGTGTATCACGGCAAGACGTATTTCCGTGGTTTGCATAACACATCAGATATTTTAAAGCTGTCGGTACGCCAAAACCAAAAGTTCTTTGGATTTGGGTTGGCTGACGGTGAAAATGTGCTTGAAAGAAAGGAAGCTGGCGACCTTTTCCCAGAATATTACATTCTGAGAGTGAACGATTTTGACCGTGTGGCCACTACCCCACTCGACCAATGGATTGAGTTTTTGAAAACAGGATCAATAGCCCCCGATGCTACAGCACCAGGACTCAGTCAGGCACGCGAATGTTTAAGAATTGACACACTAAGCTCTGCCGAGAAAAACGATTATGTACGCCACATGGAGTCTATCAGATACCAACGTAGCGTGCTAGAAACAAGTCGCGATGAAGGATTTGTTGAAGGAAGAGCCGAAGGAAGAGCCGAAGGAAGAGCCGAAGGCTTTGATGAAGGCAAAAAAGAAGAGAAAATTGCTATTGCAAAGAAATTGGCATCATTAGGAATTGCGACATCACAGATTATGCAAGCTACGGGGTTGACGGAAAAGGAAATCAATAACCTTATATGATTGAAATATCACATACCTACTGATGCTTTTTACTTAAATTGTGCAGCACAACAATAGGAAGAATGACAGCATGACAACAGAAGTAACAATATATGAGATGTGCGAGGCTGAAGCGGTGAACGCGAAAGCCACCGACGACATAAACCGTCTGCTGGCGCAACTGAGCAGCACACCCTACCACATTACCACTGATAGGCTCATATTGATGGTGCAAAATGCTGACACACACTTATTTGTAGCCACAAAGGGGGCTGACATCGTAGGCATGATTACCGTGGGCTTCTATACCTCGCCCACAGGCCGCAAAGCCTGTATTGAGGATGTGGTAACCGACGCATCGGTGCGCGGCCAAGGCATAGGCAAAGCATTGGTGCAGAAGGCTATTGCGTTTCTGTCAACGCTGTCGCCATGCTCGGTGTTGCTCACCTCACGCCCCTCGCGCCTTGCCGCCAATGCGCTTTACCAGAAGTTGGGCTTCACCCCCAAAGAGACAAACGTTTATGCCATGAAATTATAACACAGAAAGCCATGTACATTGACATTCAGAAACTAAAAAAAACATTTGACACACAAACCGCCATCGATATTGACAAACTGCATATTGCCGACGGACAACGCATTGGCGTGGTGGGCAACAACGGAGCGGGAAAGACTACCCTATTTCGACTTCTGCTCGACCTACTAAAGGCCGATGAGGGAAACGTAACGCTCTCTTTTTCTGTGGTGCCAACCACATTGGCCAATAACGCACAGGCTTCAGCCGAACACACACAAACCTCACCCCACGTTGTCAGCATAAACCCAGCCCTCAACGAAGAATGGAAGCGCTACACAGGTGCCTTCATCGACAGCAGTTTTCTCATCGACTTTCTCACACCTGAAGAATATTTCAACTTCATTGCAACCGTATGTGGCCTCACCCAGGAGATGCTGGCCCAACGCCTTGAACGTTTCCAGCATTTTATGAGTGGCGAGATTATGGGGCAAGGAAAATACATACGCGACTTCTCGGCTGGCAACAAGCAAAAAATAGGCATCATTGCTGCCATGCTCGGTAGGCCACAGCTGCTAATTCTTGACGAACCCTTCAACTTTCTCGACCCCAGTAGTCAGCATGTGCTGGAACAGTTGCTGCGATCATATTGCAACGAAACGGGGGCCACACTACTGTTGTCGAGCCACAACCTGCAACACACCATCGGCGTATCATCGCGCATCGTACTGCTGGAAAAAGGAAACATCATTAAAGACTTGCCTAACGACAATGGAAACGCCGAAGCAGAATTGGAAAGCTATTTTTGTGGACAATAATTAGTAACCACGATAGAAAAAAATAACAACGACAAAGATTACCTTATAACATAAAGAGGGTGTGTCAAAATAGGAGTTAGAGGAAGTTAAGAAGAAGTTAATCCATCTACGATGGATGGAAGTTAACAGACAAATGCTTTATTTTCAGCAATTTATACATATGTCCGCTAACTTCTGTTAACTTCGGGCGAAGCCCAAACTTCTTTTAACTTCTATTTTGACACACCCTCTTTTAATATAAGTGTTTTTACAGATTAAGTTTCTTCTGTATAGCCTTGCTAATGGCTTGTATGTGTCGCCCTTGATTATTCAAGTCTTCACGCATAACGTTTAGCTGGTTGAACAGCTCGGCAGCAGCATTTTGCAAGGCATTAGGCTTACGCGCACTGCGATCGGCAAAGGGGTTTATTAACATTTTGATGCCCTTGGGCAGCAATTCAACATCAATTTCTTCGCCCGTCATTACAGGGTCGCCATCATAGTGTATCACGCCTGGCTGACTGCGGTGGATGTGTAACTTACGACAACGGAAGGTTTTTATCTTCGAGTTTTTGTCAAGCGTCTTGTTAAACATGTCAATACTTACCTGTGGAGCCTCAAACACATCAAACGGCTCCATGATGATAACATCCATCAAGCCATCGCTCATCGATGCCTGGGGCGCAATATAAGCATTGTTGCCATACTGCGAGGCATTGGCACATGAGATAAGGAACGCCTTATACTGATGCACACCATTCTCATCCTCTACCACATAGGTTTCGGGCTTATACTTCAAGCCTTCACGCAAAATATTCTCGGCATAGGTAATGGGGCCACGCTTGCCAGCCTCGGCAAACTTCTGACTGATAAAGGCATCGAAGCCCATGCCACAGGTGCAAAAGAAAGGATAGCCGTTAATAACACCATAGTCGAGGTCGCGTATCTCACAAGCATTGATTATCTCTATCGACTTCTTCAAGTTCATAGGCAACAACAAATGACGTGCCAAACCATTGCCCGAACCACAAGGCATAATGCCAAGTGCTGTGTTTGAATGAACAATAGCACGAGCCACCTCGTTTACGGTACCATCGCCACCCACTGCTACCACAATGTCTGCCCCATTGTCTTTAGCTCGCGAAGCAATCTCAGAGGCATGGCCAGCATACTCGGTAATGGCTATCTCATAGTCGAACTTCTCTTTATCGAGATGCTCTTCAATAAGGTTAGGCACCCCCGCTTTACTGGATGTTCCTGACACAAGATTGATGACAAATATCGCTTTCTTTTTCATAGCTTTCAACAACTATTTACAATACTATTGTGGTAAGTGTAGATGACAAAATTACGAAAACCTTTTCATTTAGTGAGAATAAATTCAATAAAAATGCATAAATATAATATTTCTTTCACAAAAACAAGGCTGTTTTATATCTTTTTTGTAACTTTGCATCTTGAAAACAATTGAAGAAATAATAAGAGAATTCCTCTTACCTATTTATTAATATAATGGGACAATTACAAGAAAGATACAAAAGCTACCGCTTGCCACAGAAGTATATGGAGGCTGGTGTGTATCCTTATTTCCGCGAAATCACCAGTAAACAGGGAACGGAAGTAGCCATGGGCGGACATGAAGTGCTCATGTTTGGTTCAAACGCATATACCGGACTGACTGGCGACCAGCGCGTAATAAATGCAGCAAAAGCTGCCTTAGACAAATATGGCTCAGGATGTGCTGGTAGCCGTTTCCTTAACGGAACCCTCGACTTGCACGTACAGTTAGAGAAAGAGTTGGCCGAGTTTGTTCATAAAGACGACACTCTGTGCTTCTCAACAGGTTTCTCAGTTAATGCTGGCGTGCTCGCTGTAGTAGTGGGCCGTGGCGACTATATCATCTGCGACGACCGCGACCATGCAAGTATCGTTGACGGACGTCGTCTGTCATTTGCTCGTCAGTTGCACTATAAGCACAACGACATGGAAGACCTGGAGAACATTCTTAAAGGTCTGCCCCAAGATGCTATTAAGCTGATTGTGGTAGATGGCGTGTTCTCAATGGAAGGCGACCTTGCCAACTTGCCCAAGATTGTTGAACTGAAGCATAAGTATAACTGCTCAATCATGGTTGACGAGGCTCACGGCATTGGCGTGTTTGGCGATCACGGACGTGGCGTTTGCGACCACTTCGGACTGACCGATGAGGTAGACCTCATCATGGGCACCTTCTCAAAGTCGATGGCTTCAATCGGTGGCTTCATCGCTAGCGATGCCGACACCATCAACTATCTGCGTCACACCTGCCGCACCTACATCTTCAGTGCATCAAACACACCGGCTGCTACCGCTGCTGCTCTTGAGGCACTGCACATACTGCAGCAAGAGCCCGAGCGCATTGAAAAGTTGTGGGACGTTACCAAGTATGCTTTGAAGCGTTTCCGTGAGGAAGGTTTCGAGATTGGTGAGACCGAGAGCCCCATCATTCCCTTATATGTTCACGATGTAGAAAAGACCTTCATCGTAACAGCACGGGCTTACGAGCGTGGCGTGTTTATCAACCCCGTTATTCCACCCGCTTGTGCTCCGCAAGACACCTTGGTGCGTTTCGCCCTGATGGCCACACACACCAAAGAGCAGGTAGAACGCGCCGTAAACATCTTGAAAGGTATTTTTGTTGAACTTGACATCATCAAGTAAAAACAATCATTATACAAAACATAATAAAAGCCATACACTGGTTTCTGTTGTCAGAAAGGTGTGTGGCTTTTATCGTTTATCAATACACATTACATAGCAAATGATAGTGTATAGGCTGCTTGGCCATAACTTACACACGGAAAATAGCGAAAAAGCAGAAGAAGCTAGAGAATATTTTACTAGACTTGAAGAAAAGGTAAAACAACAAGTAATTGATTATTCTAAACTGTCCCCGGAACTGCAAATGTTTAATCAGATTTTTCAACAGGTAGCCAAAACTGAACTGGAACAGAAGAAACTTGCGGAGCGTGCCGACCAACAAGAGAAGAACATGAAAACCATCATTGATACCTTTAAAGGAACGGATTCTGATGTTGGCACAGAGAAGTGGGTAAACAGATGTATTTCAAAGATTGCCGAGAGCGATGATTTCTCTTACTCATTCGGGAATAAATATGCCGCCGCCAGAAACGAAAGCTACCGCAGATTATCGGACAG
>ENA-ORMX01001629-ORMX01001629.1-human-gut-metagenome-genome-assembly--contig:-NODE-1629-length-14271-cov-2.218979_pt1 | contig 14271 bp, 10 predicted proteins | sample MGYA00242108_ERZ509007 | MGnify/ENA primary metagenome ERZ509007 (study PRJEB26280, sample SAMEA2338745) | human gut metagenome | biome: human gut; feature: human-associated habitat; material: faeces...
AGAAAGGCAAAGGCCTCCGCTTTGGTGCCGCAGCTGATGAACAGCGCCACCGCGATGGCCACCAGTATGGCGACCTGCACCATTTCCATTCCTCGCTTCGTGGTCGCTTTCGATTATAAGTTCGCTCCCCAATGGGTGTTAGGAGCCGAAATCGAATTTGAAAGCGGAGGAACGGGAGCAGCCTACGAACTGGAAAACAGCGAAAACGGCGATTACGAAACGGAAATAGAAAAAGGCGGCGAAGTGGCTTTGGAACAATTCCACATCACGCGCCTCATCCTTCCGGAAATCAACGTGCGGGTAGGCCACTTGATCGTGCCAGTCGGCTTGACCAATTCCCACCACGAACCCGTCAATTTCTTCGGAACGAGCCGCCCGGAAGGGGAAACGAAAATCATCCCCTCCACTTGGCATGAAACGGGTCTTGAATTGTTCGGTACGCTAGGTAAGGGATGGGCTACGTTCGACTACCAGGCTATGGTAGTGACCGGCCTCAACGCCAATGGTTTCGACCGGAAGACGTGGGCCGGAAGCGGCAAGACCAGCATCTTCGAGTACGACAACTTCACCTCACCGGCCTACGTGGCACGTGTAGATTACCGTGGAGTACCGGGCCTGCGCGTGGGAGGTTCATGGTATTTCTGCAACAATATAGGTGCCAATGCAGACAAGCCCACGACTTACACGAGTTACGGCGATATCCCGGTAAGGATATATACGGTGGATGCACAGTACATCAACCGCTTCCTGACATTCCGTGGAAATTGTATCTTCGGCAATCTCGGCAAGAGCGACAAGCTGAGCCAAGCCAACCTGAATTTAGGAAACAATAGCCCTTATACCCGTGCCGTCCCTATCGCCAAGAAGGCAGTGAGCTACGGCACAGAGTTGGGCTTGAACTTACAGGGCATAGCAGGCACTCCCAAATGCCCTGCCCTCTACCCGTTCGCCCGATATGAATACTACAACCCACAGGAAGAAGTAATCGCCCGTCAAGGAGCCGATGACCGAGAAAAAGTAAGCATGTGGACAGCCGGCCTGAACTGGAAGGCCCTGCCGAACCTGGTGTTCAAAGCAGACTACACGACCCGTAAAATCGGCAGCGGCAAATACAACAGCGAAAATGAATTTGCCATTGGCGTGGCCTATGTAGGTTGGTTCTGGAGCAAATAACAAGAGACTATATCATTTCAAATCATATCAAAAAAAATCAAAGTCATGAAAAAGAAATTTTTCTATTCAGCCTTATTCCTGATGGGAATGGCCTTTACAAGTCTCACAACCGCTTCTTGCAGCGACGACGATGGCAACAATGGCGGTCCGAAGCCTGACGAAAAGTTCGACGCTGCCGCAAATTTGAACTATACTCCGGAAAACGCCGCCAGTTGGCGCAACTACTCACTCCAAGTAGCCAAGCTGTTGCAGAAGGATGCCACGACCCTCTATGACAGTTGGGAGACTTCGTTCCAAGGCGGAGAAGCTTTCAAAAAGACTTTCATAGAACACAACGGCGGTACTTACACTTCCGCATTGAGCTGTATCGAACAGATTATCGACAAGTGCGTGGAAATCACGGACGAGGTGGGCAACTCCAAAATCGGCGACCCCTACAACAAATGGACGGCCGGACAGCAGACCGAAGCCCTTTACGCCGTGGAATCTTGGTATAGCTTCCATTCACGCGACGACTACTCCAATAACATCCGTTCCATCCGTAACTCTTACTTCAACAGCATGGACAGCACGGTTAGCCAGTACTCATTGTATAACTTGGTACAAAAAATCAATCCTGCGTTGAACACGAAGATTGCCAACGAAATCGAAAGTACTAAGAATGCTATCCTTGCCATCCCGCAACCGTTCCGTAACAATATCGGTGACGCAAAGGTACCTGTGGCACAATCGGCTTGTGTCGCCTTAGGGATAACGCTCACCCAAGAATTAAAAGGTGCCATTCAGGCAGCATACGCAAACGGAACCATTACCGACGCGGAAATGGACAGCGTAGTCAACGGCTTTGTGAACAAGGTGGTGTTGCCTACTTATAAGGACTTGAAAGAAAAGAACACCGCCCTCTGCGCTGCCGTCCAGAACTTCTACAACAATCCGAGTGATGCCACTTTCGAGACAGCCTGCGATGCTTGGTTAGTCGCACGTACTCCGTGGGAACAGAGCGAAGCTTTCTTGTTCGGTCCGGTAGACATCCTCGGTCTTGACCCGAACATGGACAGTTGGCCTTTGGACCAGGTTGCCATCGTCAACATATTGGAGTCTGGCAATTTCGACGACCTGAACTGGGAAGACGGTGACACGGAAGAAGAAATCACAGCCTCACAAGAGGTAAGAGGCTTCCACACCTTGGAGTTCCTGCTGTTCAAGGATGGTAACCCGCGTACCGTTGCCGCACAGTAAACCCAACTCATAACCGCACTGTATAAGTGTAAAAGTGGAGACAGTCCTCACAACGGTTGTCTTCACTTATGTGGTATAAAAAAGACTTATAAAAAACAGACATATCACAATGAACCATACTGTAAAATATTTAGCCCTGTTCTCCTTAGCCTTTAGCCTCGCCGCTTGTGACGACGACGGATTGGACGTGAGGGACGTGGAAATCCCGCAAGGTTACGCCCTTTCGGCCGGAATCTCTACCATTTTCCTCAACAGTTCCGTGGCCTATGACACGCAGGCCGACTGGATTGATGCCGACCCCGATTATGCCATGCGCTTCCGCGACGGCGACGGGCTGTACGACGACACGCGTACCATCTCGGGAGGTCTTGGTCCGGTCTATGCAGGATATTCCTGCGGAAGCTGCCACCGCAATGCCGGGCGCACGAAACCGGAGTTATGGAACGGTGGAGGCAGCTTCGGCGAAGGGGGAAGCGGCTCTTACGGTTTCTCTTCCATGTTGGTGTACATCAGCCGCAAGAACGGCGCATTTTTCCAGAACTACGGACGCGTACTTCATGACCAAGCCATTTACGGTGTTAAACCGGAAGGCAAGCTGAACGTCAAATGGCATTACGAAAAAGGGACATTCCCCGACGGGGAATACTACGAACTATGCTATCCCGAATACAGCATCAGCGAATGGTATGCCGACAGCATCGCGCCCGAAGACTTGTTCTGCACTGTCAGAATCCCGTTGCGCCATGTCGGCATGGGGCCGATGATGGCCATCGACCGCCACGAAATAGAACAACTGGCTGCGAAGAGCAACTACCCGGAATACGGTATCAGCGGACGCGCCAACTATATCACGGAAAAAGGGAAACTGCAATTAGGGCTGAGCGGCAACAAAGCACAGCATGCCGACCTGACCGTGGAGCTTGGCTTCAGCAGTGACTTGGGCGTCACGAACAGCCGCTATCCGGAAGAAATCTGCGAAGGACAGCTCCAGATGCAGGACGGAAGCATGATGGGACTGACATACGACCAGTTGGACATCAGCGCGGAAGAAATGGAGGATGTGGACTTATACATGCAGGGGCTTGGCGTACCGGCCCGTCGCGACGTAGATGACCCGACGGTAAAACGCGGGGAAGAGATGTTCTACCAAGCCAAATGCCACTTATGCCATACCGTCACGCTGCATACCCAACCCCGTGGTTCCACCTTGCTGTTAGGTACGCAACTGACCTGGTTGGGCAGCCAGACCATCCACCCTTACTCCGATTTCCTGCTTCACGACATGGGAAGCGAAATCATGGGTGTAGGATTGAACGACAATTACGTAAGCGGGCTGGCTCGCGGCAATGAGTGGCGCACCACCCCGCTTTGGGGTATCGGGCTACAGGAAAAGGTCAACGGTCACACTTACTTCTTGCACGACGGACGCGCCCGTAACTTTACCGAAGCCATTTTGTGGCACGGCGGAGAAGGGGAAGCCTCGAAAAACCTGTTCAAACAGATGAAGAAAGAAGACCGTGCGGCACTCATCCGATTCCTGCAATCCTTATAACAAGACGACGAAAGCCTCTTGACAGAACAAGCATCAAACAAAGAAAAAAACAGAAAACAATGAAAAAAATATTTGCGATGACCCTATTGGCGGCTCTCCCTCTGGCCGCCATGGCACAATATGAAGAGGGCAGCGAAAACGGCGTGGTGTCCCTGGCCGGACGCGAAGGGTTCTCCATCCAGACGAAAAAAGCCGACTTTGTGTTCAAACCTTACCTGTTGGTACAGACTGCCGCACACATCAACTGGTACGACGACGAAGGGTTGGACAAGGCTTACAACCAAGACAACTTGGCCAATTCGGGGTTTGCCGTGCCGTACGCCGTACTCGGATTCACAGGAAAGGCGTGGGGCAAGGTTTCGTTTAACCTCTCCATCAATGCGGCTGCCAGTGGAGGAGCCATCCTTCAGCAGGCATGGATCGACGTGGCTATGAAAGAAGCTTTTGCCGTACGTATCGGTAAATTCAAGACACCCTTTTCCCACGGTTACCTGACGACGTTGGGCGAAACCATGATGCCTACACTCCCGACTTCGCTGACTGCGGCGGTCATCATGCCTTATTCGTTGAACGCCGTCACACCGAACATCGGGACGGGATTCGATCTCGGCGTGGAAATCCACGGTTTCGCAGCCAATAAGTTCGGATATGAAATAGGAATCTTCAACGGTACCGGCGCATCAGTCAACACGGCTACGAAAACCATCAGCGATGACTGGCACATCCCGTCCCTGCTCTATGCCGGACGTTTCACTTTCATGCCGAAGGGTATCATGCCCGCCACGCAGGGTAACCCCGACCGTCTGCACGAAGACAAATGGATGTTAGGCGCAAGTGCCAACCTGAATGTGGAAAGCGAGAGCGAAAGTACCAACGACACCCGCGCCGGACTGGAGTTTGCCATGCTGAAGAACAAGCTTTACATCGGAGCCGAAGCCTACTACATGCACGTGGGATTCACCGACCGGCAAAAGATAGACAAGACTTACGATTTCTTGGGCGGCTACGTCCAAGGCGGTTATTTCGTGGCTCCCCGCGTACAGGTTGCCGCACGTTACGACTTCTTTAACCGCAACGGCGTAGACACGAATGGTTTCCTCAACATGCCGGCCGTAGGATGCAATTATTTCTTCAAGAACTGCAACTTAAAACTGCAAGCTATGTATCAGTTCATCGGACGCACCGGACACGACACGCAACTCGACCGTGATAACGACGACCTTGGGCTGGCCAAGCACTCAGGCACCATACAGTTGCAATACTCTTTCTAATATTCGTTAATTCAGCCGATAAAGAATTTACAATGAAAAAAAACTATGGTATATTTGTTCTCCTGTCTGTAGCAATGGGACTCACCGCCTGCGACGACGGCTCCATCCCACGGAAGGAACACACGGCTACGCATAGCGGTTTTACGGCCAAACTGACCGGTCACATCACCGGTGCGGACAGTTGGCCGGAATATTACCAACTTGTATTGGCCGGGTTCGGAGACAGCGAATACGCGACTACGCAAGTGCTCGTCAGCCCCGACGCGAACAGCAACGTGAGCCTCACCCTGCCTAACATCGGGAGCGAGGTGAAAACCATCGAGCTATGTGTGACCAACCGGTTGCGCAAACGCGTCCTGACGTATCAAAGCCTGGATGCGGCCTCGATTTCGGGAGACACACTCTACATGGAAGCCGGACAGGTGGATGCTCACATGTATGCGGCCATACAAGAGAACATATTCGACAAGACTTGCGCACAGTGCCACGGGGGAAGTACCTCTCCTGCAGCCGGACTTTACCTGACGGCCGACAAGAGCCATGCCAACCTTGTAAACCAACCCTCCACAGAGGTTGCCGGTGGCATACGTGTCATTCCGGGCAACGCCGAGGAAAGCATCTTGCATAAGGTAATCAATCCGGGCAATGAACTCGGCTTAGGTTTCAGCCACGAGAATATGATAACATCATCAACCGACCTGCGGCTCATAGACGAATGGATTAATGCAGGTGCCAAAAAATAGAAATAACATGGATAAAAGCAAAGTATATTGGGAAGATTTGGGCGTAACTGCGGAAATATCCGCCTTTGCCCCACAAGGTAAAATAGAAGAGTTCCACGCCATGCTGCATGTGGAGCCGAAAGCCGAACTCTTCGACGGCCAACTCAAACGAATCTACGAAGGAGAAAAACGGCTGTTACAGTTGCCACAGGTCATGGGTGCCGATGTCATCCTGAAACGGTACTTCCTTAGCGATTCGACCAACCAACAGCCTTTGATGAAGCAAGAAGCGGACTGTTCCGTATCCGTCATCCAACAGCCACCGCTTGACGGCAGCAAGGTGGCCGTGTGGCTATATCTGCAAAAAGGCAGTAAAGTAGCCAATGTAAACGGTGTCATCGTGGCGGAACACAACGGTTACCGCCATTTATGGAAGATGGGCATGCACGAACACAAGGGCGACTCGGCCTGGCAAACAGAATCCCTGCTCATCAGTTACGAGGAGACCTTACAAAGCTTCAACGCCACGTTGGCAGGCAACTGCATCCGTACGTGGTTTTTCGTACGCGATGTAGACACCCAATACGCCGGCATGGTGAAAGCACGTAAGGAAAACTTCGCCGAGCAAGGACTCACCGAACGGACCCACTACATCAGCAGCACGGGCATCGGCGGACTGCCTGCGGATACACGGGCTTTGGTACAGATGGGAACGTATGCCCTTACGGGGTTTGAGCCCTCACAGCAACGCTATTTGTACGCCCCCACCCACCTGAACCCTACTTACGAATACGGAGTAACCTTCGAGCGAGGTACCGTCATGGAATACGGCGACCGTGCCCATGTGTTCATCAGCGGCACGGCCAGCATCAACAACAAAGGGGAGGTGGTGCATGTGGGCAACATCGTGAAACAAGCCGAACGCATGTGGGAAAATGTAGGAGTCCTGCTTGAAGAAGGCGGCGCATCTTTCGATGATGTCATGCAAATCATCGTTTACCTGCGCGACATCTGCGACTACCAGACCGTGAAAGAGATGTTCGACCGACGATTCCCCGACATGCCGAAAGTCATCACTTTGGCACCGGTATGCCGACCTACATGGCTTATCGAAATGGAATGTATTGCCGTGAAAAAACGTTGCAACGAAAAGTATCGCGACTTTTAAGGACTTATCCGGTACATTCCCTCTACATCATGAAGTCAGTTCCTTTCATACTAATTTTTTGTGCTGCCGCAGGCATCGGTATATCCACGTTTGTGGAAGATGCCCACGACACGCCTTTTGTCCAAACCTACGTTTACGGCACTTGGTGGTTCAAACTGTTATGGACCACCGTAGTGGTCACTTCGGCCGCACTTTTCGCACACCGTAAAATGTGGAAAAACCTTCCGCTCCTCGTCCTTCATCTCAGTTTCGGCGTGATATTCGCCGGAGCGCTCACCACCGCCTTTACCGGACATAAAGGCATACTGCACTTGCGTAAAGGCCAGCCTACAGGGGAATACGTCAACGAACGGAAACAAGTGGCACGCCTGCCTTTCATGATGCGTTTGGACAGCTTCCGTATAGCATATTATCCGGGCACGGAAGCTCCCGCCGACTACGTGAGCCAAATCTCCTGCCAGCATGTCGAGGGCGACATCTTTGCCCAACCGGCCGTCTCCATGAACCGGATATTTTCCGCACAAGGGAACCGTTTTTACCAGTCTTCCTACGACGAAGACGGGGAAGGCAGTTGGCTTTCGGTAAACTATGACCCTTGGGGGACGGGCATCACCTATGCCGGTTTCTGCCTGATGGGGTTGGGGTGCCTGCTCCTGCTGTGCGCCCGGGACGGAGGTTTCCGCCGTCTGTTAAGGCATCCGCTGATTCGGAAAGGCGGACTGTTCCTGATAACCTTGTTTTGGGGCTTTCAACTGAAAGCCGACCCGGCCTTGCCCGTAGTCAAGCGGATACAAGCCGACAGTCTGGCTATCCAACAAGTGGTCTACAACGACCGCGTCGCCCCGTTCAACACACTTGCACGGGATTTCGTACAAAAAGTATACGGACGGCCAACCTTCCACGGAATCACCCCGGAACAGGTGGTGAGCAGTTGGATGCTCTACCCCGAAGAATGGAACCGCACCCCCATTATCCGCATCAAAAATCAGGAGTTGCGCACCGCTTTGGGCCTGAAAGAAGAATATGCCTCGCTCGATCATTTGTTCGACGGGACACAATACAAGTTGCAGCCTTTATGGCAACGCGAACAAGGCAACCGGAGCAAGCTGGCCCAGGCCATACAGGAGACGGACGAAAAAGTAGGACTCATCCTCATGCTCCGGCAAGGCACGCTCGTCCGTCCGCTGCCGCCCGACGTTCCACATCTCAGTAGCCAGAAAGTCAACGCCGAACTGTGGTACAACCGTATTCCCTTCAGCAAAATCCTGTTCATGGCCAACCTCACTTTAGGCTTTGCCGCCTTCGGATTATTCATGTTCAGGATGTTGACAAACCGTAAGGAGAAATCCGTAAGCCGACGGGTATGGGGCACAGCCCTCTGCCTCACCACCCTGTTCCATGCTACAGGATACGCCTTGCGCGGTTACATCAGAGGCGGTTTCCCCCTGAGCAACGGATACGAAACGATGCAGTTCATGGCATTGTGTGCGCTGTTCCTGGCTTGTCTGTTTCGGCGGCGCTTCCCGTTTATGGTGCCTTTCGGTTTTTTGCTGTCCGGTTTTGCCTTACTGGTGTCCTATTTGGGACAGATGAATCCCCAAATCACTCCCTTGATGCCCGTGCTCGTTTCTCCGTGGCTCAGTACGCATGTGTCGTTGATAATGATGTCTTATGCTTTGTTTGCCTTTATGATGCTGAACGGCATACTGGCATTGTGTCTTCGCCGTTCAGCCCGGATGTTGATGCTGCTCAGCCGATTGCTGCTTTATCCCGCCGTTTTCTTTTTGGGAGCCGGCATTTTTCTGGGTGCGGTTTGGGCCAATGCTTCTTGGGGGCGTTATTGGGCTTGGGACCCGAAGGAAGTATGGGCGCTGATTACCTTTATGGTTTATGGAGCGGCGTTCCATGCGCGCAGCCTGCGCATTTTCCGCAGTCCGTTATTCTTCCATATCTATATGATTGTTGCCTTTCTGACAGTCCTGATGACCTATTTCGGGGTGAACTACATCCTTGGAGGAATGCACAGCTATGCCAATGCCTGATTTGTGGGTGGTTCTACCTATTTATGATGACAGACTTGTTTTATTATACCTAATTTAAGTGATTGCGTACTGTCTGCCGATGCCTTATCTTTGCAACATCAGATTTGAATGAATTAGTTAGTCATAATTACGTAACCACTTTTATGAAGATAAAAGGATCCCCGCTTCCCGATGTGATATCGTGAAGCGGGGATTTGTGTATGGCGTGACGGATACTGTGGGTAAGGTTGGATAAGGATACTTGTGGGGCATAAAGAGTCATAGGATGGGGAGGGATGACATAGGGGATGAGCTTTGTCTTCAAGCACAAGATAAACCTTAATCAATAGGCAGAGGGCTTTTCCCGTATGGAGGAGCATACTTTTGCAAGGGATTCATCCGGTTTTTCCCTATAGGCCGCAGCGGGTAGGGAAACGGTTGCCGGAAGAATCTTATAGAGAGTCCTTGATGTCGCTCAATTCTACCAGCTTGTTGACAATAGCGTAGATGGTGAGCCCTGCCGGAGAATGTATCTGCAGTTTGCGTGCAATGTTACGGCGATGGGTAATGACGGTATGGATGGAGAGGTAGAGTTTGTCGGCGATGGCTTTGTTGGTCATGCCCTTCACAACGCAGGTGATGATTTCCTTTTCGCGCTGGCTCAGGGTTTCTTGTTCGCTGTCTTTTTCCTCTTCCTCCTCGGTGTGTAGCAAGTGGTTGATTTTGGAGGCGATGACATCTACGTCATCGCACATGGCGAAGTTCTCGTCATATTCCTTCAATATGTTGTTGTCGATGACGGAGCATACCATAGCAATGTACTTGATACCGGATTTTCCGTGTTCTGCCTTGAAGGCGGGCAGGTCGAACCAGCCACCGAAAGTGGGGTTGATGATGATAATGTCTGCCGGATGCATGTGAATGTAGTTCTGCAGCGATTCCGGAGAAGAAACCTCAATAGGGTGTGCATTCAAGTTGGGAATACGCTTCAAAACAGCCGTCAGGCCACTCCGGATGATGACCGAAGTTTCTGCAATGACAATCTTCAAAGAAGTATTATTGTTCATTTTTCAGTTTCCTTTCTATTTGCGCTACGGCGGGAACAAACATATAATCTTCTACCTGGCAGTGGGTGGCAAGGTCTTGTTCGCAGTTGAATATATCGAACAAGACCGCATTCAGGAGATTGTTGTTCTCCTTTTCCGGGTAGTATTTGATGATGATGTTCTTCAGCTCTTTCAGTTTGGTATCTATCTGATTATGTTTGCTGGCAAAAGTGGCAATGTTGTATTCATCCGATAGGTTGCCTTGGAGTAATTGCTCTACATAGGTGAATACGGCCTGGTTTTCATATTCCATGTGGCGGCGTACCTCCTTGGCATATTCATCGAAGAACTTCAGGATGAGGTAGGCTACATCGTTTGTACTGGAACAATCGATGGCTTCGATGAGTTTGCGGCGGATGGCCGGCAGGTTGAAGTCGAGGAAATATGTGTGGGCACGCTTCAGATAATCCATAAGGGCGGGAATGGAAAAATCACTTTCATTGCCGCTGTAAGAGTATTGTTCTTCGCTGATAAAGTTGGCTACGGCGAGGAATGTAGGGCAATCGACGCCTTGTGCTTCGCAGACGTCCTTCACGCTCTTGTCTCCGAATCCTAATGACAGTCCGAAGCGGCTCATCACCATTAATAAGGAGTAATTGTCACAGATGAGGTCGCTCATCTTGTCCGTGGAGCGGTACTTATGTTGCTCATTCATTGTATGTTATTGTTTTTAATTCTCTGATTCGTGCGCAAAGTAACGGCTTTTATCCGAGAACTGCAATCACTATTAGTAGGTATTTTGCTTGTCGGGAGACGGTTGGAGACTGGTGTTTGCCGAATAAACTAAAAGCTTTAGTTTTATTTAACGAGAGAAATTAGTTTTTGAACTAAATAATTTAGTTATTTGCGGAAAACAAAGAATGTTATGAAAGGATTGACTGCAAAAGAAGAAGAAATCATGGGCTTTTTCTGGGAAAAGGGACCCTTGTTTGTGAAGGAAATGCTGGCATTCTATGAAGAGCCGAAACCACATTTCAATACTTTGTCCACCATTGTGAGAGGATTGGAGGATAAGGGATTCCTGAGCCATCATACGTACGGCAACACGTATCAGTATTATGCGGTGGTCAGCGAGGAGGATTTCCGCAAGCGGACACTGAAGAACGTTATCAGCAAATATTTCAATAATTCCTATCTCAGCGCAGTGTCGTCTCTGGTGAAGGAAGAGGATATATCCCTGGAAGAACTGAAGCAGTTGATACAAGACGTGGAAAAGGGAAGGGACTGAGATTGTTGAGGCTCTAATAACTCTGGCTTATGAAAAACATCGGATTGGTTTGTTTGCTGCTGGTAAGTATTTGCTGCGGATTGCAGGCAAAGAAAATCGTAAAGGTACCCTATTTCATGGCATGCAATACGCGTAGCATTGAAGTGGAGCAAGTGACGCTTGGAAAAGATACGACCTGGCTGGCGGTGAGGCTTTATGGCATGCAGGGCGATAGGGTCAGGATTGATTCGACAGCTGTGTTGCGGGCATCCGGAAAGGATTACGGATATTTGGGAAATACCGGTTTTGCCAGGGATGAATGGACGCATATTCCCGCTTCCGGTGAAATGACTGCTGTTTTGAAGTTTAGTCCGCTTCCGATGGATACTGAGAGCTTTGATTTTGTAGAGACACCGGACAGTGATGAAGGATGGGTAATTTATGGTATACAGCTCAACGGAGAGAAACCTCGGGTGGATATTCCCGAACGTTTGCGGAATAAGAAACCGGATGAGGTTTTGCCATTGCCCGGACCGGAATTGAATATGGGAAAGACTGTCATAAAGGGGCAGATATTGGGGTATAAACCGGAGTATGGAGTGACGTTACGCTACTATGACTCGCCTTGGTTCTTCATGTATTTCACCGGTAAGGACTTGAAGATAGCGGAGGATGGCACGTTCCGTTATGAGACAGAGGTGCTGTTGCCGAGCGGTGCTACGCTGTGGATATCCCGTTCGAAAATAGAATTGTTTCTCGTTCCGGGTGGAGAACTGGATGTCACAATCAATCTGCCTGAAATATTCTATTCGCAAAGCCGTCTTTTAAGCCGGAAAAGGGATGGTGTAACGGACAACTGTGTTTGGTTTGAAGGAGACTATGCCGGTCTGAATACCGAGTTGCTGCGGTTCGGTGAAATGAAAAGCTTATCGGGAGCTGATGATTTTTATGCAGATATTTGTGGGATGACTCCGCAGGCATATAAAAAGTATCTGTTCAGGCATTATGAAGATATGCAAAAGAAACTTGTAAAAAACAAGGATATGAGCCAGGCTTGCCGTACTTATATCCGGGCAAATCTGGATATGAATCTGTTCAGCCTTATCTATAATTACAAGAGTAACCTTAGTTATGCCCCGATGCTTTCGGGCAGGAAGGGGGTGAAAAGGGCGGACATGACGGTGGACAGTACCTCATACTTCAAGGAAATACTGCAACTGGATATTCTGCATACCCCCGAACAGAAATATTACAATTATTATACGGACTTTGTGAAGACCGCTACCGGAAATTTCCGGGATAAGTTTGTGCAAGACCCTCTTTGGCCGGACATGCTTCTTGCCGGGCGTGCTTCCCGTAATCTGAGCAAGTACATGCCTTTGACTGAGGAAGAGCGTCGGACGGTGGACAGCATCGCTTCTCCCGACCTCAGGCAATTGTTCCTGATGAGAAACGGGAGGAGAAGCCGAACTGAAATCAGAGTTGGAAGCTACTAAGGGAAAGACCGGATATAAGATTGTTGAGGTGGAAAAGGAGGTAGCGGCAGACAGTTTGTTGCAGGTCATTACTCGTCCTTATCGTGGCAAGATGGTACTGGTGGATATGTGGAACACCTGGTGTGGTCCTTGTATGCGGGCCATGAAAAGCCTGAAACCGTTGAAAGAGGAGCTGAAAGAGGTGGTTTATCTATATATTGTCGACGAAACATCTCCTGAAGGAAAATGGAAAGTAATGATACCGGATATACCCGGTATTCACTGTCGCATTAGCAATGAGCAAAGTACGGCATTGGCAAAGCTGTACGAATATCCGGGTATCCCGACCTATTTCGTCGTGAACCGTGAAGGAGATATTTCCTACAAAGCAACCGGATTTCCCGGAGTGGAGATGCTACGGAATGAACTGACCAAGTAACTGTAAATAGTAAATAGTAAATCGTAAATCCCTAAATAGTAAATAATTCCATGGGTCTGTTTTTTGTTTATATACTCAAATCTTCTGTTTGCCTGGCGATATTCTATTTGTTTTATCGCTTGTTGCTGGCACGCGAGACGTTTCATCGTTTCAACCGTTTTTCATTGTTGGGCATTTTGCTGTTGTCCTGCCTATTGCCTTTGGTAGAGGTAAGTGTGAAGCAGGAGACGGAAGTGCACCAGACGATGCTGACATTGGAGCAGTTGCTGATGATGGCAGATGCAGTGAATGCCACTGAGGCCGGAGCAAGGGCTGAAACGGCAACAGTCACCTGGATACAAGTGGCGCTGCTTGTCTATCTGGCAGGAATCGTTTTCTTTGCCTTCCGCAACGTATATTCGTTGGTACGGTTACTGATGTTGCTGAAATCGGGTAAAAAAGAGGATATTGGCAGCTACTTACCGGGCAGGAAAGAGCGCGTTACTTTGATTGTACACAACTGTGACATCGCTCCGTTCAGTTGGATGGGATATATTGTCATTTCACGGAAAGACTTGGAGGAGAACGGACGGGAAATCCTTATCCACGAGCTTGCCCATATCCATAACCGCCATTCCTGGGACTTGCTGGTGGCTGATGTCTGCATTTTCTTTCAGTGGTTCAATCCGGCATCATGGCTCCTGAAGCAGGAATTGCAGAATATCCATGAGTTTGAAGCGGATGAAACGGTGATAAAGGAGGGTGTGGATGCAAAACAGTATCAACTATTATTAATAAAAAAAGCTGTCGGCACAAGGCTCTACTCTATGGCCAACAGCTTTAATCACAGTAAACTTAAAAAACGTATCACTATGATGTTAAAAGAAAAATCGAATCCTTGGGCACGTTTGAAGTACTT
>ENA-ORMX01001635-ORMX01001635.1-human-gut-metagenome-genome-assembly--contig:-NODE-1635-length-14227-cov-28.581710_pt1 | contig 14227 bp, 10 predicted proteins | sample MGYA00242108_ERZ509007 | MGnify/ENA primary metagenome ERZ509007 (study PRJEB26280, sample SAMEA2338745) | human gut metagenome | biome: human gut; feature: human-associated habitat; material: faeces...
GCTTTTGCCCTTACAGGGCGCGACTGCTCCAACACGCGATACCCAGGGTGTCGCTACGCTTGCCCTGGGCTATGGGCAACATTGGGCTTTCAGCCCGCCCTTGCTAAATCCGAAACTTTAGTTACTTATTCTGCCAAGGGGTTCCACCCTTGTGCTTTGAGGTCAAACTCATTACCGTCGCGTGTCACGAGTTTGTTACCCAGTTCGGGCTTTGTCATGTGTCCGATAACCTTCACGCCCTCAATTTGCGAGACGCGTTCGTGCTCGGTCAATGGCACAGTAAACAGCAATTCATAATCCTCGCCACCATTCAATGCGGCCGTGTACACATTCATGTTAAACTCCTCGGCAGCCACGGCAGTTTGATAGTCGATAGGTATGCGTTCCTCGTAAATGCGGCATCCCGTATGACTCTGCTTGCAAATGTGCATGGCCTCAGACGACAGGCCGTCACTTATGTCCATCATCGACGTGGGGTGTATGCCAGCCTCACGCAAGTGTTCAATTACATCGCGACGAGCCTCAGGCTTCAAAAAGCGCTCTATCAAATACTCACGTCCTGCAAAGTCGGGTTGTGCAGCCGTTTCGGCATTACCTTTCTGCGACTCGAATATGCGTTTTTCGCGCTCCATCAACTGCAATCCGAGGTAAGCTGCCCCCAAGTTACCGCTCACACAGAGCAAATCAGTATCCTTTGCTCCCGAGCGATACACGATATCCTCGGCCTTGGCCTCACCAATACAAGTAATGCTGATGGCCAGTCCTGTGAGAGAAGACGTCGTGTCGCCCCCCACAATATCCACGCCATGACGCTCGCATGCCAAACGAATGCCGGCATACAGTTCCTCAACGTGCTCCAACTTGATGCGCCGACCTACAGCCAGGCTCACCAGCAACTGCCGTGGTGTGCCGTTCATGGCATACACGTCCGACAGGTTCACCATAGCAGCCTTATAACCCAGATGCTTGAGCGGGGTGTAAGTCAAGTCAAAATGAATGCCCTCCATCAGCATGTCCGTGGTCACGAGCACACGTCGGTCGTCGGCGGGGTCGGTACTATACTGCAACACAGCACAGTCATCGCCCACACCGCGCAGTGTCGAGGCATTCTGCATTTTAAGTCCTTCGGTCAAGTGGTCTATCAAGCCAAACTCTCCCAAAGTTGCTATTTCTGTCATTATATATAATATCAACATGTTGGCAAGAATAGCTGACAAGTCAGCTCCCTATTACGCCAACAATTATATTAGTCACTGAAGTTTCGGATTTAACCAGGTCGGGCTGAATCCAAAACATGAATTAGTTAAATGTCTTGCTTTACTGTTCCTTAAAAGTAGAAGCCCAATCCTATGCGTGCGCCCACGGTGCTCTTTTCAGAGAATGAATCGAGCGACATTTTATAGTACACCGAAGGCTCGATGGTAATATAGCGGTTGACGAAGAAGGCATAGCCAATCTCCACCGGAATTTGCACATCGTTAGAATTTGGTGTATAGTGCACATATTCAGCTCCGGCACCAAGGAACACACCACATTGGTCAAAGTAGTAACGTGCACCAGCGCCCACACTCACATCGTTAATTTCCTTGGTGTGGTCATAGCTCACATTGCCACGCAGCATAAAGCAGTCTGCCAAGAAATAGCCTGCCGTAGCATCAAGTCCGAAGCGGAACTTTTGGCTTGAACTGTAAGACAAACCAATACCCGATATTGAGGCGCCCACATACTTTGTACCTTTTGCAAATTGTGCATGAGCCGACAGTGTGCCCACAGCCAGTGCGAGCATGATAAACAATTTCTTCATATACGTATATTTTGTTTGTGTACAAAGATAGTGCAAACCGAATGCAGTGCAAAATGAAAGAATACTTTTTTTCATTTTACACTGCTGAGGTGCAGCCTATCTTATCAAAAGATAGTGCAAACCGAATGCAGTGCAAAATGAAAGAATACTTTTTTCATTGCTATCCAGTAAAACATAAATATGCAAACCGGCTCAAGCACCAAACGCTACCTCTAATGGGGGCGACGCGTCTCGCGTCGGAAAAGTGCAATGCTCATACACTAATATCTGTGACCCATTGCCTTAATCCCGACGCGAGACGCGTCGCCCCCATTAGAGGTAGCGTTTGGTGTTTGAGTCCGTTCGCATATTTACGGTTTACCGGACAACAATAATAAAATACGAGCGCAGACTAAAGGGTCCGCGCTCGCATGACTTGTATTAACCGATACAAGGAACAGAAATCTGGCCTGTTCCGCAGATGGCAAAACTTACTTGCTCAACTGCATGCCAATGTACATACCATTGTACTGGCTCAACACCGTCGAAATAGTGCTGGCCGTAGTGCTTTTGCTCAAAGCCGAAACACCCTTTATGAGTGTCAGCATCTTGCTACTCTCAATGAGCAAACTCAGTTTGCCATTATTCATGGCAACGTGCGGTGTCATCGAAGCCAAACCACCAAGATAAGTCATCTTGATTTTCTTGTTCTTAGCATCAAGTGTATAGTTGCCTTGAATGGTACGTCCGCCCAAGTTGGCAGTATAGGTGTTATCCTTGTTAAAGGTAAAAGAGCACGCGCCCTTCTTAATACCCACTTTGGCCAGATTGTCATTTATTTCGCTCTCTACCTTGCTGGCAGCCACTGCGCCACCAGCCTTAGCCAGGAGATTTTCGCTTTCAAACACACAGTCGGCACCCGTGTAGTTCCATGTGCCCACAATGCTGCTCTCCGAAAGTGTTGAACCACCCAACACACCGCTGAGCAAATTGCCAAGGAGCGAGGCGCCCGTTTCAATGGCAGACGATGTGGTGTTTGAACTTGACGAGCTGTTGCTGCTGGTGCTGCCTGCTGTTGTGCCACAACTTGTGGCAAGCATCATCGAGCCGGCCAATACGGCCAATGAAATATAAGACTTCTTCATTGCGATAATGATGTTTATTTACGCGTTAGGAGAATTAGTTGACGGGATAACGGGGTAACGAGTTAACAGGTTTATGAGTTAACGGGTTGACGAGTTGCCCCCTAATTTCCGCCACGGTTTAGTTTTTTATTTCTATTGCAAAATTGGCAAAAAACTCCGAGATAGACAACTACCTCGGAGTTTAATAGACCAATCAGCGTTTGTTATAGATGAACACCGATTGAATTATAAGTTGGCGGGAAAAGGCTACAACAGACTACAGGCAAATATATCTGTATCTGTCAACGCCCTCACGCATGAACTTACTTAATAATAGCCTTGACAGTTTCGGCAGTGCCGTCAACCAAGGTCACCTTTACAATAACCATTTGCTGACCGCCAGCCGCTACGGGTATAACAGCTTGCTTAACACCACCCAATGACTGGCTGAAGATGCAACGGCCATCGGCTGTGAAAGCCTCAGCCTTGGCCAGACCAAGAGCTGATTGCGCAGTGACGATGCCATTGGCCAATGTCATGATGGGAGCACCCGTTGTGGTGCCGGCTGTCACTTGCTCAATGCCGTCAACCACCGGAGGCGTGTCCGTATCAACAGCTGTTTCAGCCACCTCGTGTATGGCGGGCACCGTCTTGCCAGTCCACACAATCTTAATAGCCTTGGCAGCACGTTGGTCCTCGCCGAGACTGACCTTCACCACACCATTGTTGCTCTCGGCAGCGAGGTCGTCCCAGGTAGTACCGTCATTTGTCACAGCAAACTTGAGACCGTCAACCGTTTCGGGCGTGCAGAAGAAGGTTACCGCCTTTACGTATGCAGCATTCAACAAGTTGTACACGAACTCGCCACCTGAGGCAGTAGTCAGTGTATAGACACTTGTCGAGGTTGAAGCATCACCATCAGTGGCATTGCCAATTTTTATACCACTTTCGTCCTGCATGGCCGTAAGTTCGTTGGCAGGCTTGCCATTCACCTCAATTTCACTCAGGCGCAACCACTTTTTACCGTCTGGAACTTCAGTCAGTTTGAAACGCACATAACGGGCCTTAGTCGGTTTGAACTTACCACTGGCATCAGTCGGAATAAAGTCTGTAGCAATCACGTCTGCGCCATCTGCCGTAGCAACCACCTTGTTCTGTGGCAGGTCGATGCCGTACTCCACACTCTTGGTACCTGCTACATTAAGCGATGTCCACTTGCTGTTATCCTCTGAAATTTGAACCAATGCTTTCTTGGCATTATCACCATTGGTTGTACCCATACAGATGCGCACATTCTCAATGTTTACAGCCTTTTTCAGGTTTATCTGGTACACATCGTTCACCTGCTGTTCACGGTTCAAGCAAGTATAAGTGCTATAGTTGCCGTCGTAGAGGTAGGTTGCGTTGTGATCTTGCCAATAGTTGGTAGCGGGGGCTGACGCTCCGGCCACCTCGGCGCTTGTAGCAAGGTCGATACTGAATACATTGGCTCTGAAACGCTGCGTCTGTTTTTCACCGCTCTTGTTCACCAACACTACATAATGCACATAACCCTCGGGGGCGGCGCCATCGGCTTCAACCTTGTTCCACACCTTGCCGTCGAGGCTGTAAAGCACCTCATAAGTGTCAGCTAACGTGCTCTTGAAGTTGATGGCCGTCAAACGCGTGGGGTTGGCCAATGCTATGCCCACATATTCGCCATCTGCCATTTCGAGGGCTGAGGTTGACATGATATACAAATTGCTGCTACCGCCACGCACCGAAGCCTTGTCGGCATTTGCAGCATTGTTAGTAAACACGCTGACGCTGTTGCCTTTTGCAAAGAATTTGTCTACGGCGTGGGCATTGAGGTAGCCAGTTACAAAGGGGGTAAGATAGCGATATGACGCATGCGTCAGACGCTCGGACGTGCTGATGATGCCATCTGAGCCAAAGCCACTCATGTGCTTGGTCATATAAGCCGCGTCGGTTGACAGAGCAGCAGCCTTTTTGTTTGTCCCCATATAGGTTGACCATGCTTCCTCTGCATTGCTCATGCTGTTGCAAGTCAGGAAGGTCTTTGTTGTGATAGCCATGTCGCGCAGACGCACCACCCATGGTTTGATGTCGGTAAGCAGCAGTTGTTCGCTCTCGGTACCAGCGGTTTCGAGTGCCAACATCACCTCGCAGTTGTTCACAATATCGTCCATCAAGGCGTTGAGTGCTGTGGCATCGCCACTCTTCTTGTAGTCGCTGATGAGCGTGTTGAGTGATTCGGGGTCGTTCTTGCTCAAGTAGGGGGCGAGGAAACGATATGCCTTTTGTGCCGACTCATTGCCGGGCAACACGCCTTTGAACGAAGCCTCCCACGACTTCATATTGTCAAAGCCCTTGTTGTTCCAACAGTAGTCGCCAGCCGAGAAGATGGCAGTCTTCGAGGCATTGCCCTGCTCCATCGGGTTGCACAATATACCCTGGTTGCTGGCAGTCAGTTCGCTGGCAATGCTGCCACCGCCCACGTTGGGCATGTCCACAAAGTTGCTCTTCATGTCCAAGGGATATATCTCGCTGGGGCCTGTGCCGTTGTCGTTGCAGGGGTAGTTCCACCACCAGATGGCCTGGCGACCGAACTGTGCCTGCAGCGTGTTGAGGTCGTTATTATTGGGCACCGACCACACACCGCCACCGGTATAATAAACCGTCACATTGGCGGGCAAACTGCTCATTGCCTGGAAGAAGCTGTTATACTGAGAATCGGGGCCAGCAAAAGCGCGGCAATATATTTGCGGTGTAAAGCGCAGGGCCTTCACCGTATCTGCCGGATCGGCGCCCGCGATATTCCATTTATCCTCAATGGCATGCTGTATAGCACCCACATTGTCGGCCGTCTTCTTCATTGTAGCCTCATCACCAGGGATATCCACATCATCGGCAAAGATGGCAAACTGGCGGAAACCGAGGTCGTACATACTGCCAAACTTCTTCATTATGTCGTCCACCACCGTGGCACTGTACATGATGGCGTTACCCGGGTGAATGGCCCACACCACGCTTACCTTGGTATCGGCAGCCACACTCGTAAAGTCCTTCAAATCCTGTTGGCAGACAAACCCTGAGGCCTTTTGGCTCTCTGTCAGTTCGGTAGGATATGGATCACCCCACTTGCCTGAGTGGTAAGGGTCGCTCTTGGGGCCGTACACATAACAGTTCATTTTGTAGCGCATCATGAAGCGCAACAAGTCCTTGCGCACACTGCTTGAGTAAGGTTTGCCATAAAAGCCCTCAATAATGCCGCGTTCCTTCAAGTCGGCATAGTCGTTGATGGTCACAGTCTCGAGGTCTGCAATGCCATTGTCGAGCATCTGCTCGAGCGAAGCCAGTCCGCAGAAGGTGGCATCGGTGTTCTCGCCCAACACCAGCAAGCGCGCAGTACCCTGCCCACCATCGGTGAGCGACACAATGTGGCGGTCAAACTTGCCTTCCTTGCTCAACACGTCGAGCGACAGACCGAGTTCGGCTGCCACCGCATTGCCTCGACCATTGGTGCCATTCACACCCAAATAGATGTTGGCCGCAGCGGACGAAGCATCGTCCAGGAATGTGGCTGTTATGCCATGTGCTGACAATATGTTTGTCAAGCGATTCTTGGTAGACTGGTCAATGCCCTTGTCGCACGACACTTTCACCTCCGTCGGGAAACTTACCTTGCCTGTTCCAGCAGTTTGCTCATGCGGCACAGGATAGATGGTGTATTGCGCCATCATCGTCGAGGGGAAGATGAGGGCGGCCATACCTATAAATAAGGATTTCTTTTTCATTGAATTGTATAGGGTTATTGTTAGATGCTGAAAACTACTTGCAAGGCGCACATGCGCCCTTTGCCCGCAAAGGTATTTATTTTTCGTGAAAAATCTGCCAAAAGCCAACGAATTGTTCAAGATGAGGCTTATTCAAACTCCTGAACGCATCTGCCAGACACTTTAACGCAGTTGACGGAATTAGCAAACAGGAGGCTGAAACAGCACAAAAGTTGTCTACACAAAAGAGCTCCGCCCACATCAGAGTAACTGACGTGGACGGAACACTTGTTGTTTTAGTTATTCATTGTCTAAAGCTCAAAGGCTGGAAAATTGATTGGGACACCCCTTCAACTTGCCTCCCTTTAAGAGTTTATGCAAGCTGCTGCTTGATGAAAGCCACCATTTCGGGTTCCTTCTCCTCAGCACGCTTGAGCAAAGTGAGCTGGTTGCGTGAACGCACGAGGTTGTGTTCGGGATACTGAATTTTGTAGTAAGTATCACCGTTGAGGTAGTCGGCAAAGAAACGCACCAACTGCATGTAGGGGAAGAGCTTGGCAGCGTAGGGCAAGTTCTCGATTTCGATGGGGGTGAGGAAGGCACGTGCCGTCTTCAAATAACCTTCGGTGAACGACTTGAAGATGTCCATGCGGAATTCGATTTTGTCATATTCCGGACTATCCTCGGGCTGGGTGTTGGCAGCTGAACGAAGGAAATCGCCAAAGTCTGAGAAGATGAAGCTCGGCATAACGGTGTCGAGGTCGATAACGCAAAGCACGTTGTCGTTCTTGTCGAAAAGGATATTGTCAATTTTGGTATCGCAGTGTGCAATGCGCTTGGGCAATTTGCCTTCACGGTAAAGGCGCTCGCTGCGGCACATGTCGTCGGCACGCTTTTCTATTTCGTCGATAATATCCTTCACACCGGCTGCACGACCCATCTTGTCTTCCTTAACTGCATCGTGGAACTGCTGCAAGCGGAACTCAATGTTGTGGAAGTCCTTAATAGTCTCACCCAACTGCACAGGGATATCTGCCAGCATGGCCTGGAAGTCGCCAAATGTTTCGCCCACGATCTTTGAACCTTCGGGGGTTACACCTGTCTTAGATACTGCATCGGGTATGAGCACCATTACGCGCCAATACTTGTTGTCGAAGATGTAGTAGTACTTGCCATCCTTGCAGGGTACAAAGTGCAGCACCTTGCGGTCGATGTCGTCGGTGTGCTTTGCCTCAAGCTTTTTACGGATATGGGTGGTCACAGCCACAATGTTGTTCATCAACATGTCCACATCGGGAAATATGGCATTGTTAATGTGTTGGAGCACATAATCGGGTGCGTCGGCCTCGGCCGTTGTCACCTTGTAGGTTGTATTGATAAGGCCGTTGCCAAGAGGCTTTACTTCGGCCACTGTACCGTTAATCTCGAACTGATTGGCAATATGCTGCAAATCTTTCTGTTCCATGATATTATACGTATTGCGTGTTTATGTTGTTAATAGTTTCTTGTTATGTTGGCAAATATCGGGGTTAACAAGTTGACAAGTATGAATGGCTTTCAAGTCAGCGCTGTTAAAAGAGAAGCGAACAACGTGCTTGCCCTGCAAACTGATTGCTTGCCACCTCTCCCTTTCAACATGTCTGTTGATGTTTTGCCTTAGCTTATTCTTAGTGCAAATGTAACATTTTATTTTGACAACTGCATTTTACAGTAGCAAAAACGCGTTGTTAATTTGCAGTTAGCTGGAGCAACAGTCCCTCACAGGCGTCCTCGAGCAATTCTATAACCAGTTCAAACCCCTTGGCTCCGCCATAATAGGGGTCGGGTATGATGGTTACGTCCTCGTGGTGCTGCAGGTAGTCGGCCATCATCACCACTTTGCTGCGTGCTGCTTCGTCGGGGGCCATCGACAGCAAATTGTCGCGGTTGCGCTCGTCCATGGCTATGATGAGGTCGAACTTGTCAAAATCGGCCATTGTGACGGGGCGCGACCGGTGGGTGAGGTAATAACCATGGTCGGCAGCATGGCTGCGCATACGTTTGTCGGGCAGTTCGCCTTCGTGATAGTTGATAAGACCTGCCGAATCGATGTGGAAGTCAACATCACGGCCAGCCTTGTGAACCATTGTGCGGAATATTTCCTCGGCTGTGCACGAACGGCAGATATTGCCGAGGCAAATGAATAGAATATTTGTCATAATGGGCGCGAAGTTAGCATGAATTTCAATACGGGGCAAGTTTGGCGGGAGGGATTTAGATGACGAGGGGAGGGAGTCTGTGACGAGTTAGTGAAGTTGGCGGAGTTGGTCACCCCATCAACCCGCCTATCAATTTGTCGCGATGCGCAGGTAGCAGCGGTCGTCAAACGACACATTGCCCGCCATCAAGCATTTGGTGGCCGCATTGGCAGCGATGCAAAGCGGGTCGGACTGCAACACTTGCTGCAAATACGCCTCGGTGGGCTGCCAGGTGTCGAAGAGCATGGGGTAGCCGTCTGAAGCAAGCACCACCTCCCCCACTCCCTTTGGCACCGGCAATTCGGGCACCAGGGCGTTGTCAACTGGTGTGCCGTCGAACACGGGATAGCGGTAGGGGTTATATGGATTGGGATCATTCTGGAAATTGGTCTGCTCACGCAGTGCATCGAATATTATGGCGCGGCCAAGGTCGTTGGCCATGATGTCGGCCGCAGTGTGCCCATGCGCCAACAGATATTGCACGGCATGACAACGTGCGTCGGTCAGTATGGTGTCGACTAATTTGTTGTGTGTGTAGGTGGTTCCGTCAAAACGGCATAAGCAGTCGCCCACCTGCCACACCACACGGCGCGCTGCACTGTAAATGACGGCCGAACAGGTAAGGCGGTATTCGGCCTTTGTGGCGGCTTGCGGCACATTGTGTGCTGCAAGCACGGCGGTCAGGTGGTGCAGCATAGTGGCCTTGTCGGCCAATGGGGGCAAGGTGTGCAGGGCCTTGCACACCAGTTCCATGGCCATGCGTCCGCCATTGCGCCCGGCCACTTTGGAGGTGCTGCCGTCGACAACTGCCGCAAAATGGGGAGTGACCACCCAACCGTCTTCACACAACTGCGCATTGTTGCGTTTGCCTTGTATGAAATGCTCGATTATTTGCATATATTTGCCTTATTGTTAGTATTTATTGCGAGTTCTACTACAAAAGTAACAATAAAAGCGAAAAATGTTATACTTTTGCACAACAATAACCCGTTGACGGGATTCTTGGTTAACGGATTAACGAGTTGACAAGTTAACAAGTAAGTATGTTTTACACCAATTTATTATGCTAAAGTCACTCAAATTTCGGATTTAGCAAGTGCGGGCTGAAAGCCCAATGCAATCCATAGCCCGGGGCAACGCCCTGGGTCGCCCGCAAGAAGAAACGTTACGCCCTGTAAGGGCAAAAGTATGATGAAGTGGCTTTACTTCTGCCCTTACAGGGCGTCACTTCCTTGTTCAATTCCACCCAGGGTGTTGCCCTGGGCTATGAATTACATTGGGCTTTCAGCCCGCACTTGCTAAATCCGAAACTCGAGTAAAGTCATAAGGGTAAGAAGCTCAAAAAGCTTGGCAAACTTACCTGTCAACCCGTTAACTTGTCAAGTTGTTTACTAATTTCGCCAACGCACAATAATACAAACAAAGAACTATATAATGTCTGCACTAAACGACTTTCTTACACTTATAAACGGCCACCTGTGGGGTGTGCCCATGATTGTGTTGCTCCTTGGCACGCATTTGTATTTGACCATACGTTTGCGCTTTCCGCAACGCTACATATTTAAGGCTATCAGGCTCAGCATAAAGCGCGACAAGGGCTCGACAGGCGATGTGAGCCAATTTTCGGCCTTGGCCACGAGTTTGGCCGGCACCATTGGCACTGGCAATATTATAGGTGTGGCCACCGCAGTTACTATGGGTGGGCCGGGGGCCGTGTTTTGGTGCTGGATGACAGGTGTGTTGGGCATTGCTACAAAATACGCCGAGGGATTGCTCGCCATTAAATACCGCGTCACAACAAAGGACGGCAAGATGCTTGGCGGACCGATGTATGCCATTGAGCGCGGCCTTGGCTGCCGCTGGCTTGGAATAGTTTTTGCCCTTTGCACCGTGTTGGCCTCTTTCTTCATTGGCAACATGATCCAATGCAACTCCATATCGATGCTGCTGCACGAGGGATATCATATTCCGCCCCTTTACACCGGCATCGCCATAGCCTTGCTCACCTGTGCAGTCATCATGTTTGGCGTTAAAGGCATTGCCCGTGTGTGCGAGGGGCTTGTACCTTTCATGGCACTGTTTTATGTAGGGGGTTGCTTGTGGTTGTTGGGCATTAACCACGAATATGTGTGGCCGGCACTGAAGCTAATTGTGACAGATGCCTTTACACCGCACGCTGCAACAGGCGGTTTTGTGGGTTCTACCATGATGATTGCCATGCGCTATGGCATTGCCCGTGGCTTGTTCTCGAACGAGTCGGGACTTGGCTCTGCCCCCATTGTGGCTGCGGCTGCCCAAACGCGCAACCCGGTGCGTCAGGCGTTGGTTAGCTCCACCTCGCCTTTTTGGGACACGGTGGTGATTTGTGCCATCACGGGACTGGTGCTTGTAAGTTCTATCATGGCCGACCCAGGCATTGACTCCACTGCCGGCGCCACACTCACCAAGGTGGCATTCGGACAGATTCCCACTTTTGGCCCGTTTGTGCTGACTATGGGTATACTCACTTTCTCATTCAGCACCATTCTGGGGTGGAGTTACTTGGGGGAGAAAGCACTCGAATATATGTTTGGCCGCAAGGCACGCTATGTGTACCGCATTTTGTGGATTTCGGCTACTTTCATAGGTTCCGTTACAGCCATAAATCTTGTATGGAATTTGGGTGATACGTGCAATGCCTTGATGGCTCTGCCTAACATTGTGTCGCTGCTCCTGCTGTCGGGCGTGATTGTCAAGGAGACACGCCACTACCTGTGGGAGAACAGGCTGGACGAAGAGGGATAGCGAGCACAGCTCGCTGATGTGCAGACGTACAAATGAAGGCTGACGCCGTAGCGTGTTATAAACAAAAACGCTACGGCGTCAGCCTTTATATTCTTTTGTATTCTGCATTAGCGGCCAACAGATCACGCTACGGTGTCTGCCGTACTAAGCAGGTGTTCAAAGTTATTTTCACATTGAAAGCACATTAGCTCAAGCCAATGATTTCGCCATCAACATAATCGATGTGGTTGGCTTGCGGATCCTTGGGCAAACCAGGCATACGCAAGATGTCACCAGCAATGGCTACTATCATCTCGGCACCTGCGTTGAGCACAACGTCCTTTATGAGAATGTTGAAACCACTCACCGCACCATACTGTTTGGCATCGGCCGAGAATGAGAACTGCGTCTTGGCAATGCACACGGGGAAGTGAGCCATACCGTGTTCCTCGGCCAACTTGATGCGTTTCAAAGCCGGCTTGGCAAAGGTAACACTGGCCGCACCATAAATGGTCTTGGCCACCTTCTCAATTTTGGTCTTGATGGAGTCGTTGTCGTCGTAAGTAAAGTGCAAGGGTTTCTGCGAGGGGTTCTTGTCAATGGTGTCAACCACGAGCTGTGCCATCTCCTTGGCACCCTCACCACCATCGGTGTAGGCATAGTTGATGACGAAGGGCACACCGAGTTCCTTTTCGCAGTGTTCACGCAGCAACGCCATCTCTTCCTCTGTATCGGTTACGAAACGGTTGAACACGACAACAACGCTCTGGCCAAAACCCTGAAGGTTGTGCACATGGCGGTCGAGATTGGCCAGACCGTGACGCAGGCCTTCCTCATTAGGATCCTTAATTTTGTCAAGCTCTACGCCACCGTGCATTTTCAAGCCCTGGGCTGTGGCTACAATCACAGTCAAATCGGGTTCGAGACCGCTCTTGCGACAAAGAATGTTGTAGAACTTTTCGGCACCCAGGTCGGCACCAAATCCGGCCTCGGTGATGGTGTAGTCGGCATGGCTCAACGACATGCGTGTGGCAATGAGCGAATTGCAGCCATGGGCAATGTTGGCAAACGGGCCACCATGCACAATGGCTGGTGTATTTTCGGTTGTCTGCACCAAATTGGGCTGTATGGCATCTTTGAGCAACACCATGATGGCACCAGCCACACCAAGATCCTTAACAGTGAAGGGCTTGCCGTCGTAGGTATAGCCCAAGAGTATGTTTTCGATGCGACGGCGCAAGTCGGCCTCGTCCTGTGCAAGACAAAGAATGGCCATCAACTCTGATGCGGGGGTTATGTCGAAACCAGCCTGCTGTGTAATGCCATTGGTTGCCGGACCGAGTCCGGTAACGATAGAACGGAGCGAACGGTCGTTGACATCGAGCACGCGACGCCAAAGTATTTCGCGCAAGCCGAAGCCTTCCTTCTCATGCTGGTAAAGGTAGTTGTCGAGCAGGGCAGCTATCATATTGTGGGCCGATGTGATGGCATGGAAGTCGCCAGTGAAGTGCAGATTGATACGTTCCATTGGCAGCACCTGGGCATAACCGCCACCTGCTGCACCGCCCTTCATGCCGAAGCAAGGACCAAGCGAAGGCTCGCGCAACGCCACACAAGCCTTCTTGCCAATAGCATTAAGACCAAGGGCAAGACCAATGCTCACAGTCGTCTTGCCAATGCCGGCACGTGTGGCCGTAATGGCTGTTACCAAAATGAGCTTGCCTTTTTTCTTCTCATCAATGAGCGAAAGGGGCAGTTTGGCAATGTGCTTGCCATAGTGTTCGATGGCTTCGGGGTCGATGCCCAACTGCTTTGCTACCTCGTCAATGCGCTTGAGCTCTGTGCTGTGCGCAATTTCGATATCTGTCTTCATTAGCTTGTTATTATGATAGGTAATGTTAGTTTTGCGTATGATGCAATGCCCACAAGTGTGTTTTCGCCAATACTTGCAAGCGGAGCCGCCAACACGCATACTCCTTAGGCGGCACGGGGTGTGATAAAAAGAACAAGAGTATGCTTTCTGCATCTACAAAAGTACAGCCTTTTGCAGTAACTGCAAAGCGAATTGATAGTTTTTTGAGGCTTTGTTTGAAAGTGTTGCCTGAACGTGTTTGGCACGGCAGGGGCATTTCCTGACTTCGTCAATGCGTCACCCAAATCAATTATAGCGGGCTGACAAGGTAGAATATGTCTTATCCTACATTGGGAGCAACGAGCCTTGTTCTTTGCTTTAAGGGCTGTTCGCCCTTGTGCCGCTTACCGCGGGATACATAAGTACATAAGCTACATAAGTAACATAAGGTTAGTACCGTGGTTTTTTACATAAGTTGAGGCAGGACTGGCCGCCGTGCCTGTAAGATACATAAGGGCTGACGCCTGATGAAGAGAACTCATTAATTGTTCGTTCCATTATGTTATCACTACAAATTACATAAGAACTGACAACTATAGTGTACATATAACTGCACAAATAATAGTGCATTATTTACAACAATACTTCGGTAAAAATTTACCGCGCTAAAAGTTAAACATTTGAAGCCGGCT
>ENA-ORMX01001646-ORMX01001646.1-human-gut-metagenome-genome-assembly--contig:-NODE-1646-length-14198-cov-5.082444_pt1 | contig 14198 bp, 10 predicted proteins | sample MGYA00242108_ERZ509007 | MGnify/ENA primary metagenome ERZ509007 (study PRJEB26280, sample SAMEA2338745) | human gut metagenome | biome: human gut; feature: human-associated habitat; material: faeces...
CAAAAAAGAATTCGTCTTGTTAAGAGACTTGATTGCTTAGTTGCTTTCCAAGAATCTGGAAATAAACCAGAATGGATGGTTCTAGATGTGTTACCAGTTATTCCACCAGAATTAAGACCAATGATTCAACTTGATGGTGGTAGATTTGCAACTAGTGATTTAAATGATTTATATCGTAGAATTATTAATAGAAATAAGACAGAGGATGTTCCTAAAAAGAACGATTATGGTGATATTAATGTAAACACAAATACAGGTGTTATTGAAGATAAAAAATTAGGAGATTTAACATTTACAAATACATCTATGATTGAACAAGATGGAGTAACAACTCTTGAAACTACAATAACAAATAATTCGAAAGAGTCAAAATATGTAGGTAGTTTTACTATTTATGTAAAAGATAGAAGTGATGAAGTAATTACTGAATTAGTTGGATATGTTGGATCAGAACTCGCACCATCAGAGCAAAGAATAATAACATCATCTATAACAGATGATATTACTAATGCTTATAAAATTGAATACAAAGAAAACGAATAGGTGATAAATATGAAAGATAGAAAAGGTTTTACATTAATAGAATTACTTGCAGTATTGGTAGTACTATCTGTAATACTTTCAATATCTGTTCCAAAAATTATGGATGTTAGATATGAATCTTCAAAAAAGGCATTTACAAATGATGTAGATGAATTACAGGGAATAGCGCAACTAGAATATAACAATAAAAAAGAGGCAAGATTATATAATTTTGAGGATGGCAATCAAACAAATGTAGTAAATGAAGAAGATAAACTAAATTTTAAGGGTGATAATCCAGGTGATGGATATATTAAGATATATTCAAATGGGGATATAGAATATGAATTAACTAGTAGGGATCATGTTTTTTGTGCGAGCAAAGAAGTAGGAGATAGAAAAGGAAAAATAGAAAAATGTAAAGATCCAACTATAGAAAAATTTACATTAAATTTAAATGCCAAAACTACAACAAATAGTATAAGAGTAACAGTAACTCCAAAAAATGGGGATAGTGACGTATTAATAAATGAATATTACTATCAGTTAGATGATGGAAAAGTAATTTCAAGTAATAAAGCATCACATTTATATGAAAATTTAAAAGCAGAAGAAAATGGCAAGTTAAAAGATTATGTAATAAAGGTTAAAGCATGTACTAAAAATGGAAAATGTGAGGAAAATACTATAACAGTAAAATTAAACCCAATAAGTGAAATAGGATATAAAATTTCACCAAAAGATTGGAGTTTAGAAAAAACAATAACCTTTACGTATCCAGAAATAAAAAATGTATATGGACAAATTATAGGTAAAAATGAAGTAAGTACCGATGGTGGAAAAACATTTAAGATATATAGAGGATCAATAACAGTTGATAAAGATACAACAATTGTAGCAAGAATAACAGATGGAACAAATACAAAAAGTTCAATATCAGTATTAGCAAATAAATTTGATCATACAGCACCAACAATAACAAATGTAACAGGAAATCCAGATAAATGGACAAATCAAAATGTAACATTAACAGTAAATGGAGCAAAGGATAAAGGAGATAATAATGTAGAACCAGGATCTGGACTTGCAGATGCAGCATATAGTTTTGATGGAGGAGCAACATGGCAAGCAAGTGCATCCAAAACATATAAATCAAATACAAGTGGAATAGTAATAAAAGTAAGGGATAAACTTGGAAATATTTATACACATTCAAGTATAGCTATAACAAAAATTGATAAAACAGCACCTACATGTGGAAACTGGATTGGTCAAAATACGACTTGGACAAAAAATAATATAACAGTTTATGCTCAATGTAGTGACTCAGGAAGTGGCTGTAAAACATCACAATCAAAAGGTGTATTAATAACAGGAACAACAAGAACAAAGAGCGTATCAGATGTTATCGAGGATAATGCTGGAAATAAAACAACTTGTACAGGAACAGTTAATGCCTTTATTGATCAAACACCGCCTAAATGTATAAGTTCAGGAGGAAGCGATGCTTGGACAAATAATTCTAGAACGCTTATTGGATCATGTACTGATGGAGAAAGTGGTTGTAAAGGAAATGCATCATGGCTTATAAACTGGCAAGGAAGTTGGACAAACTTATCACCAGGAACTGTATATGATAATGTAGGTAATGCAACAGTATGTCCTGCAGATCAAACAGTTAGAATAGATAAAACAGCACCAACTTGTACTAGTTCAGGTGGAAGTGGTGCTTGGACAAGTGGTTCAAGAACACTTGTTGGAACATGTTCTGATACCGGTGGAAGTGGCTGTAGAGGAAATGCATCATGGTTTATAAACTGGCAAGGAAATTGGACAAAACTATCACCAGGAAAAGTGTATGATAATGCAGGTAATTCAACTGATTGTCCAGCTGATCAAATAGTTAGAATTGGACAGTATGCAGATATCGATTACACTGTATATTTGGGTGATAATTCAACAGAAAGTGGTATGAATGGATCACTTGGAGGAACTGTAGGTAAGTCGGTTGCAGTGCATAATTTAAAATTAACTATTAGTGCTCCAGGAATTAGTGGTGGAATTAGTTACCAAGGACATAGAGAAAAATATGGTGATAGTGGTAATATCACTGCTGGTAATACTATGCCTACAAATTCCAATGGTGTTAGACGTATGGAAAAAGTTAGAATATGGTTAACCGGTGATATTGCTTCAGCATTTGATGTTTATTATAGAGTTCATGTAAGAGGACAAGGATGGCTTAATGTTGTTGCAAATGGAGCTTGGACAGGTTCAAGTGGTTTATGTAAACGTATTGAAGCAATTCAAATAAAAGCGGTTCCAAAAGGAGCTTCAAAACCATCATTTAGTAATGAGAAGTCAAATGTAACAACAAATGCAACAGTTATAACAGATAGTAAGTATAGTAACTGTGAAACTGCACCAGCACCATCAACACCTTCTTGTACAAATCAAACATGTTCATATAGAACATCATGTTCAACAACAAAAGCAGGTACTGTCATATCTTATTGTAGAAATAATTTAGGAGGAATATGTGTAGTAGGTACAACAAGTGGTGGAAACTGTTCTTGCAGATATAGTTATTCATGTACTAAAACATATACGTGTTGTAAATAAAATATTAATATAAAATTGGACATTAGTTTAAACTAATGTCTTTTTTTGTCGAAAAATGTTTAAAAAAACTAAAAAATGTGATATTATAATGATAAATAGTATAAGGTAGTAAATATATTTAGTAGGAGAAAAGAAAATATGGGTAAGAAAAAAGGTTTTACATTAATTGAATTATTAGCGGTATTAGTAATATTGGCGACAATACTAGCTATATCAATGCCAAAAATATTAGATACAAGAGATGGATCCAAAAGGAAAGCATTTAAGAATGATGTAGATGAAATTCAAGGAATAGCACAGTTAGAATATAACAATACAAAAGAAGCTAGATATTATACATTTAAAGATGGAGTACAAACAAATGAAAATGGTGAAGCAGATAAATTAGAATTTAAGGGTGATAATCCAAGTGATGGATATTTAAAAATATATCCAAATGGAGATGTAGAGTATTATCTTAAAAATAAGGATCGTACACTATGTGCACGTAAAGAAGTAGGAGATAGAAAAGGAAAAATAGAAAAATGTAAAGATCCAACTATAGAAAAATTTACATTAAATTTAAATGCCAAAACTACAACAAATAGTATAAGAGTAACAGTAACTCCAAAAAATGGGGATAGTGACGTATTAATAAATGAATATTACTATCAGTTAGATGATGGAAAAGTAATTTCAAGTAATAAAGCATCACATTTATATGAAAATTTAAAAGCAGAAGAAAATGGCAAGTTAAAAGATTATGTAATAAAGGTTAAAGCATGTACTAAAAATGGAAAATGTGAGGAAAATACTATAACAGTAAAATTAAACCCAATAAGTGAAATAGGATATAAAATTTCACCAAAAGATTGGAGTTTAGAAAAAACAATAACCTTTACGTATCCAGAAATAAAAAATGTATATGGACAAATTATAGGTAAAAATGAAGTAAGTACCGATGGTGGAAAAACATTTAAGATATATAGAGGATCAATAACAGTTGATAAAGATACAACAATTGTAGCAAGAATAACAGATGGAACAAATACAAAAAGTTCAATATCAGTATTAGCAAATAAATTTGATCATACAGCACCAACAATAACAAATGTAACAGGAAATCCAGATAAATGGACAAATCAAAATGTAACATTAACAGTAAATGGAGCAAAGGATAAAGGAGATAATAATGTAGAACCAGGATCTGGACTTGCAGATGCAGCATATAGTTTTGATGGAGGAGCAACATGGCAAGCAAGTGCATCCAAAACATATAAATCAAATACAAGTGGAATAGTAATAAAAGTAAGGGATAAACTTGGAAATATTTATACACATTCAAGTATAGCTATAACAAAAATTGATAAAACAGCACCTACATGTTCATGGAGCGGAGATACTAATGTAGCACCTAATGCATGGACAAATCAAAATCGATCAATAAGTGTATCTTGTAATGATTTAGGAGGAAGTAATTGTAATGTTAATACATTAAATAAATCTTGGTTATTTAATACAGGAACAACAAGAACTACTGATTTATCTTATGAGATTAAAGATAATGCAGGGAATGTAACTATTTGCTCAAAAACAGCAAATGTATTTGTTGATAAAACACCACCAACATGTATAAATTCAGGTGGAAGTGCATCTTGGACAAATAAGGATATAACACTTACTGGAAATTGTTCTGATACAGGTGGAAGTGGTTGCAAGGATAATGTTATAAGAACAATATCTTCTGATACAAATTCAACAACAGAATCTCCAGGAACAGTATATGATAATGTAGGTAATGCTAAAAAATGTTCATCAGATCAAATAGTAAGGATAGATAAAACATTACCAACAGTTTCATACAATCTTGGTGGTGGAATGGCTTATGAATCAAATAAAACCATAAGGGTAACCGGTTATGATACAAATTTTTCATATATGAATGTTCATGTTTATAAGTATAATGGTAATGGTTATGTTTATAGTTCTGACAAATCTGTTTCAAATCATACTTCAAGTATATATGATGTTAACTTGACATCAGGAAAATGGATTGTATATTCACAAGTTTATGATAAAGCTGGAAATAGACAAAATCAGTCTCCAGATAATGGTGGTGGCTGGTACTACCAGGAGTATGTTATTGGTAAGCCAAATGTTTATTATCGAGCTTGGGTACTTGGTACAGGTACAAATCCAGATACGCCAGGTTATTCACCTACGAAGGAATCTAAGAAGGAATTTGGCAAAAATTCTGAGATAGTTGGAACAACAGGGCAAGGTCGTGCTTTAGATGACTTTGCAATGAAATTAGATGATGGTGGAACAAAGTTATCAGGAAAAATTCACTTTAAATTACATACTGAAACATGTGGCGATTTAAAAGACGATGTAACAAAATGTGGTGCAAATAAAAGAATTGAAGCATTGAAAATTTGGCTTGATGGTGACCTGGCAGACTATTATGATGTTGTTTATTCTGTTCATGTGCAAAAAGCTGATTGGCTTGGAACAACATATAATGGAAACTGGACAGGCTCCAAAGGATTATGTAGAAGATTAGAAGCTGTAAAAGTTAATATTGTGCCAAAGAGTGATACAGGAAATTATATAAATCATAGTAAAGCAGTTTACTTAGATTCATATAGTGGTGATGCAACAGTTTGTAAACCACCAGATAGCTCAGGAAGTAGTTCAAATGCACAAACTTGTAGAACTGAAAAATATTGTGCTTCATGGAAAGTAATATATGATTTAAGGTATGGTGCATGTAAAAAACATCCAAATATCTATCCATGGGCATATGGACCAGTCTTTTGTCATTATTGTTCAGCAATATCAACAAGAAAATTATGCAGTTAAAAATAGACTGGATAATAATTAATAATAATTTATTTAAATAACTAAAAATGAAGTAATGAAAAAAAGTAAATAGATAAAAAATGTTTACTTTTTTTGATTGTTAAAATGTAACTTTTTTATTAAAGAATTAAGTGATTTATATTCATTTTAGATGAGAAATTTTATTAATTCGAAATATAAAAATATCAAAATAAAAATTATTGATATATGCTTTCGGGGCTATACTTAGAAATAAGTATAATGTGAAAGAGTAAGAGTAAATAAAACGATTATAATACTCTCAATATCTGTTTCAAAAATCATGAATGTTAGATATGAAATATAAAAAAGCATTTAAAAATGATGAGATGAATTACGGCAAATAATACAATATAGGATATAATAATAAAAAGTGTACGAGTATATAATTTTGAAGATGGCAATCAAATAATTATAAATATTATTTTTGATATCTTTTTCTTTTATAGATTCTCTTTTATCGTATAGTTTTTTACCTTGACAAATGCCTATTTCTACTTTAGCTTTTCCTTTTTTAAAATATATTTTAAGTGGTATTAAAGTATATTTTTTTAATGTGATTTCATTATTAATTTTAATTATTTCGTTTTTATGAAGTAATAGTTTTCTTTCACGTCTTTCATCATGATTAAATATGTTACCTTCTTCATATTTTGCGATAAACATATTTGTAAGATATACTTCATTGTTTTTTATTCTTGCATATGAATCGTTTATGTTGGCATTTCCTTTTCTTAAGGACTTTATTTCAGTACCCTTTAACTCTATACCTGCTTCATATGTATCTTTTATGAAATAATCATAATGTGCTTTTCTATTTATTATTTCCATTTGTTATTTTTTTTACTAAAGCGAAATCTATTTCTCTTTTGGCAGGGTCGCTTCCTATACATTGAACTATGATTTGATCGCCATATCTATAGACAACTTTACCTTTTTTAGTGTATCCGTAAAGAGAATCATTGTATTCGTACATGAATGGTTTTTTATGAAGTTCTATGAATTGTTGTATTTCATTTGGATCAGTAAGGCTTTCTAATTCTTTTGAATCATCTTCACTTATCATCCATTCTACTTTTCCATCTATGAATTTATCATTTGTTTGAGCAAAGAATGATGAAGGCATTGGTCCATCAAGTGTTGCTTCAAATGTTTTACCAATTCTATCTTGCATATAAACTGCATCATAATAGTCATCAGTTGCGTATTCACAATCAGCACTTGTTCTTTCACATTCTGAAATATGGTCGCATACTTCTGTTAGATATGAAGCCCAGAAACTAATATTTTCAGGACTAGTATCTTTTTCAATAATGAATACTCTAAATATTGTATGAACAAGTAAGTCACACATTCTTCTAATAGGAGAAGTAAAGTGTGTATAATCTCTATCATGTGCTTTTAATCCTAATCCAAAATGACCTTTTGCTTCTGGTGAATATCTTGCCTTTTGCATACTTCTAAGTAGTTTTTTACTAAATACTTTATAATGTTCTTTATCTTTTAAATATTCTAATAATTCTTGAATATCCTTACTACTTACATTTTCTGGATTTATCTTTTTAGGATAATTTACTCCAAATACTGATAACATTTTCATAAAATCTTCTATCTTTTTAGGATTTGGATCTTCGTGAATTCTAAATACAAATGGTACCATATTTGGTATTATTTGTGATAATGCATTGCATGTGAATCTAGTAAATCCAACATTCGCATAAATCATATGATTTTCTATTATTGATTCAGCAGGTCTTTGAACTCTTGGAACTATATCAATTAATTTGTCATTTTCATCAAATATTTGTTTCTTTTCACTTGTATTTTCAAAATCAATTTTACCTAATTTATGAAGTTTACTATCCATTACTTTAGAGATAACATACATCAATTTGATAATATCTCTTATAGGTAAATTTATTTCATTACCTGGTTTTATATCTTCAATGCTATTGTATTCTAGTAATCTTTCTCTTGTGATTCCATTTTTGAATGCGATATCATCTATTATTTCATTTGGTTTTACTGTATATTTTATCGTAATATAATCCTTTGTATCTTCAGTTTCTTTATCTTCTAGGATATCTTGTACAGCATCATAATTCATTTTCTTTTTAGATTTTATAACTGAAATGTATACTTTTTCATTAACAATGTTTCCACCATGATCTATTTCCATTTCACATGTCAAAGCATATCTATCTTCATTTGGATTTAATGAACAGATCCCATTCGAAAGTTCTATTGGAAGCATTGGACCTACTTTATTAGCAAGATAATCAGAGTTACCTTTTAGTTCTGCATAGTTCCATACTGGTGTATTCATCTTTACATAATAACTTACATCAGCAATGTCAACTGTTACTTTATAGTTTCCATTTTCACTTATTTCATCTTGTACAGCATCATCAATATCTTTTGTATCTTTACCATCCATTGTAGTAGTTGCTTCACCTCTTAAATCAACTCTACCTTTTGATATTTCTTTTTTTATTTCTTCTTCAGTTAAACTGCTTGGAAATGTCTTGGCTTGCTCTTTTACTTCTTCTGGCATAAATAGATGAACACCGAATTCACTAGCAATCATGGCTATTTCAGTATCATTACCTGGAGCATTTTTGTGCCCTATTGGATAATCTATTTTAGCAAGGACTCTACCTCTACTTATATCTTTTACATAATCAAGGTGTACGATTAATCCATCCACCAAAGTAAAATCACAATCGCTTGTGTCAACATCAACTTCATAAGGTAATTCAGTGTCAAGTATCTTTACAGTAAATTTACCATCGTTATCAACAATTTCACCCATACTTTTACCAAGTGATCTCTTTAGAACTCTTATGACTTTACCTTCAGTCTTATCTTTATTAGTATAATCAACAAGTACTAAATCTTTATCAGTAGCACCATTCATATTATTTTTAGCAATGAAAATATCTTCTCCATCTTTTACTAATAAATGTGCATTACCTTTCTCATGCATATCAAGAGTACCTGTTAGAAGTTCATTTTTAATATAACCATTATGATGAGTTTGTCATAATACACCCTCTCTACATAACTTTTCAAGTTCTCTCATAAGTTCTTCATAATCTTTAATAGTACTATTTTCCATTATTTGATTAATAATTTCCATAGCATTTAAACTCTTATTATTTTTTTCAATTACTTTTAATATTTTGTCTCTCATATCTACCTCACCTTCATTTTATCATATAAATTAAAAAGTTCATAAGAAAATATGAACTTTTATGTATTTTTTTATATTGATAAGATAAATGATATTACTATAAATGCAAATCCTAAAACATAAGTAAGTCTTGTTATTACTTTTTCAAGACCTCTTTCTTTTGATTTACCAAGTAACATTGCATTTCCACCTGTTATTATTTGACTAGCATCACTAGCTTTATTACTTTGTAATAGAACTATCACTATTAATATAACAGATATTACTAATAATACTTTTTCCATATTGATTTCTCCCTTGTGTTTTGTATTATACAATAAATATTAGTATTATGCAAATATTTATGTAATTATTTTGCTTTTTTGCTTTCAATTTGTTCTTCTATTTCAAGAAGTCTATTAAATTTGCAAATTCTTTCTCCCCTTGAAACAGAACCTGTTTTTACGAATGGTATATTTAATGCAACTGCAGCATCTATAATAAATGTATCTGTTGTTTCTCCACTTCTATGAGACATAATACATGTGTAATTATGTTTTTTAGCAAGTACAATTGTTTCTAATGTTTCAAAGAATGTTCCTATTTGATTAGGCTTAATTAATATTGAGTTGCATAGTCCATTTTGAATACCATGTTCTAATTCTTTTTTATTTGTTACGAACAAATCATCTCCAACTATGTTGATTCCCTTACCAAGTTTTTCTGTGATTAATTTGAATCCCTCATAATCATTTTCATCATAAGGATCTTCAATTGATATAATTGGATAATTTTTAACAAGGTCCATATAATAATCTAATAATTCTTCTTTACTTAAGAATCTATTTTCTATTTTATATGCTTTATTTTGTTCATTATATATTGATGACGCAGCTATATCAAGTGCAATAAACACATCTTTTCCAGGAATGTAACCTGCACTTTCTATTGCTTTTATTATATATGATAACGCAGCACGATTGCTTTCTAAATTTGGAGCAAATCCTCCTTCGTCACCGACTGATGTTTCATGTCCTTCATTATCCAATATTTTTTTAAGAGCGTGGAATACTTCACTAGCGCATCTAAGTCCTTCCCTAAAAGAATCTCTTTTTGGAACTATCATAAACTCTTGAATATCTAAGTTATTTTTAGCATGCATACCACCATTAATAATATTAAACATTAATTTTGGTATTCTTTTTTCTCTAGGATTTAAGTATTCGTATAATTCTTTATGTGCTTCACTAGCAGCTGCTTTTATACAAGCAAGACTAACTCCAAGTGTCGCATTCGCACCAAGTTTACTCTTATTTGGTGTCCCATCAAGCTCAATCATTTTATAATCAATTTCTTTTTGATGAGTAACATCCATACCAAGTAAAGCATCTTTAATTATTGTGTTTACATTGTTTACAGCCTTTAATACTCCTTTACCACAATATCTTTCATCATTATCACGAAGTTCTAATGCTTCACGAGAACCAGTTGATGCTCCTGAAGGCACTGATGCAATGCCTATTCCTCTTTCACTTTTTACAGTTACTTCTACAGTAGGATATCCTCTTGAATCCAATATTTCTCTAGCTTTAATATCTATTATTTTACTCATTATTAATCCTCCTATAATTATCTATGTATTAATTATACAATTTTTTTAATAAATATGCTATAATATTATTAATTTAAAGGAGTGAATTTTTTTATGTCTATAGAAGAAATCAATGCTACTACATTTGGTGAATTTGCAAGTAAGCATGTGCTTAAAAACTTTTTTCAAACAAAAGAATATGGAGAACTTATGTCACATAGTGATTTTTCAGTTATGTACATAGGTGCTTATCATAAAGATATATTAGTGGCTGCAAGTCTTATTTTGTATAAAACATTAAGTGCCAATATTAAATATGGGTACGCTCCTCGTGGATTTTTAGTAGATTTTTATAATACTGATTTATTAAAAGCATTCACTCGTAAAGTTAAAGAATTCTTTTTAAGAAGAGGATTTGCTTTCATTAAGATTAATCCTGAAATTACATATTCAGTTATAGATTTTGATAATAAAAGTAAGACAATTAATTCTAAAAATAAAGAATTAATTGCTAACTTAAAAGAACTTGGTTATGATAAATTAAAAGATAATTTGTATTTTGAGTCATTACTGCCTAAATACACTCCAGTTATATATTTGCCTACATATGATTTTAATAGTTTAGATCAAAATATGGTTAAAAATATGAAAGAAAGTGAATATAAAGGAATAAGACTTGTATCTCGTGGTGAAGAAGAGCTTGAGAAATTCTATTCATTCGTAGAAGATAAAAAGAATAAAACACTTACATATTATAAATATTTCTATAAAACATTTAAACAAAGTGATATGGTTGATTTATTATTTGCGGAAGTAAACTATGATACATATGTAAAATACTTACAAAAAGAATATATTATCGAACAAGAAAATAATGATAGAATAAATATTGAATTTAATAAAAATCCTAATAGTGCTGATATTTATAAGAGAAAAACTGAATCAGATAGAAATCTTGATAGAATTTCTAATGATATAGCGAAGACTAATTTGAGAATGCAAGAGAATAAGACGAAGGAATATCTTGGTGCTGCGTTCGTTGTTAAATATGAAGGCAGAGTTACAATAATAATTACTGGTAATAATAATGATTTTTCAAGTATTGATGTTAAGACATTCTTATTTTATAAGATTATTGAAGAATATAAGAAGGCTGGTTATTTGTATGTAGATTTATATGGAATTACTGCTGACTTTAGTGATACTAATCCATATAAGAGACTTAATGATTTTAAACTTAAATTCAAACCAACTACTTATGAATATATTGGCGAATTTGATTTGATTGTTAATAAACCATTCCATCAATTATTATGGTCAACAAATAAAATACAAAAAGAATTTTATAAACCAGCAATTAAATCATAAAAAATAACATAGTGAGCAATCATTATGTTATTTTTATTGTACTACTAAAACTATATATGGATCGTTTATAATCCTGTACCTCCAGATACTTGTACTTCACCTTTTAACGAAATAACAGGTATAATCACACCAGTATACATAAAAAACGAAGAATTATTAGTAGAAGAATCATCTTTATTATATCTTACAGTTCCAGTAAATACAGCTTCATCACTAAAAGTAAGTCCAACAGGATAAGTCAATTTATTATTTCCATAGTCTAAAAGTAAAGTACATATAAGCAAAAAACCATAAGTTTTCAAAAATTTATACACTTTATCTTACATATTTTTTCCAAATATATTCTATTAATATATGGCTTTATGTTCAATAAAAATATACTAAAGATAACACATTTTCACATATTTAATTAAAGTAAAAAGTGAGTAATTAGCTCACAATAACTTCACATTCCATTCATTTTAAACATATTTATCTATATTTTTTGGTACTTTATCTTGAACAATCATATCTATTATTTTATTTTCCTTTTCTTCACTTACTTCACGACCAGTAATAAAAGATAATTCATGTATAATATCTCTCAAAGTATTCTCATTCTTATAGTCACCATCTTGAAGTTTTCTTGCTAAAGATATAATAGTATCTTTACTCACTTTTGTTTTCTCTTCAATTCTATTAAAAAGATTATCATTCACATATATCACCTAAAATATTATATGTTTTGATAATCCTTTTGCTTCTAATTTTTAAAAATTAAACATTAACCATTCTGGCTTATAAATCATTAAGAATCCAATTATTAACATTATGATTCCACCAATTAAATGTGAATATTTACCAAATTTATTTGATATTGCTTTTATTTCTAATGTTTTCATTGCAATTGTAAATACAACAATATCATCAATTAAGAAAAAGAAAACATATATTAATGAATAAATAATTTGTGCTGTTTTACTTACCTCATTTATAGTCAATATTTGAGTAAACATAACTGGTAATCCAAGAGAACACAATAACTCAATAACATTAACAGATGCCGCCAACACAACAATACCAAATAAAGCTAATATAAATGATTTCTCTTTAATAATTTTCTTTATTGAATTAATAATTTTTTTTCTACCACTTTTATCAACAACTTCACATCCATCATCTTCCTTAACAAAGAAAAATTTTAATATTGTTAATATTCCAAAGAAAACAGCAATTATACTTATACCCATTCTTATCAAAATAATATTATTTAAAAATACAGCTAAATTTAGCCATGATATTAAAAATAAAAAATATACAAGTGCCGATGATAAAAGAAAAGTTATTCCAAGAGCCCATTTCCTTTTTACATTTTTCATTCCCAAAAGCATCGATATTAAAAATATTAAAATCCACATGGCACAAGGATTAAATCCATCAACTAGTCCTATTAGAATTGTTGATAATAATATTGGTACTTCTTTGCTCTTTTTCTTTCCAAGTATAGGTATATTCACTTCAGCATCTTCATATTTTTTACCATCCTCTTTCAAATTTTCTTCTTCCTCAGTTGTTGTTCCTAAATAAATTCCAACTTTATCTTTATAATCAAAATTTGAATAATAAGTTATTGTATTTTTTATTCTTTCAGGTGTTATTTCACTATCATAACCAGTTATAACATTATTTCCAATTATTAAATAAGGAACACCATTACTATAATCATTTAATATTTTTTGAACTTCCTTATACTTTTCTTGATTCTCTTTATTACTCCATACCTCATATTTATTCAGTATAACATTTTTATTATCATCTAAATATTGTTCTAAAAACTTTTCAAGTTCAGCACAATGAGGACATTTATCACCATAAAATAAATAAATATTTAATTCTTTCTCTTTACCAAATATTACAATTGGAAAAAACAAAGTAATTATAAATAATATTTTAAATAACTTTATAAAATTATTTTCTTGAATACCTTTTGTCATTTTTTTGTTCATCATACATTTTCCTCTATAATTTTCACTAGTTCTTCTTTTTTATGTTCTCTAAGTCTTAAATTATCATTTTTTAATCCTA
>ENA-ORMX01001647-ORMX01001647.1-human-gut-metagenome-genome-assembly--contig:-NODE-1647-length-14197-cov-4.471362_pt1 | contig 14197 bp, 10 predicted proteins | sample MGYA00242108_ERZ509007 | MGnify/ENA primary metagenome ERZ509007 (study PRJEB26280, sample SAMEA2338745) | human gut metagenome | biome: human gut; feature: human-associated habitat; material: faeces...
CGGGCGGCACGGAATCGCAGGACTGGGCGGAGATGCTGCTGCGCATGTACACCCGCTGGGCTGCCCGGCGCCACTTCACCGTGGAAGAGCTGGACTACCTGCCCGGCGATGAAGCCGGCATCAAGAGCGTGACCCTGCGCATCTCGGGCCCGCATGCCTTCGGTTTCCTGAAGAGCGAACGCGGCATCCACCGCCTGATCCGCATCTCGCCCTTCGATGCTTCCGGCCGCCGTCACACGTCCTTCGCCTCCGTGGACGTCATGCCCGACGTAGGCGACGACATCCAGCTGGACATCAAGGAGACGGACCTGCGTTTCGACACCTTCCGCTCCAGCGGGGCAGGCGGCCAGCACATCAATAAGACCTCCTCTGCTGTCCGTCTGATCCACAAGCCCACCGGCATCGTGGTCAACTGCCAGACCCAGCGCAGCCAGTTCCAGAACCGCGACTACGCTATGGAAATGCTGAAGGCGAAGCTCTACCAGATCGCCAAGCAGCAGCATATGGATAAGATCGACGACATCAAGGGCGTACAGAACGAGATCGCATGGGGTCACCAGATCCGCAGCTATGTGTTCATGCCCTACACCATGGTCAAGGATCACCGCACCAACTACGAGACCGGCAATGTGGACGCTGTGATGGACGGCGATCTGGACGGTTTCATCTTTGCATACCTCAAGGCTGCAAGCCGCGGGGAACTGCAGGATACCTGATCTTGAACGTATAAAATGCAAAAGCCGTGCTTCCTTTTGTGGAGGCACGGCTTTTTTTGTGTTCTTATGCCAGATCGGGCAGAATGGTGTCCCAGAGGTTTTCCTCCTGCCGCAGGGCGTTGAAGCAGCAGTCCAGATACATTTTGTTTGCCGCTGCAAGGATCGTGCTGCGCAGAAGCAGCTTTTCATCTGCGGCATCCACGGCAAGGTCACGGATCTCCTTGGTGCAGCCGAATACGAACGGCAGGCAGTTCTCCATCTCGTCGCAGAAGTAGTCGTAAGCTGCCCCGGCGGAACAGTGCGCCCGCTGCATTTTAAACAGGGCATCGATGTTTTCCATCGAAAGAACGGTCTTGGAGACTGCAATGTACATCAGGGATGCGATCTGATCGCGGGCATACTTCTTGCGCACCGGGTGGGACAGAATGCCCTTTTTGACGTAGTTGCTGACCATGGAAGAGGTGAGCTCCATGCCGCAGAAGGTGCGGAAATAGCTGTTGACGTACTGCACGGTCTGGTCAAGGTAAAGCCCCATCTGCGGGAGATCGGCGTACCGGGGCAGGGCAAACCCGGCGGCGCAGGCCGCAACGCGGCATTTGGTTTCAGTTTTCATATCGTAAGCAGTTCTCTAAGGTTGGCGCAGCTGGGCCGCGCGGGATACAGAAAATGGTTTTATGGCGGTATTATAGCGCAAATCTGTACTTTGGTCAACGGATTTTTAAAACTTTTGAAAGAATGCATAAAATCCCTTGACAGGTTTTTGAAAAACTGCTATGATGTCTGCAGTGAACCGAAAAAACCATGCAGGCAGAAGTGCGTGTAAGGCACGGAAAATACAAAAATGACCTGCTATCACAAAATAGATTTGGAGCGTGCATTTTATGAAAACCAAAATCGTTGTGGATTCTTCGTCCAGCCTGTATGCCCTGCCGGGCGTGGATTTTGCCTGTGTGCCGTTGAAGATCGTCACGGATGAACAGGAATATCTGGATGATGGCACTCTGGATGCCGTGGGTATGGCCCGGTCTCTGCGTACTTACAAGGGCAAGACCAGCACCTCCTGCCCCAATGTGGCAGACTGGCTGGCTGCTTATGAGGGTGCAGAGCAGATCTTTGTTGCCACCATCACGGGCACACTGTCCGGCAGCTACAATGCTGCACTGCTGGCAGCGGAAGAATACAAGGAAACACATCCGGAGGCCCGTATTTTTGTGCTGGACAGCCTGTCTGCCGGGCCGGAGCTGCGTCTACTGGCGGAGCGTCTGCGGGACCTCGTCCGGATCGGGATGGAGTTTGACGAGATCTGTGAGGCGATCCTGGCTTACCACAAGCACACGCATCTGGTGTTTTCGCTGGAATCGCTGGCAAATCTGGCCCGTAACGGCCGTGTGAAGCCCGCCGTTGCCGCTGTGGCACGGATGCTGGGCATCCGGGTCATTGGTCAGGCCAGTGAGAGCGGCGAGCTGGAGGTGCTGTGCAAGACCCGTGGCGAGCACGGCGCACTGGAGCGCATCGTGCTGGAATTGAAGGATCACGGCTTTACCGATGGCAAAGTGCACATTGCCCACTGTGATAACCCGGAAGCTGCCAAGCGCCTGAAGCTGATGATCCATGCGGTGTTTGCAGGCGCACAGGTGGATGTCACCGAGTGCGGCGGCCTGTGCAGCTACTACGCTGAGCAGGGCGGCCTGATGGTGGGCTTTGAGGACAGCGAAGCCGAAGCATAAAGCGGCTTTCAATGGCTCCGCATTTGCGCGGGAACTGCAATAGCTGTCTCTTTGACGAAAAAATCATTTCTTTGTTTGCCGACCGGAAAAATCTGCGGATTTTTCCGGTCGGCTTTTTGCGGGGCGAATCAGGAAACAACGCAAATCTTGAAAAAGCTGCAAAACCGCGCTATACTTACACATATTATAATAAAGGAGGAGGGCAGGCCGATGTTTTTTCGTTCGCCGATCGTGCGCTTTTTCAACCGCATCCTGAACCGCGTCACCATCACGGTGGTGCTGGTAGCGCTGCAGCTGCTGTGGCTGTGCTGGGTGTTCTATTCCATTACCACCGGTACAGGCCGTGTATGGGTGAACGGTCTGCTCAACGCCCTGAGCCTGCTCATTATCCTGTACCTTGTGCGCAAGGACGAGAACAGCGCCTATAAGGTGGGCTGGATCGCACTGATCGGCATCCTGCCGCTGCTGGGCGGTGCACTGTATCTGGCCTTTGGCAACAAACGCCCGGGCAAGCGCCTGAGCCTGAAAATGCATGCTGTGGACAGCGCACATAAAAAAGACCTGCAGCAGCAGCCGGGCGTACTGGACAGTCTGGATGCCGGCGGGCAGGGCCAGAGCCGTTATGTGGCAAAGTATGGCCCCTATCCGGCATGGCAGAACACCCGTGCGCAGTATTTTGCCAGTGGCGAAGCGATGTATCCGCAGCTGCTGGCCGATCTGGAAAAGGCTCAAAAGAGCATCTTTCTGGAATTTTTCATCGTGAGCCATGGCTGCATGTGGAATGGTGTCGAGAAGGTCCTGCGCCGCAAGGCGGCACAGGGCGTGGATGTGCGTCTGATCTACGATGATTTTGGCAGTCTGCTGGGCCTGCCTGCCGATTTTATCGTGCGGATGGAGCGGGCGCACATCCGCTGCATCCCGTTCAACCCGGTGGTGCCCCTGATCTCGCTGGTGATGAACCACCGCGATCACCGCAAGATCGTAGTCATTGACGGTACGGTGGCCTACACCGGCGGCGTGAATCTGGCAGATGAGTATATCAACGCCGAGCAGCGCTTCGGCTACTGGAAGGATGCAGCCCTGCGTGTGGAAGGCGACGCCGCGTGGAACTTTACGGTGATGTTCCTCAACTTCTGGAATGCCTTTCGCCCCAGCGAGACGGATTATGATGCGTTTCGCCCCATGCCGCTGGTGCCGCTGGTGCCGGACGGCGTGGTGCAGCCCTATGCAGACAGTCCGCTGGACGAGGAGCCTATGGCAGAAACCGTTTATCTGAATATCCTTGCGCAGGCAAAACAGTATGTCTACATCTATACACCCTACCTTGCGATCGGCGAGGAAATGCTGGATGCGCTGAAAAATGCTGCCAAGCGCGGGGTGGATGTCCGTCTGGTGCTGCCGGGCATCCCGGACAAGAAGCTGGTATTCCGGCTGAGCCGGTCGTACTATCTGCCGCTTTTGCGGGCGGGTGTACGCATTTACGAGTTCACCCCCGGCTTCCTGCACGCCAAGTGCTGGGTAAGCGACGACAGCACCGCTGTGGTGGGCAGCATCAACATGGATTACCGCAGCCTGTTCCTGCACTTCGAGTGCGGCGTGCTGCTGCAGAACAACAGTCAGGTGACCGTCCTGCGGGATGACGTGCGGGATACACTGCTCAAATGCCGGGAGGTACAGGTATCGGACTGCCATACCGGTCTGCTGGGCACTGTGCTGGACAGCGTGCTGCGGCTGCTGAGCCCTTTAATGTAAAAGAAACGACAGACTGCGGTAGACGCGAAATAAAACCGCTGCTTTCCGGGCAAACTAGCCCAAAAGCCCCTTTACGATGGGGCAGGAAAGGGAGCGTTTCGATGATAACGAAAAAGATATCCTGCACGGTTTTGGGCTGCACGCTGGCGGCGGCGCTGACACTCACCGCCTGCGGCGGGAGCGGCTCCGGTTCTTCCGGAAGCATGAGCACAGGCATGGGCGGCAGCTCGTCCCAGACCACGCAGAATGCCGCATGGCGCACCGGCCTTGGCATCTTGACGGAAGCGGACGGAGAGGAGCGTGCCGGGAAGATCAACACGATCGCTGCCGCCGTTTTGCTGGATGCTGAGGGGAAAGTGGCCGATGTGATGCTGGATGAGGTGGAACTTTCTGTAACGGGGGACGGCACCGGCAAGGTGACGATGCCCGGCGAAACTCTTACCAAGCGCCAGAAAGGGGAGGACTACCCGCTGGCTGCGGTGTCCTCGCTGAAAAAAGGCTGGGCAGAACAGGCAGATGCCTTTGGCGATTTTCTCACAGGTAAGACGCCGGACGAGGTGAAAAAGCTTGCCACCGACGATGACGGCAAGCCCAAGGATGCCGACCTGCTTTCCGGCTGTACCATTGCAGTGGACGGCTATCGGGATGCAGTGGTGCGCGCCTGTGAGAACGCAAAGGCGGTGGGTTCGGCCCGCGGCGACCGTGCTGTGCTGGGCGTGTCGGTGCGCAATGATACCAAAGATCTGACCGCTGACGATGACCACGATGTGACCGCGCAGGTGGATATTACGGTGACGGCTCTGACGCTGGATGCCGACGACCGCGTGACTGGTGCCATCGCTGACGTGACGGAGCCTGCTCTGACGGTGAGCGCGGACGGTACCGTATCGGCACCAGAGCTGGTGAAAACCAAGCTGGAGCAGGGCAATCAGTACGGGATGCGCAGTGCATCCGCTCTGGACAAAGAATGGTATGAGCACAGCGAGGGCTGGTGCGACTACCTCAAGGGCCGGACCCGCGCAGAGGTGGCGTCCATCCCGGATGACGGCTCGGATGCCGACCTTGCGGCTGTATGTACTATTTCAGTGACAGAGCTGCAAAAGGCGGCACTGGCAGCGTTCGCAGAAGAATAAGCGCTCGGGAAGGGGAAAGACACTGCGTCTTTCCTCTTTTATTTGTGCAATTCAACAAGAGATGAAACGAAAAGAAAAAAAATAAAAGGCAATATGCACTAACTTTTATATTTCCTCTTGCCAAATGCCCTCAAACGCGCTATTCTATAGTCACGGTTTAACACTTTAGCATGATAAAATGCTAAACTGAGAGGGAACATCTTTTGGGAAATAACGAGGGAGGAAACCTGTTATGAAACGTTTGGTCTCTGCTTTTCTGGCCGGTGCCATGGCACTGAGCCTTGCCGCCTGCGGCGGTGCCGCATCCACTTCCACCGTGGCATCTTCTGCCGCGTCCGGCAGCGCAGCTGCTTCTGCTGCCGAAACCGCTGCCAGTGATCTGGATTACATCAAGGAAAAGGGCAAGATGGTCATTGGCTACACCGTCTACGAACCCATGAACTACACCGATGCAGACGGCAACTTCACCGGCTTTGATACCGAGCTGGCAACGGCTGTGTGCGAAAAGCTGGGGGTCGAGCCGGAGTTCGTGGAGATCAACTGGGACACCAAGGTGGTTGAGCTGGACGCCAAGAGCATCGACTGCATCTGGAACGGCATGACCCTGACCGATGATATCATGGCCAACACCGCCACCACCAAGGCCTACGCCAAGAACGCACAGGTCGTGGTCGTGAAGGACGGTACCGACTACAGCTCCACTGCAGATCTGGTGGGCAAGACCGTAGTGGCTGAAGCCGGCTCTGCCGGTGAGGCTGCCATCGAAGGTGACGAGAATCTGGCACAGGCCGATTACGTTTCCAAGAGCGTGCAGACCGACTGCCTGATGGAAGTTGCCGCAGGCACTGCAGATGCAGCTGTTCTGGATCTGACTCTGGCCAACGCCATGATCGGTGAGGGCACCGACTATGCAAGCCTGAAGATCGTGGACGAGCTGAATGCTGAGGAGTACGGCGTGGCCTTCCGCAAGGACAGCGATACCGCCGCCGCTGTGGATGCCGTCTTTGACGAGCTGAAGGCTGACGGCACCATGCAGGCTCTGGCCGACAAGTACGATCTGGCTCTGGCCGATTAAGTTTTATAATAATGTAATTACTCCTTCCGTCATCGCTGCGCGATGCCACCTCCCTCGGTGAGGGAGGCTTTTTGTTGCCGATAAGCGTGAGGCTCCCTCATTGAGGGAGCTGTCACCGAAGGTGACTGAAGGAGTTCAAAAAAACGGATTGATGGGTGTGTTCTTGTGTCTGTGATTCTGGGGCGCCTTTCCGGCGCGTTTCTGCTCAACTGTGAACTGTTTGCATTGACCCTGCTGTTTGCGCTGCCGCTGGGTCTGGTGGTCGCTTTCGGCTCCATGAGCCGGTGCAAGCCGCTTTCCGGCGCGGTGAAAACTTTCGTGTGGGTCATCCGCGGTACGCCGCTGATGCTGCAGATCATCGTGATCTACCTTGGCCCCGGCCTGCTGGGCATGAATAATCCGTGGCCCTCCGGCTCCGGCGGACGCATGGTGGCAGCGGTGGTGGCCTTTGCCATCAACTATGCCTGCTACTTCTCCGAGATCTACCGCGGCGGCATCGAGGCTGTCCCCAAGGGCCAGACCGAGGCCGGTCAGGTGCTGGGCATGACCAAAACGCAGATCTTCTTCAAGGTGACGCTGCTGCAGGTGGTCAAGCGCATTCTGGCCCCCATGGGCAACGAGGTCATCACCCTCGTCAAGGATACCTCGCTGGCCAACACCATCGCCAACAAGGAGATCATCATGATGGCCAAGGAGTACAGCGCAAAGGGCCTGATCTGGCCGCTGTTCTCCACCGCCATCTTCTTCCTGGTGTTCGTGGGCGCGCTGACTTTGCTGTTTGGCTGGGCTGAAAAGAAACTGGATTATTTCCGCTGATGAAAGGAAGGAAACTGAATCATGGCACTGCTTGAAGCCTCCGGCATCGGCAAAAACTTTGGCGAGACCAAGGTGCTCAAAGATATTTCGCTGAACCTTGAGCAGGGTGAGGCGCTGGCCATCATCGGCTCGTCCGGTTCCGGCAAGACCACCCTGCTGCGCTGCCTGAATTTCCTTGAGAGGCCGGATACCGGCATCATCAAGGTGAACGGCGAGACCATGTGGGACGCCGCCGACCCCGCCACCCAACGGGAAAGCGAGGTGCGCAAAAAGCGGCTGCACTTTGGCCTGGTATTCCAGAACTTCAACCTCTTTCCGCAGTACACCGCCCTGCAGAACGTGATGCTGGCGGGGGAGCTGCTGGCGAAGGAGCGCCCGGACTACAAGGTCAACAAAAAGGCCATCCACGCCGAGCTGGAGCAGCAGGCAAAGGAGCTGCTGGGCCAGATGGGCCTGTCCGAGCGGGCGAACCACTACCCGCACCAGCTCTCCGGCGGCCAGCAGCAGCGGGTGGCCATTGCCCGCGCGCTGGCTCTCCACCCGGACATCCTCTGCTTCGACGAACCGACCTCGGCCCTTGACCCAGAGCTGACCGGTGAAGTCCTGCGCGTCCTGCGGGACCTTGCCGACCGCAAGACCACCATGATCATCGTCACCCACGAGATGCACTTCGCCCGCGATGTGGCGGACCGCATCCTCTTCATGGATGGTGGCGTGGTGGTGGAAGAGGGCCCTGCCAAAGAGCTCATCGACCACCCCAAAGAGGAGCGCACAAAGCAGTTCCTTGCACACTATTCTGAATGACCACATCTGCCCCCGGAGAGCTTGCCTTTCTGGGGGCGTTTTGCGTCTTTTCGTGGATTCTACTACTGGTCGGTTGCGGTTTGGGCGCGGTTTTGCTACACTGGTACCAACAAAACCGGACAAAGGGGGCAGCAATGTGGAACAGCAGAACTTTGAGCTGAACAAGCAAGCGTTTGGATCATTTCTTGCGCAATTGCGGCGGGAAAAGGGCTGGACGCAGAAGGACCTTGCGGAGCGGCTGTACGTTTCAGATAAGGCCGTCAGTAAGTGGGAGCGGGGGCTGAGCGTGCCGGATGTCTCTCTGCTCCTGCCGCTGGCCGAACTGCTGGGAATTTCGGTGACGGAGTTGTTGGAAGGTCGGCGGCTGGAGGAGCAGCAGCTCCCAGCCAATGAGGTGGAAGCGCTGGTCAAAAAGGCGCTGACCATCCCCAAGGAGCCGGTGGAAGTCCGGCGTGGACGAGTGAAAAAATACCTGCCGGTGTATCTGGTCTGCAACGTGCTGGGCGCGGTGGAAGCGCTGGCCGTCTGGAATCTGGGATGGGTGTCTGAAAAAATGGGAACGCTGCTGTGGGTCAGCTGCTTTTTCGGGTTCTTTTTCGGAGCATACTATTTTTTTACAGAGGAAGTTCTTCCAAGCTACTATGATGAAAACCGCACCAATTACATTGCGCAGGGTGCGTTCCGGATGAATATTCCGGGAGTCTATTTCAACAATCATAACTGGCCGATTATTTTGCGGTGGGCACGGATCTGGACGGTCGTCACCGCACTGGCCATGCCGCCGCTGTTTGCGGTCGGAACATGGATCGGGAAACGGGTCGGCGTGGAGCTCGGCTGGGTGATTTGGGCGCTATATCTTGGAAGCATGGTTCTGTCCATCATTGTTCCGGCAAAAAAGTATGAATTTCATGCCCGTCTATGATCCTCTGCCTTGCTGGCCGCATCGGCAAAATTGGCGCTTCGGCCAAGAAGGGGGCGTGCGGGGAATCGCGGATTTTTGTGCTCCATGCAGTAAAAGGGCGTTTTGCATCGTTTTATAGAGCGAAAGGATGTGTGTTCTATGAAACGGAGACGTTCTGCGCAAAAGCGCCGCACGCGGCGGCGGTGGCTGATTTTTCTGCTGATTTTGCTGGCGCTGCTGCTGTTCTGGCCCCGGCGGGTCAGTCTGGAAGGTCTCATCAGCCCTGAAGCGGTTCTGATGGACGCGGACAGCGGGGAAGTGCTGGCCGCAAAAAACGCGGATGCGTCCATCTATCCGGCGTCCATGACCAAGGTGATGACGGCACTACTCGTCCTCGAAGCAAACCCCGACTTGGATACGCCGGTGACGCTGCCGGAGGACATCTTCCCGGAATTGCGGGCCGAGGGCGCATCGATGGCGGGCTTTCTGCCCGGTGAGACGGCCACGGTGCGGGACCTGTTATACGGTGTGCTCCTGCCCTCCGGCGCGGAGTGCTGCGAGGCGCTGGCGCGGGAAGTGAGCGGTTCGGAGGAAGCCTTTGTGGAGTTGATGAACCAAAAGGCGGCAGCGCTGGGGATGGCATCCACCCACTTCTGCAACCCCACCGGTCTGCACGACCCGGAGCATGTCTCCACCGCGCGGGACATGGCCCGGCTGCTGCGGGCGGCGATGCAGAATGAGATGTTCCGTACGATTTTCGCAACAGCCCGCTACACCGTGCCGCCCACGAATCAGCACCCGGACGGCTTTACGATGGAGAGCACGTTTTGGAGCGAACTGGACGGCACGGAACTGCGCCGGGGAAAATTTCTGGGCGGAAAAACGGGCTATACCAGCGCCGCCGGGCTCTGCCTTGTCAGCGCGGCGGAAGTGAAAGGGAAGACCTATCTCATGGTCACGGCGGGGGCGCAGGGAAACCACAACACCGAGCCTTACCACGTCGATGACGCCGTGAATGTCTGCCGTCAACTGGCCCGGTGAACAGTCATGGGCAGAATCACTAATTTTTGCATCTATTTTTTAGTGAAGCTTATCAAAAGAAGACGCTTGAAAAAAACCTGCAATCTGTTATAATCACATTCGTGAATCCCACAACGTCCTGCCCCTTTTCCGGCAGGACGTTTTTGTCGGTGAAAAATCGTTTTTTCTGCCTTTTGATGATCCCCAAAGGAGGGCGCTGACATGACAAAAGATATGACACAGGGCAGCCCGCTGAAGCTGATCCTCGCCTTTGCGGTCCCGCTGATGCTGGGCAGCCTGTTTCAGCAGTTCTACAATCTGGCCGATACCATCATCGTGGGCCGGTTCGTCGGCGTGGAAGCGCTGGCGGCAGTCGGCAGCGTGGGCGGCCTGAACTATCTGGTGCTGGGCTTCGTCAACGGCATCGCGTGCGGCTTTTCCATCCCGATCTCGTGGGCCTTCGGCGCGAAGGACTACCGCGAGATGCGCCGCTACACCGCCAACGCGGTCTGGCTGTCGGTGTTCTTCGCCGCCGTGCTCACCGTGGCCACGGTGGCCATGACCCGCTCCATCCTTGTGTGGACCAACACGCCGGATAACATCATTGATCTGGCGGATATTTACATCCGCACCATCTTTGTGGGCATCCCGTTCACCCTGCTGTACAACATGACCAGCGCCTTGATGCGTGCCCTCGGCGACAGCAAGCGCCCGCTGTATTTCCTGCTGGTGGCAAGCGTTTTGAACATCGGGCTGGATCTGCTGTGCATCATCGTGTTCAAGATGGGGGCCTTCGGTGCGGCCTTTGCGACGGTCTTCAGTCAGGCCGTGGCGGGCATTGGCAGTCTGTTCTACATCCTCAAGCATTACGGTGAGCTGCGCTGGTCGAAGGAAGAGGGCAAGCTGAGCAAGAGGCACTGTGCCAAGCTCTGCAATATGGGCATCCCCATGGGCTTGCAGTGCAGCATCACCGCCATCGGCAGTGTGCTTTTGCAAGGTGCGGTCAACGGCTTGGGCAGCGACATCGTGGCGGCCCAGACCGCCGGCGGCAAGGCGGCCTCCTTCCTGTCCGTCCCGCTGGAGAGCATCGGCACGGCCATGACCACCTACGCCAGTCAGAACATGGGTGCCCACGACCTTGGCCGCGTGAACAAGGGCGTCAACACGGCGCTGGGCATCGGCTGCGTCTACAGCGTGGCCTCCTTCCTGATCCTGCGGGTACTGGATAAGCCCCTGATCGGCCTCTTCCTTGAGGGCGACCAGACCGAGATCATGGCCAACGCCCAGAGCTTTATCTTCTGGAACAGCGTCTTCTATATCCCGCTGGCGGTCCTCATCATCTACCGGTATACCATTCAGGGTCTGGGCTATTCCAGCCTTGCCATGTTCGCCGGTGTGGCCGAGATGGTGGCCCGCGCGCTGGTGGGCTTCCTGTTCGTGCCGCTGTGGGGTTATTTTGCCGCCTGCATCGCGAACCCGGTGGCGTGGTTCTTCGCCTGTTTCTTCCTCATCCCCGCCTACATCGTGGTCTATCGACGGCTGCAAAAGGAGAAGCTGACGCCCCACGCAAACCTATAAATACAAAAGGAAGCGTTTTGCACACGATGCGTTGCAAAACGCTTCCTTTTATATTATACTAAAATCACTTATGCCACAGAAAGGGCGGTGGAGCCGATGGAACAGGAACTGGAACAGATCGAGGGCACGGTCGAGGACATCATCTACGAGAATACGGACACGGGCTACACCGTCTTTGAGATCTCCGGCGGCGGGGTGCTCACGGTGGTCTGCGGCGTGGTGGGGGAGTTGCACGCGGGCGAGAGCGTCGTCTGCCGCGGCAAGTACGAGAACCACGCTGCCTATGGTCGCCAGTTCCACGCGCAGGAGTGCGAGACCGACATGCCCAAGGACTTGGAGGCCGTCTACGCCTTCCTTGCCAGCGGGTCGCTGCCCTACATCGGAGCCCGGACGGCCAACAAGATCATCGACAAATTCGGCGCACAGGCGCTGGAAATGATTGCGAACGACCCGGCCCAGCTGGTCACCATCCCCGGCATCTCGGCGGACAAGGCCGACCGCATCCAGCAGGAGTTCAAGCGGATGTTCGGGATGCGGGAACTCATCGCCTACCTCGCCCAGTTCGAGATCAGCCCCCGCCGCGCCATGGAAGTCTTCCGGGTCTTCGGCCCCGGCGCCATGAACGCCATTTCCTCGAACCCCTACCTGCTCTGCGGCGAGCCATTGCAGCTCGACTTCCGCCACGCCGACAGCATCGCCCAGTATTACCATATGGAAGGGGACTGCGCACAGCGGCTGGAAGCGGCCCTGCTGCGCACCCTGCGCCATAACGCGGGCAACGGCCACACCTGTCTGCCCCGCGCACAATTGCTGGACACGGCGTCCAATTTCATCCACCAGCCGCCGGAAAAGCTGGCGGCCGCGCTGGACCGCTGCCTTGAGACCGAGGAACTCTGCGTTCGGATGTTTGACGGCACACCGTATGTTTATCTGCCAGATCTGCTGGCGGCGGAACAGGATATTGCCGACCGGCTGGCTCTGCTGACCCGGCGGGGCAAGAACCCCGTCTGCGACCTTGACCGGAACATTCAGGTCTTGGAGCTGACGCAGGGCTTCGCCTATGCGCCGCTCCAAAAGGAAGCCATCCGCAAGGCCATGACCGAGAACTGCCTTGTACTGACCGGCGGCCCCGGCACCGGCAAGACCACCACCGTCAACGCCATCTTGCAGCTGCTGGAGCATCAGGCGGAGCGGGTGGCCCTCTGTGCCCCCACGGGCCGCGCGGCCAAGCGGCTGAGCGAGCTGACGGGCCGGAAGGCCTCCACCATCCACCGGCTGCTGGAAGTGGACTACACCGGCGGCGTGGTCAGCTTCATCCACAACGACAAGAACCTGCTCAAGTGCGATGTGGTCATCCTCGACGAGATGAGCATGGTGGACGTCAAGCTGTTTCAGGCCCTCATCACGGCGCTGCGGTATAGCTGCCGCATCATCATGGTGGGCGACGCCGACCAGCTGCCCAGCGTCGGCCCCGGAAACATTCTGGGGGAGGTCATCCGCTCCAAGCTGGTGCCCACCGTCTGCCTGAACGAGATCTTCCGTCAGGCCAAGCGGAGCCTCATCGTGGAGAACGCTCACCACATCATTTCCAGCGAGCCGCTTCAGAAGGGCGGCAAGACCGACGACTTCTTCTTCTTGGAGTCGGACGGCGAGGCGGCGCAGAAACTGGTCTGCGACCTTGTCACCACCCGGCTGCCCCGCAGCTACGGCTTCGACCCCATCAAGGACATCCAAGTGCTCTGCCCGACCAAGCTTGGCCCCACCGGCACACAGGCGCTGAATGTGGAATTGCAGAACCTGCTCAACCCGGAACAGAAGGGCAGACCCCAATTGCAAAGCGCGGCCCGCGTCTTCCGGGTGGGGGATAAAGTGATGCAGGTGCGCAACAATTATGAGATCGTCTGGCAGCGCATCGGCGGGGAACAGGGCGTGGGCGCTTACAACGGCGACATCGGCATCGTGGAGTCCATCAACACGCGGGAACGGTCGATGGTGGTGCGGATGGATGACCGGCGGCTGCTCTACCCGGCCGAGAACCTGAACGAGCTGGAGATCGCCTACGCCATCACGGTGCACAAAAGTCAGGGTAGCGAGTTCCCGGCGGTGGTGCTGCCGGTGGCGCAGGTGCCGCCCCGGCTGTGCTACCGGAACCTGTTCTACACCGGCGTCACCCGCGCACGCAAATTGTGCATCGTCACCGGGCGGCGGGACGTCGTGAACCGGATGATGGGCAATGTGCGCCAGAACCTGCGGTACAGCGGGCTGTGTGCGTTGCTGCAGCAAGCCATTCCGCCGGAGCAAGTTGCAGTGGAAAAAGTGTGACCGGTGTGTTATAATAAGATGATTTGAGATCACGCCCCACAGCGGGCGTTGCCCATACAAAACGAACTAGGGGAAGCAGAGAAAGGAACAACGCATTATGGCACAGAATGATATCGGTATCGACCTCGGTACCACGACCATCATCATCGCGCAGGAGGGTACGGGCGTCGTGCTCAACCAGCCCAGCGTGGTGGCGGTGGATACCCGCAAGAACTCGGTGCTGGAGGTGGGCGACAAGGCGCTGGCCATGGTGGGCCGCACCCCCAACTATATTTCCGCCATCTTCCCGCTGAAGGACGGCGTCATCAGCGACCACACCATGACCCGGGAGCTGATCTGCCGCTTTGTCAAGC
>ENA-ORMX01001651-ORMX01001651.1-human-gut-metagenome-genome-assembly--contig:-NODE-1651-length-14191-cov-14.197156_pt1 | contig 14191 bp, 13 predicted proteins | sample MGYA00242108_ERZ509007 | MGnify/ENA primary metagenome ERZ509007 (study PRJEB26280, sample SAMEA2338745) | human gut metagenome | biome: human gut; feature: human-associated habitat; material: faeces...
ATATGAGATACAGATGAACTAAAAAGTAAGTTGAAAGTAAACTGAAAGGAGAAAAGGAACAGTTGAAAGTAAACTTTAGGAAACATGAGTTCTCAGTAGATTCAGGTATTGGTAATCATTATAAATATAAAAGAGTATACGAAAGTAAAAGGTGATTCAAAATCACTCAATGTATTTTTAAAAAAGAAAAGTTTAATTGAGGTATGAAGAAAAGGATTTTTATTGCGTTAGTAGCACTCGGCAGCCTAATCTGTCCTGCTCTAGCGCAGGAAGCTGCGGTAAAGACCAACTTGCTGTATGATGCAACGACAACCATGAACTTGGGTGTTGAATTCGGCCTTTCTCCAAAATGGACACTTGACGTATCCGGAAACTACAATCCTTGGACGTTTTCAAAGAACAAGAAATGGAAGCACTGGCTCGTTCAGCCAGAGGCCAGATACTGGTTCTGTAACAAAATGATGGGTTCATTCATCGGCTTCCATGCTCTGGGTGGATCTCACAACATCGGTGGCATGGATCTTGACTTCAAGTTCCTGGGCACTGATTTCTCTAAGCTGAAAGACTATCGGTATGAAGGATGGTTTATCGGTGCAGGTGTAGCTTACGGCTACGCTTGGGCTCTCTCGAAACATTGGAATCTGGAAGCTGAACTTGGTGTAGGCTATATCTACTCTAAGGCAGATAAGTTTAACTGTGCTCAATGCGGAGATAAACTTGAAGATGACAAGGCACACAACTATGTGGGCCCGACGAAAGCAGCCCTCAACTTAGTGTATGTTTTTTAAAAAGAATCAGAGATGAATACATATAATATAATAGGTAGTATGTTCGGAGCCTTGCTTATCGCTCTTCCTATAGCAGCCGATAATACCCAGCAGGCTTACAAAAATCTGAAAATCCAGAATAAGGCAATCAGAAAGGTTGGCAACCAGGTGAAAGTGGCTATGGACTTGAACCTCGACCAAATTCAGCTTGCCAGCAACAAAGGTCTCATCTATACCCCAATGATCCTCAACGAAAAGGATACACTCTTCATGCCGAGCGTTGAGGTGATGGGTAAAAAGAGATATATTTACTATCAGCGTAACCAGAAAACGGCTACGGCAAACCCACTCATCGTGGCACTCCGTAAGAACAAGACAGCACAGACGCTTCATTATGAATATGCCGCTCCGTTCAGCGACTGGATGAAGAACTCAAACTTCGCTATCAGCAATGATGCCTGCGGTTGCAACCAGCAACTTCTCGACGAAGGTATTCTGAATGCGGAAGGACGTGCATTCTCTACTCCGAAGAATCTCTTCAACGCTTATGTACAGCCTAAGGCAGAAGCAGTAAAGGCAAGAAAGGAGAATGGTTCTGCCCGTTTGAACTTCAAGGTGAACAAGTGGGATATCCTGTACGATATGGGCAACAATGCCAACGAACTGAATAATATCCGCAAGACACTCGACCTCGTGAAGAACGATTCGGATGTTACCATCACCAAGATAACCCTCCACGGCTATGCATCACCAGATGGCGGATATGCCAATAACAACAAGTTGTCGCATAACCGTACACAGGCGCTTTTGAAGCATATCCTGAAGACCTATCCTATTTCTTCAAAACTGTTTGCGGTCACAGCTACAGCAGAGGACTGGGCGGGAACCATCAAGTATGTAAATGAGAATGAGATTCCTCAGAAGGAAACTGCACTTGAGATCATCAACAGCAACATGCAGCCAGATGCCAAAGAGAAAGCATTGCTCAAGAAGGCTCCTCAAGCTTATCGCTATCTCCTGCAGAATGTATGGCCATCACTTCGCCGTACCGACTATACGATAGAATATGATGTTCAGGCATTCAATGTAGCAAAGGCTAGAGAGGTTATCAAGACCCGTCCTCAGAAGCTCTCTCTCCAGGAGATGTATCTGGTAGCCCAGACTTATCCTAAGGGTAGCGCCGAATTCAACAATGTTTTCGACATAGCTGTAAGAATGTTCCCTGAAGATAAACTTGCCAATCTCAATGCAGCCTCAGCAGCCATCGAACGTGGCGACAAGGTGAGTGCAGAGAAATATCTCCTGAAAGCTGGCGACAGCGCCGAGGCAAACAATGCCCGCGGTTGTCTGGCTTCCATGAAGGAAGACTATCAGACAGCCAAGCAATACTTTGAGAAAGCTATTGCCGGTGGTTTGAAGGAGGCGCAGGAAAACCTGGATAAAGTTAACCAGGCACTTTAAAGTAACTATTTACTTTCGCAAGTGGTTTAAGTACGGGCTGAAGGCCCAGAAGCTCCTAGTCCAGGGCATCGCCCTGGGTATGATGGCAATCAGCAAGGCGCCCTGTAAGGGCAAAAGCCTTATGTTTTGCCTGGAGTTTTAAAGCTTTTGCCCTTACAGGGCGATAGGTTTGCGTCCGTAATAACCCAGGGCGATGCCCTGGGCTAGGAGCTTCTGCCCCTTCAGGGCGTGTGGGGGCAAAACTTGGGAAAGTTCAGTTTGTTATTGTGTGTAGGTGATTAAAATCTGTGAAATAAAGTGAAAAAACTTGGATTGCTGAAATAAAATGGATACATTTGCATAATTTTTTAAAAAAGTAATAAACTTAAGTAAGTAAAAGAATTTTGATTTGAGGCAAATATTTGTTATAGTGTTATTATGGCTAGTGGGTATTCCAGGTTTCTGCCAAACCCCTATGCGTTCCGATAGTACTGAAATTCCGGATTTCGAGAAATGTTTCAGACTCTTGGAAGAAAATCGCCGTGTCTATAACCAGTATAACGACAGCATCTTCCTGTTCAGGGATCATGTGGACTGGACCAACTTCTTCAAGCGTCGTGCCTTGAAGAATACGCAGCTTTTCCTGGCTAACAAGGAGATAATCTCAACCGTGTTCGATTATTTCAGGCAGGATAGGGAGAAAATCCCCACCAAAGCTTATCGCCTGTTGTACGAAGGCTTGCAGTTCTTGTATCTTGATGAAAAAATAGACCCGTTCCTGGGTAATGACCTCTGCGATATACTTTTGGATTTTTATCGGAGCGGAAGATGCCCTGAACAGCAGAATTTTGCTGGATGGGTAGACCGCATTAAGGGCGAATTCCTTTACCATATTTATCCCTTGGGTAAGGATTCCGATGCCTTGAAACAATCTTACATGTATCTGAAGCGTGCCATCAATGAAGACCGCTACTACTCGCCAAACCCCAAGGAGTCTTGGCTGCTTGCGCTGGAAAACCTGACCATTACCAACTGGCTGAATTTCAAGATGCAGACCGTGGAGGAGTATTATTCCTACGTGGCGGAATTCAGACGGTTACTGCAGTTGCCGCTGACCTTCCAGTTGATGAGTCAGAAGACTTATGAGCGACTGAAGCAGCAAGCTGCCAATGCTGATGAAAGGCTGGTCCGCAATGTGTATCTGGCAGATACCACCATCATGGAGAAGCAGCATGCTGACTCCCTGATGCAGGAGATTATAGCCCGGAATCTTGCCAAACCTCATCTGTCGGAGCTTTCCTATTCCCGTACCCTGATGATGCAGGTGCTGATAGGACAGTTCACGGCGAAGGAAGCCATGAAGTCGGCAAGAAAAAGATACCTCCAGGAGTTTAGGAAGAGAATCAAAAATGAGCGTTTTGACCATATAGAGCTCCCGAACGTGCTGCTGCCTTATGTGAACTACTTCTATCTGAACGACTTGGCAGATGTTCCCTTCCGTAGGAAGCGTGCTGCCGTGAAGCAGATGTATGAGGACATCATCACCATCTACCACCATCGTCTGGACCAGCAGATGGATAATTCGTATGTGAAGTATCTGAATTTTTTCGCCACCTATCCCCGTGCCATCAAGTACCTGAAGGAAGAGGAGCGCATCCGTTATCTCAACGAGTTGAATGTGGCTACCCAGGTTACCACCTATGCCCATTCCGTGAATGTGGCGATGATAGCCAGGAAGCTGATGGAAGGCATCCTGGAATATCAGCCAGAATTGTTGAAGGGAGCGCTGGGGGAAATCAGACGTGGCAAGGTTTGGCTGGACTCGAAGGAGTGTCTTGATTTCATCTATGAAGCAGCCTTCTATCATGACATCGGCAAGAACGGCATCATCTCGACGGTAACCAACGACTATCGTCCGTTGACAGATGAGGAGTATGCCATCATCAAGACCCATCCTGCTCTGGGAGCCGAACTGCTGAAGATAGCTCCTTCGCTCTATGAGAAATATCATGACACCACCCTGGGACATCACAAGTGGTATAACGGCAAGGGAGGCTATCCTGAAGACTTTGACAACACGAAGTCGCCTAAGCGCATCCTGATAGACATCATCACCCTGAGCGACTGTATGCAGGCTGCCACCGAGCGTGTCGGCAGGAACTACAAGGAAGGCAAGACCTTCGACATGGTGATGGAGGAGTTCCGCAAAGGGGCGGGTACGAAGTATAATCCTGACCTGGTGAAGTTCATAGATACTCACGATGACGTGGCGCGCGACTTGGCTGTGCTCATCAACGATGCCTGGGTGGATATCTATTTCAGCATCTACAGTAAGTTTATGAGATAATACTGCTGATATATTATTAAACAAAAAATGCCGATAGGATTTCCTCCTACCGGCATTTTTTTTGTTCTGTTCTGCAAGCCCTACGGCATACAGCTGGTCACACCCAAGGTGGTGGCAAGTGCGGTTAATACAGCAATCGCAATCTGAAGCAAAGTTTTCCAAGTGTCCTTTTTCATAAGCAAATGTTTTTTAGTGATTAATTATTAGTGATTAATGATTATTTAATTAGTGATTAATTCCTTTAGTGGTTAGGTATAGCCCCCGAAGGGGCTATGTCTAGAGGCCCATTTGACCGCCCCCTTCGGTAGTTCCACCGCCTCCTTGGTTGGTTCCGCCTCCTTCAGTAGTTCCGCCACCCTCGGTAGTTCCACCGCCCGGATTATCGGTTCCGTCACCGTCTCCCTGAGCAGAATACTCATCGTAGGCAGCAATTCTGGTGAGCTTCTTCAGCTCGCTGTTGCTCCATGACTTCGTATTTCTCACAATCAGGTGAATGCCCAGCACGCTTGCAGCGGTTACCTTCTCCTTGCTCACCTCGCCACGCGAAGTCATACCCACGGAGAAGAGGCCGAGGTCTGAGAGACGCACGCTCTTGCCATCAAGGATAAGCTCCTTCAGACAGTCGAGGGTATCCATCAGTACACCGTGGATAGTACCACGACTGTATGGCGAGTTGTGCTCAGAGATATGAGTCACGAAGTCCTCGAACCCCATCTCACGGTCGCTCACTGCGGTAGCATACCAGAGTTTCTTACCAGCGTTCTCTCCACTCTGTGGAGTACGCGTAATTTTACGATACTTACAAGTTCCTTGTCCCATAATTTTTAGTGTTTAATTTGTTAATGATTAATTGTTAATTGTAAATTATAAATTATTAAGAGAGGTTGGCGCCCTATCTCTGAATGACGGTGCAAAGATACGACCTTTTTTTGACTCCACCAAATTTCGGGTGGCGATAAGAGCCGATTTTCAGCAGCTTTCAAATTGTAACTTGGTTAATAAATACAAGTCATAGTTTAGAGATAAGAAAATATAGAGTTGCGGAGCAGAAAATATAGAGTTCTGACTTAAATATCTTAAAATAAGCATATTATCGAAGAATCAAATCAACTGCAGAAATGACTCAATTACTCAGTTACTCAATTACTCAGTTTATTTCAAGCCGTATACTTTTCTCTCTATAGAATAGATATTATATATATAAATGTATTTATATATATAATATAATTTATATACTTACGATTTATAATCAAGATTGTCATATAGGGGGTCAGAAATAAACTGAGTAATTGAGTAACTGAGTAACTGAGTCAAAAACGCTCTTTTTGACTGTTTTTTTGCTAAGTAACTTTTTCTTATAGATTTCTATTGCATTCATCTCGTTACGATAGTCATCGCTGACTGAATCTGCATCATCTGAGGAATCTGCTTTGACCGATTGCTCTTTCTCGCAAAAACAAGGATTTGTGCAGATTTTTTGCATTTATGTCACGCAGATTTCGCAGATGACGCAGATTTTTATTCCCCACACGAAAGGGCAAAAGCTTTAAAGCCTCAAGAAGCTGCGCAACGTGGAGAAGTGCGACTCAACTCCAAATTCTGATGCATCAATCATGCGATTATTGCTATCCCCAGTGCTATCTGATACTTTTTCTAAAACTTTTCTATGAATTCCTTGCGTGTTTCAAAATAAAGTCGTAAATTTGCTCACATAAACGAAACAATAATAACATACGGATTATGAAGCAGGTAGAAGAAAGATATATCAGTTTGCTGACCGATTTCGGTTTCAAGCGAATTTTCGGATCAGCTCCCAACAAGGATTTGCTGATCTGTTTCCTCAACAGCTTGTTCAACGGAAGACAGGTTGTTAAGGACGTGAAGTATCTGAATCCGGAGAACGTGGGCGACATCTATACCGACCGCAAGGCCATCTTCGATGTATATTGCGAAGGAGAAAACGGCGAGAAGTTTATCGTGGAAATGCAGAATGCATACCAGACATACTTCAAGGACCGTGCCCTGTTCTATTCCACCTTCCCTATCCGTGAGCAGGCTCCTAAAGGTAGTGAATGGGACTTCAAGCTCAATCATGTTTACACAATTGCCCTGCTCAACTTCAACATGAACGAGGAAGCCTTCAATAAGGAGGAAATCCGTCATCATGTACAGCTATGCGATACAGCTACGCACAAGATTTTCTACGATAAGCTGGAATTTATCTACGTGGAAATCGCCAAGTTCAACAAGTCGCTTGACGAGTTGGAAACGCTCTACGACAAGTGGCTCTATGCCTTAAAGAACCTCTACAAGCTTACTCAGCGCCCTAAGGCGTTATGCGACAAGGTCTTCGACCGCCTATTCGAAGAAGCCGAGATTGCGCGATTTACTCCGCAGGAACAACGGGAGTATGAAGCCAGCAAGATGGCATATCGCGACATCAAGAATTCGATAGATACTGCTAAGCGAGAAGGTAAAGAAGAGGGCCTGGCTGAAGGCATGGAGAAGGGATTAGCTGAAGGCATGGAGAAGGGGCTGGCTGAAGGCATGGAGAAAGGCCTGGCTGAAGGCATGGAGAAGGGTATGAACAAGCGAAGCCTGGAAATTGCCAGGAAGATGCTGGCAAATGGTATGGATGCTGCCACGGTGATGGAAATAACAGGATTGTCGGAGAGTCAGTTACAGCAGCTGAAAGGATAAGGAACAGCTTGGAGAAACGAATGATCTCCGTGGCTGCATCTTTGACATCTATTGTGTTACCGACGATGACAAACATTTCATCGTTGAGATGCAGAACAGATGGGTACCCTTCTTTGTGAATCGTTCCATCTATTATGCTAGTAAGGCTTTTGTTGCCCAACGCAAGAAATTTGATGAAGCTGGTGTCCGCACAGCTATTTTATACCAGTTTGTACCGGTTTATGTGGTTTGCATCATGAATTTTATGCCAAAGGAGCATGAGGTGACAAAGTTTAGGACAGACGTTGCTTTGAGGGAGAAGTCTAGTGACTCGATGTTTTCTGACAAGCTTCGTTTCATCTATCTTTCTCTTCCTTTCTTTGATAAGAGTGAGGAAGAATGCGAGACAGGTTTTGAAAAATGGATTTATGTTTTGAAGTATATGGAAGTATTGGAAAGATTGCCTTTTACGGCACAGAAGAAGATATTCGATCATCTTGCTAAATTGGCGGATGTTCGTTGCTTGAGTAGTGAGGAGCAGGAAAAATACGATGAAAGTATTAAGGCCGCCGATGATTACTACTCCGGCCTTTATGGTTCTTATATTGAAGGCGAGGAAAAGGGAATGGCTAAAGGTAGAGCAGAAGGAATGGCTAAAGGGATGGCTAAAGGAATGGCTAAAGGAATGGCTAAAGAAAAGTTAGACACAGCTTACCGCCTTTTGTCAATGGGTCTTTCTGAAGCGCAAGTATCAACGGCCACCGAGCTTCCGCTGGAGGAAATTCAGAAAATGAGGAAATAAGAACTGGCATTGAATAATTGATTTATGTATTGAAGTATATGGAAATGGATGAAGTATTTAAAAATTTGCCATTAGCGGAACAAAAGAAGATGCTCGATCATCTTGCAAAATTGCCAGATGTTCGTTTCTTGAGTAGTGAGGAGCGGGAGAAATACGATGAAAGTATCAAGGCTGTTGACGATTACTACTCCGGCCTTTATGGCTCTTATGTTGAAGGCGAGAAAAAGGGAATAGCTAAAGGAAAGATAGACACAGCTTACCGCCTTTTGTCAATGGGTATGTCTTGGTCGCAAATCATGCAGGCTACTGGATTGACAGAAGAAGAATTGAAGCCGCTTCAGGCGTAGTGTATATTTCGAAGCTTATACGATGGTGCGAAGATAACAAAGATAATTATAAAGCATAACATGATGGAATATAATAACGAAGAAGCTAAGATACTTCTACCTGAAGACATCATGTAATAGGAAAAAGGGTCTGCCAACAGGATTTAACGATACTTTACTCTATTCCTCTTCTCACATCCCTTGGCGTAACTCCATACTTTTTACGGAAGGCGTGATAGAAGCTTGAAGTATGTTCAAAGCCGCAGCTGAAGGCTATATCGTCTATGCTCATTTTTGGGTCGGTCTCGAGCAGATGGCGAGCACGCTTCATCTTGATATTCAGAATGAACGAGGCTGGCGAACTGCCCGTGAGCGTAACTATCTTGCGATGGAACTGCCGTGGACTCATGCACAGCTTTCCTGCGAGCGTATTCACGTTGAGCTGCTGCTTGTCCATAAGCAGATAGATATGATCCACAGTCTTGGCGAGGAAGCGGCGCTCTGTATCCGTCAGCTGTACCTCATCCTGCTGTTCCTTCGTATGAGTAGCATTGTTGCTAAACTTGCTGCGCAGCGAGCGCTGGCGATCGAGCAGACGCTCCACTACAGTGCGCAACTCGTCCACGTTGAACGGTTTGGCTAAATAGGCATCGGCACCAGCCTCAAAGCCATCGATGCGCTCTTGGTCTGAAATCTTTGCCGTGACGATAATGATAGGTATATGATTCACCACATCGTTGGAGCGTATGCGTCGGCACAGTTCCAAACCGTCCATGCCCGGCATCATCAAGTCGGTTATAATCAGGTCGGGTACGAGGTTGATGGCCTTCTGCCATCCGTCCTCTCCATTAGTAGCGTAAGCCACAGCATAGCGTTCGCTAAGCACTTCACCGATGTACGTCGCAATGTCGCGATTGTCCTCTATCACGAGCATCGTGTACTGGTTGTCCTTTGCATCGGTATCTGTTAGTGTTTTTTCCTCTGTAGGCAGAACAGGCGTGTTGTCCATAGGCTGTTCGTCGAGCTTCACGTTGCACTCGTTTGTTATAGGAATTTCGATGTGAAACGTCGTTCCATAGCCCTCCCTGCTCCTGACATTGATCTTGCCGTTCAATGAGTCGATCACCTGCTTTACGAGTGCCAGTCCAATGCCTGTACCAATATTCATAGAGTTGGTTACTCCCTGATAGAATGGATTGAACGCATTGTTGACCGTCTCTTTGTCCATACCCTCTCCCGTATCGCTTACCTCTATAAGGAGGTTGCTGCCTTCGCGCCACATGGCAACGATGATTTTGCCATATTCGGGCGTGAATTTAAAGGCATTGGACAGGAGGTTGTTGAACACCTTGTTGACAAAGTCGGGCACGAAGTCCATCGTCACGGGTTCCTTCACATGCAGCTGCAGGTCGATGTTCCTGCTGCAGGCATAGTTGCGATAGGTGTCCACCAGCATCGAAACGTAGGTGGTGATGTTGCCGTTGCGCCAATCGAAGTTGCCCATCTTCGACTTAATTTTCGAAATATCAAGCAACTGGTTGATGAGCGCCAGCAGGTTGTTTCCCTGCTGCTCGATGGCATAGGCGCTCTGTTTCAGTTCGTCTGGGGATTTATTAGGCAGGTCGCGGCTCAAACCGAGAATCACAGTGAGTGGTGTGCGAAACTCATGGGTGATGTTTGTAAAGAAACTCTCGCGCATTTCGGCAAGGCTTTTCAGGGCCAGGTGGTTGCGACGGTGTATGCGCTGTACGAAGTAGGACACCACCAGTGTACCAATCAGTATTATTATAATGAATATGAAGACGATGGTGTTGGTGAATCGTGCAGACTGCTCGTTCTTCAGGTTTGTATTGACCTCGTTCATCGCCCGAGCCTGAATGTTGCGTTCTATGAGCAGTCCTGCGTTCTGTATGCGGTTCAGTTTCTCCATGTCGACGACGCTGTCTTCCATGGCTGCTGCCTTCTCGTGCGCCGTCAGCGCCGCACTGTAGTTGCCCTTGCGTTTGTATAGTTTATAATATAAGTTATAAACCTCAGCTAAATGTTCGTGCGAATTGATGGCGCGTGCAGAGTGCAGCGCCTTGTCCAGATATTCCTGTGCCTTGGTGTCGTTGCCCATTTGGGTGTATATACCAGCCAGGGCAATGAGCGGATTCATTGCGTGCCACTCGTCTTGTGACGACTGCAACTGCTGATAAGCCTTATCATACTCCGAAATGGCTTTTTCATAGTCGTGCTCTTTCTCGTGTAGCTCACCGAAATAAATGTGGCATAGTGCCACACCGAGTGTGTTGCCAGCCTGCAGATTCAGTCCCATGGACTGGCGATAGTACCTTCCAAGCCGAGTCCAACTGTTCACGGTGGCTGAATATAGAACCGATGTTGGCATAGTTGATGGCTTGTCCTAAGGCACTGTTCAATTCCCGTTCGCCTGCTAATGCCAGTCGCAGCGCACTGTCGGCACGTGCGTAGTTGCCCAGGGTGAGATAGATGTTGCCCAGTCCATTGAGCGATACCACGCGGTTTTTCTTGGTAGTAAAAGATGTGTCGGCAGACTCTTTGCAGATAGCGAAAGCGCGGTAATGGTAATCTTGAGCCATGTCGAGCAATCCCATTCTCCGATAGACGGTGCCGATATTGTTCAGAGCCTGCACGATCTCTAATGTATCGCCTAAGGTCTCCGTCTGCTTCAGTCCCTCGCTGTGTACCTTCAGTGCCTCGTCAAATCTACTGTCGTTGCGCAGCTCTTTTCCCATCGCTCTGTAGGCAACGATGCTACCTAACATATTTCCCTCACGCTCCATGCGTTTCTGTATCATGGAGAGTGTGTCAATATTATGAGAAGAGGAGACGATACTGTCCATAGCTTTGCGCTCGGCAAGGGATATCTTTGCTGGTTTCTGTCCACAGGAAATCAGCATCACTAATATAATAAGGTACCACACAAGAGTGGCAGTGCTATATCTTAGGTTGTACATAAGCGAGGATTATTGGTTTTTGTGCAAAGTTAACGAATTAAGTGGAAATATCGGAGATTTTTACTGATATAGACCGATTTTTTAAAATTAATTAATACAAATTGTTTGCTAAACCCAAAATAAAATACAGTAATGAGGGCAAAACTTATCACTCTGATACACCACAGAAATCACAACGATTCTACGTTTTTGTGTTCTTGATGTTTTGCTGAAAATCAGCAACTTACGCTGTTTTTATGTCCGATTAGAACAATCCTGTTCATATTAAAAAGTCCGATTATCACATATTTTTGTCCGATTTACATAAGATACTAGCAGAATTTATGTCTAAATTTGCAGCACCAAGACTAAGACAGATTGGTAGCATTAAAAGAGAAAACAATCGGTGTAAGTTCGGGGCGATGTACCTCCGTATCACTTCCGGCTATGCAGCGACATAAACATTCAAGTAACAAATGGCATCGGGGGCTGCCAACAAAAACCAGAAGTATTATGAAAACTATTTACTCAACTCTCTTCGAGAAAGGACAACATTCCTTTTCTCTACAATCATTGATGCGAACCATGTTGCTTTGCTTCTTCATCGCTGCGGCAACTAACGGACAGGCTCATGAAGTGGACAACATCGACTATGAACTCCGCACCGACGGAACGGCATGGGTGGAGAATGGCAAGAAGGCTCAGGGCGACGTTACGATTCTGTCGAAAATAGAAGTTGACGGCAAGGAATACACGGTGGTTGGGATTAATTCCAACGCCTTCTCTGCCAACGAGAGCATTACCTCCGTCACATTGCCCGATAATCTGAAGTACATTAACGACGAAGCTTTTTCATACTGCTATAATCTTGAAAACATCAACAATATCCCCAAACATATCGAGAATCTTGGTGAAAAGGGGAGGATATTCTCCAGAACAAAGTTCCTTGACAACGGCATCAAGAATGAATTTTTCGTTTTCTCCGACTGGCTTATAAAATACACGCCCCAAGGCGAAACAGCCAAGGTGACAGTTCCCGAAGGCATATTCGGAATATCTGCATACGCACTGACAGATGCCGATAACACGGTAGTCTTGCCAAAGTCGTTGCGAGCAGCGTCGGTATTGGCATTCAACTCCGATCTGAAGTACATTGACACTGGCGACAACCCCGTGTACGCCTACAAGGACGGCATACTCTTTTGCGAAGGTACGCAGACCTTCTACAAGAACGAACATGACGGAAATGACGAAGTATCGGTAGATGGCATGTGGGCGGATGTCATTTTAAGCAATGCCGTGAAGAATGGTGTCCTTCTGATTCCTGGCAAAGTGGAAACGGCAGGCAACGTCGTTAAAACAGTTGGGGGTGTGAGAAAAGGTAAACTGCCCGGATTGACCTGCGAGAAACTCATCGTGGACGAAGGTGTGAAATATATCACCGACCATGCTTTCAGAAACTTTGAACCATTGCAATACGTTGACCTCCCTTCTACGCTTATAAACATCGGAGCCTGGGCGTTTGTTGACGCAAAAATCGAGTCGTTGGTATGCCGCATGCCACAACCCATGAATGTGCCTTATAACTTCACTTATTATATAAAGAAGTTCAATTCTAAGGTGTACGTTCCAAAAGCATTGCTCGACACCTACAAGACGACGGAGACCTATTGGAATTTAATTCCTGCCGAAAACTTCTACCAGATAGAGGGGAACGTGCCAGAATCTGGCATATTGGCATCGGTGAAGCCAATAGAGAGTGTCGGCAAAGCTACCGTGAAAGCCATCTATACGCTAAACGGCACAAAAGTGAACTCTCTGCAACACGGAATAAACATCGTGAAAATGAGCGATGGTACCGTGCGCAAGGTGATGAACAACGGTTATAAAAATCGTTGATTATAAAACCCGAACAAAAAAGGTTTGGCACGCGGATTTCGCAGATACAACAACAGGGGGGTGTGTCACAGACTTATGACACACCCTCCTTTTTAACGATTTGTTTCCTTCAGTGATGAGTTTTCCTGTATTTATCGAAAAAAGGATTTTGAGAGAATATTCGGGTGTAAGGCTCTGTATGTTCTTAACCTAGCTAAAGATAGAATAGACTTGCGCCAAATAGTGAAGAAATAGTAGTTAGCTTTGGCGTGATTACCTATAATTATTAATGTAACACTAATAAATTTCCAATACCCTTATGAAGATTCAACTCCGATTGGGCGAAGATCATTTGCCTTAAAGACTACCGTATGCAACAAGGTTGTGTGCGGACACCGTTTGCTAGAAGTCCTTTCCCCAACGATAGGTAAAACGTGACTTGTTCTTATAATTAACATTCTAACAAGAAAAGGAAAATGTCGTTAGAAGAAATTTTTGCCCAGGCAATTCTGACTGGTGGAGTAACCATACTGAATTGCTCTGTTGTCATTGGTAGCAATGCGCAGGTGAGTGATTTTTTGCAGAATACAGCTGCTAGTACCCAAAATCTTAAAGTAGACCAGGAAATCAAGGTGGACCCCAGACTCAAGACTGAGAAGGCTGCCCTGATATGGAAAACACTGACAGAACATAAGTATATTCATACTGAGGGCTCTTGGTATGTATGGGATCGTACGCAGGCTGAGTATGGATATATGGTGTATATCGTATCCGATATTCTGGGAGTGAAGCACCCTGCTAACAATACTATCATGTGGAAACCTTTTCATGCCCTATTCTTGAATGCTTCGCATATCGAAGGTGTGGCTAAAGCATCGGTGAGCAATAACATATCACAGTTTAGTAATTATAATGCCTGGTGTAATGAGGCAAAAAATATTCCCTTAATTCCGCAACACTATAGTTTAACATTATTTATAAGTGCCTGAGCAACA
>ENA-ORMX01001656-ORMX01001656.1-human-gut-metagenome-genome-assembly--contig:-NODE-1656-length-14157-cov-17.446887_pt1 | contig 14157 bp, 16 predicted proteins | sample MGYA00242108_ERZ509007 | MGnify/ENA primary metagenome ERZ509007 (study PRJEB26280, sample SAMEA2338745) | human gut metagenome | biome: human gut; feature: human-associated habitat; material: faeces...
TATATGAAGTTTCTGTACGTTAGGTCAGATGTTTGCCGCCAGCTTCTTTCAGATTTCACCTCACGATGAACACCCTTGCCCTTGGCTATGTAATTCCCGCTATTAGGGCTTACTCGGGACTTGCACCCGTTAGACAATGCTCGTGCCGAGCATACCGCAAAAAGGGCTGGACTCCTTGCATGGGATCCAGCCCTTTCTGTTTTTGACTTATGTGTGTCTGCGAATAGCGGCAGCCTATTTCACCACCATCTTTCGACCATTAACGATGTACAGACCCGGCTTCAGCTTCGGCGCCGCCTCCTTTACCGTCGTGTTACGGAACAGCACTACGCCGTTCATCGAGCAGATTGTGACGCGCGTGTCGCTGTCGGCGAATATCGCTTCCAGTCCACTTACTACCGTCGTCGTGCCGTGAACCTCAACATCGTGAGCCGGCATTGTCGCCGGAATCTCAATGTCCCAGCCGTTGAACTCTCTGTCTGCTGGCATCTTCGGATCGGGAACACTTATCGGCGCGCCGTACTCCAGCGTCTGGTCTAAGTAGAGTTCGCCGTCAAGGTATACAATCAGGCGGTAAGAGTTGATTGAGAACGTACCTGTCACCTCTACATCCTTTGCCGGCATCGTCTCGGGCAGACCCAGCCAGCCTGAGAACGTGTAGCCCTCCTTCTCGGGATTAGGTTCGAGAGTAAGAGCTGTGCCGTAGAGCACATCCGACTCCTTGTAGCTGACGCCGTCAAGAGTGTAGGTGAGAAGATAGGACGTGAGTGCAAACTCGGCAGTAAGCGTCACATCCTCCTTGCCAACGACAAGAGAACGCGGGTTGTCGGTAACGCCGTCCGACCACAGCACGAAGTGATGACCCTCGGCAGGAGTAGCGGTGACATAAAGCGTGGTGCCCTCAGCCAAGCGTCCGCCCGACTCGCTGACCGTTCCGTCCTCGCCAGTCGACAGCGTAACGTCGCCAATCCGACAACGGATATACGTTTGTCACGAGTAGCTAATGCCGCAGCAATATATGCCCCCTGAGAATGTCCGAAAACGATAATATTATTTCTGTCGACCCATTGTTGCTCAGTAATATAATCTATAACGGAATGTACTCTTGTAAAAAATGTAGAGTCACAGTAAAGAGGTGTATCTGGCATGGTTATTTCGAAAACATGGTATTTGGACAGAGCATACTTATCTATAATATTCAGGAAGGTTGCCGTCAGGTTGTTTCCATAATTCAAAACAAACGGTATTGGCTGTGAATCCTGGATAAAGACAAAGACTGGCATTTTCTTTTCCGAATTGTCCAACAGCCGTAACAAACAGTGTTTCTTGCTGCAATGCCACCTTTGGGAATTGCGAGAGCCATAAGATACGAGCATTTTATTTGGCGGTAAAAGAACGTAAAAAGCGGTATAGGAATGTTGTTGTACAATTCCTATACCGCTTATATTCAACGCTTTAAGCTGTTTGTGTAGCCTTTTTGAGCGATTAGTATTCGTCCTCGTTGAAGAGGGACAAGACTTACTGAGTTTCAAACAATTAACAATAGCGAATTAATCTATTTCCTATCACATTATTGCAATAGAAAGAAAACCCATAGTGATTATTCACTCTTGTTGTTATCAGCAAATTTAGGCTCATGTCTACTTGGTTGCTACAGGGCGTGCAGAATGACCCCAGACACGATATGAGCTGGTAAAACTTGATTCTGTCGGGTCAATCTTCCTTTCCCCAAAAGTCAATATCTCAATATATTGATTACTTTCATGTCTTTGAGTTATATCTTTTAAAAGATAGTCTCCATTTTCATTTGACCACTGAATTAGTGACCCAGTATTACTCCCTGCAGCCGGTAAGAAAATTGAATTACCATTAGGTCCTGTTACAAGATAACCGCTTTTTGATTCGTTATAGTAGCTAAACTGCCATTTCCACTTACACTTTGTAACAAGTTCGATAGCTTCTGCAAACTTAGGCAGTCGGCATTTTTTGCCCCATTTAACGGTTGCTACATCGTCGGCAGCGTCCAACACACATTTTCCGTCTTCCTGAGTGTACTTAGTAAACTCATCGCCATCAAACCATTTGTAAGTCGCCAATGTGTATTTGTTTTTAGGCTCAATTTCGCCCCAAGAGTAATAGTTGCCGGCTTCAAACATAACTTCAGCCCCAACGTTGCGCGTTGCCCACAACAGACCGCTAGGCAAACCCAAGTCTACAAATTTGTGACCATTGATTATATACACTCCATCCTTGCCCTCTGTGATGTTGTCATCGTTATCGTCATCTCCACAGGCAGTAAGCGCAAAGACACACAACAACATTGCTAACAACCTTAATAACTTTTTCATATCCTATTTGTTATTTAGTTAAATATAACTACAAATTTAGATAAAATTTCCGAATTATAAGCCAGTTGGGATAAAAAAACAGAAATGGATATCTCCGAGTGCTCGCTGCTTGAGTTAAAATGTCAAGACCGACACACCTGAAATCTTGCATCAACGTGCTCTAAGTCACAAATTTTATTTTTTTGGGGAAGAATTTTAACCCCAAATATGCAAGCCTATGAAAGCAGTATGTGGTCTTGACGTGCACAAAGATACTGTAATATGGTTTGGATAATCCAGCCAATAATCATAAACGCGAGTTGTATGAGACTTATCAGTATGTAACCGCCTAATACGACTATCAAGAAACCAAATAGAAATAAAAGCATGTCTCACATCATTTAAAAAGTTTTGCCTACTCCCTTTCCTGCGTTTCGGCAGTCTCTGTTTTTCTGAAGTCTCAGACTTATTCCTTCGGAGTCACAAGACTATTGAAATCGCGAGTCTCAAACTGATCGGACTCATAGCCTTGGATGTTGAAGTCCGGGTAATGGTTGTACTTGTTCTTTGGCACTATAATCTTTTCGAGAGATGTGCAGCCGATAAGCATCGTTGCGTTTATTTCACCAATAGAACCTGTCAATGACGGCTGCTCAAACTCAATTGTCTTTAGTGAAGTGCAGTCGGCAAACGCCATTCGCTCCACAATCTTCACATTCTTGTTTAGATATACAGACTCCAGATGCTTGCAACTTGCAAAGGCTTTGTCATAAATACAGCATTCGCAGTCATCACGTATCACGATGTTGAGACTTTTCAGTCCGGAACTTCTGAATGCAGACTTGTCGATAATATTCAGGTGACTTGGAATATTTATCTCTTCCAAAGCTTTGCAGCAAGCAAAGGCACCTGCTCTAATCTGGCGCAATGTCTCAGGTAAGGCTATTTCCTTTAAATTATCACAAAGACCAAAACACTCTTTCCCGATAAATTCTACTCCAGGCATTGTTATCTTGAAGAGTTCGTGGCAGCTTGCAAACGCTTCTTCGCCCAAGTCGACAACAGATGCTGGCAACACCAAATCATGAAGATTGTTAAGTCCTAGGAATGCATATTCACAGATTGCCTTCACACCATCTTCCACTTCAAGGTACTCTGGATTGCCGAGTACTTTCAACAAACGAAGTCCATCCTCGCTGTAGATTGGTCCAGAACACTTATTGCGTCTGGCTTTCTTGATTATTGCTTGATCTTCTTTTGTCAATCTTGTATTCATATTTATTATTTTTTAGTTCAATCCATAAAAGAATAGTATGTTTTGAACCTACATCTTTTCTGTAGTATTCATTACCTTCACTTGGTCGAAGCTCATGTGCTCATACTCTAATATCTCACCAGTCTCCTTAATCATACGATAACGCAGATGGGTGCGGATATGCGAAATCCCTTCTGGACGATTCAAGTCGTTAACAGTAGGCTGAATGGTGCTCACTTGATGATATTCCACCTGACGATTGCCCTTATCGTTGCTTCCTTCCAACACAATGTCTTCGAAAGTAGTGAGATTCTGCTTTGCCTCCTCTAACAAATCTTTCAAGGTGTCTGCCCAATTCTCGTTGCCCTCTATGCTGTCGTATATTCTGTCCATATATCCCTTGCCTTTGATGGCTTGGAACAGTTCGATGAGGTAAGCGAAACGCTTTTCCATGTCATCGGCTATGAATATGTGCGCACGTTGGTTCCAAGATTGGAAGGTAGATACGGCGAGCGACTTCAACACCACTCGTCCATTGGGCAGCGTAGGAATATGGATAGGGTCAAGGCATAGCAGCACGACGTGCTTTCCCGACTCCTCTGCCAGTATTTCGGCAATGAGTACATGGGTGTTATAGTCTCTTGCCATAGTACATCTTATCACGACTACCTTCTGCGGCATTTTGGCGAGCGACATCACGCCAAGCTCAAAACGCATCAGTTCTATGGGGTTGAGACTTATCCTTCTCACCATGCCTTTGCCATATATCTCCTCGCCCTTTTTGCATACAAAACGGGGGAGGTTGCGACTGCGTACACCACAGTAGAACACTACGAGCGGCTTTTTGCGTGGCATCAGAAGATATTCTTCCACCACATCCATTGTTTGGCTTGGCAATATTGTATGTAGTTTATCTTCTGGCAAGAGTAGCGAGATGCTGTTTTCTGCCGTCTGCTTGTCTACTACCGCCACTTCTCCGTTCAGACATTTCTCCGAGAATTCGCGGAAGAAATCTCTATCAAGCAGCTTCGATACTTTCAGCAGCAAGTCGGTGTCGAGACTTGTCTTTCCGAATATCTCGTATGTGGCAGAGTTCGACTTGCACAGTTCTCTGGCAAAGGCTGCCACCGAAGGACACTTCGCCTTTACCTCTTTCAGAATCTCTTGTCCTATATGATATTTCTCCATTGTTGTATTTTATTATTCTGATGCAAAGGTATATGTTTTTATGCTTCTGTCCACTATCGTCATTATCGGATAAACCGGAATGAAGTGTCGGAAAAACAGGAAAGATGTTAAACTACGCTATACCGATGACATCTATCTGGAATATGTCGTGAAATATACAGTTAGGTAAGGTTGTCTGTTAGCGTAGTATTCTGTCAAGAAGAAATATAAGGGTGCATTTCATTATAATTTAACGAAATGCACCTGAATAACATTGTCGTTATTGACTGCTAGGCAATCTTTTCAACTCCGACAACCTTGTTGCGGCAACTGCCATTAGTAGCTAAGCTTGGAAAAGACAGAATCTTATGTGTGCAAATGTTTTGATGTCAGCCATCAGTTGGTTTTAGAGACTCTTAAAACGGAAGATTTTGCTAACAAGCAGGAAACGCAGCTACATTAATGATTGTCGTTCCTATTGATTCTGTTAGACCTTGTTCAAACATAGTCTGTGCAATGGCTAAAGCCTCGTTCTCGTCATAAGCATTCACCAAGACGCTAATGGCATCTATCTCTGTATTGATGTCTACTTGGTACAAATTCATACTATGATTTTTTCTTTTTGATATAGTCACTTAATTTTGTCCGAACCACTTCGATGTCAAGATTATGATTTCTTTTTAATCGTTTTGTCGTACCGAAGTCGTTATAGCTAATCGACACAAGGTTGATACCATGTTTCGGCAACTCTACTCTTCGTCGTTCGTCATACAAACGTCTTTGTTCGCCTCTTGAAACACCACTTACTGTTTTCTTATTGTCAAAGAAAGGAGTAGATAGTGTATGCTGACTTTCCAGGTATTCAACAACCAAATTCAAATCTTCGTAGTAAGCATCAACTGGCAGCTTTGTACCGCTATCTCCAACAAGAAAATCAAAACGATGCTGCTGAGATGCTTTTAGGCCAAGAACCTCGTTGCATAGTTCAATTACATAATACTCATCTGAGTCCATGCGACCAACTCTCTTCTTACTAGTTGTTTCATTTGTGATATGCGTTGTGGACTTGCTATCATCAATTGGTTCTAAACGAACTTGGATGTTTGTCTGTGGTTTGGCAAAGAACCATTTTTTGTTTTTCCTCTTCATTTCTCCGATAGCATAGGGAATATCTGAAAGCCTATTCTCACTATCGAGTTCTCTAAGAAGTTTCCTAATAGGCCAACCACCATTGCTATCTTGGTTGAAGATACCTTTCTCTACAAATAGTTCCATAAACTCTTTCGCTGGAATGGGTCCTTGATTTGGATTGTCTTCAAAGTATTCCTTCAATACTTTGTTTATTGCATGTATGCGAGTATATCTGTCCATATTCTTTCTATCCTTAATTTAGCAGACTTATTCTTGTCTGCCATAACTATGTGTTGTCTTGTCTATAAATATCCTCATTATTTGGAATAATGCAAATTTAGATAAAATTTCCGAATTATAAGCCAGTTGGGATAAAAAACAGAATATGCAAGCCAATGAAAGCAGTATGCGGTCTTGACGTGCACAAAGATAGCGTTTATCTTTGTATTTTGAGTGAATTTGGAGAACTTATTGAAAAAGTTTTCGGAGTTTTAACTTATCAGTTGGAAGAAATGCGTGACCTGATGCTTCATCACCATGTTGTTGAGGTATCAATGGAGAGCACCAGCGTCTACTGGATACCAATATGGCGTGTGCTGTCTCCACACTTCAAGCTGAATCTTGCCAACCCTTATTTCATCAAGCAGCTCCCTGGTCGCAAGAGTGACGTGAAGGATGCGCAGTGGATTGCCGAGTGTACGATGAAGGAACTCATACGCGGCAGCTTCGTGCCTCCTGAGACAATCCAACAGCTGCGTCAGTACGACCGCCGTATATTCGACCTTAACGAGGAGATTGTAAGAAAGCTGTCCAAACTTGATGCCGTGCTGCAACGCTGTAATATACGTCTGAGCAACTACGTTTCCAATGTTGACAGCAAAAGCTACAAAGCCGTGGTGAGAGCCATCTCACAAGGGATTACCGACCACGAAGAGTTGGTAAAGCTGATACATGGGCGCATCATCAACCACCACGGCACCGATGTCATCACAGCATCACTCAAAGGCGTGGTAAGCCTTGCAGAGATTGACATGATATCACAATTGCTTGATGAGCTTGACATGGCGGAGGCACACAAGGAGAAATGCCAGGCCAGAATGCTTGAGATTTGTGAAAGGGAATTCCCCGAAGAATTGAGACGGTTACAGACCATACCCGGCATAAACCCAAATCCTAATGACCGATTTGGGTTTAATACTTCAAAATATACTTATTTGAGCAGTTTATTTAGCGGTAAAAGAACGGAAAAAGCGGTATAGGAATGTTGGTGTACAATTCCCATACCGCTTATATTCAATGCTTTAAGCTGTTCGTGTAGCTTTTTGAGCGATTAATATTCGTCCTCGTTGAAGAGGAACAAGGCGTGCTGAGTTTCAAGTGATTATATTGCTGTGTCAGCCTTTTCGATCATTTTATTTCGTAGTGAAAGACCGTAAAAGGCGGAGCAACACGCACAAATGGTCATTCTGAATAACTATCAATCTTCCAACAATATTCTATTCTCATTGTTAGCCAGATAGTCCTTCAAGTCTTTGATTGTCTTTATATTCTCGCGTGACAAAAACTTTGAAAGCATGTCGTTGGCATACTCGAATATATTGCCCCAACCGACACCTACTTCATAGTTGCATGCAGCATATTTGCTGAGATACATCTCTACCTCAAACCTCACATACTTGTTAACTATAACCGTAAATAACTTATATTCCTTAGGAGCACCCCAACCATCACACGGATACCCTTTTCTGTATTCAAGGATATTCTCGAACTCTTCATCTGTTGTTTCATCGTCCATAAAATCAGGGATATACACTGATGTCAGTACCATAGAATCCACCATAGTCAACAAGTTTGATGTCGAGTGTAGTTACATCGAATGTATATTCCTTACCGTTTATTTTTTTTGTTATATTGCTCATATTCTTCTTGTTTTTATTTTAATGTAGAGACCATTTGCGTGGTCTCCACAAAGTTACACATTTTGTTTATTGATTCTTTTTGTTAGCTCGCTGTTGTTTATGATATTCACGGCTTTTACGACGTATTTCTTCTTTATGTTTTTCATAATACTTACGTTGGCTTTCTCGTTTTCTTGCAGCTCTCAATTCTTCAGGAGACAACTCCTTTACATCTTGGAAATAGTCTGGATATTGTGCTATCATAGCCGTAAAGACAGCAGTCAAGACATTCACTACAATAGAGTTTCCTACTCTACCATATAGAGAATAGTCAGAAGTCTTGCATTTATGTCCATCTATGGTCATAAGTCTCGTTATCTGTTCTTCTGTATAACATTCTTTCTTTAATGTTTCGTAAGGATTCAATATTCGATTGATGTAGAATTGTTCGACCCCCATAAATCGGAAACATTCTTCAGGAGTAAGTCGCCTAATTCTGAGATACTGGCCATCTTTAAGGCTGTTTATTAATTTTAGGATGCGCTCCCTGTCAGCACATTCTCTTTCAGCCTTAACTTGTTGACATGATACCTTTTGACTTTTTAGGCTCTGAGGTTGCAAACCTTTCTTGCCTGTCCAAACTTCTATAACGCATGGTGCTTTTTCTCTTCGGCATCCTGTCAATGATGTAAGATTGCCACCTTGAATACTTGTCATTAGTGTCGGGATAGCACCATTCTTACATAATGGAGACACCATGACGGAAATACGCTTGTCTAATTGAGAAGTCAGAATTTTAGTCGGATAACCGGCACTCGCATCTATAGAACTTGTGTATCCATATGTCGCATTCTTGATAAGGTCTACAAAGGTATCTGTCTCTTCCTTGCTGAGATAATAGTCATCATCAACTCTGTCTGAAAGCAGCGTCTCAGGTTTGGGCATTTCCTGTAACTTACTTGGCCATTCAAAATTAAAATCCTCATCTTTGTCTATTCTCTTAGAAATTAAGAACACCCTTCGTCTGTTCTGTGGTATTCCGAAATCTGCTGCACAAAGGACTTTGAATACACTTTTGTAACCATAGCTTGAAATTGTTCTCGTCCATAACAAATAATCATTCATAAATTTAGGGTCAAGCAGTCCTTCCACATTCTCCAAGATTAGCAATTTCGGGCGTTTTACAGCAATGGCTCTCTCTACTTCCCATATCAACGAAGACTTAGTTTCTGAATCTTTCTCTATACCGCCATGTGCCCCAGCTCGACTAACACTCTGACATGGACTAGAATAGAAAAGTATGTCGAAATCAGAGACTTTGTTCCAATCTATTTCTCTGACATCTGGATAACATCTGTCTGCATATTCGGGAAATACAAGATTATGTACAAGTCGTGCAGCTTTGTCAATTTCGCACCAACCAACAAGTTCTGCTTTGAAACGGTTGTTAAATTTCTTTACAGCATCAAGAAGTCCCATCATCTGAGACTCATACCCACTGAAAAGGGTGAACATCGTTATGTTTTTCATCTGTTTTATTTGTTTTTAGTGACTGTTTGAAAACCATTCCTGATTTTCAAACAGTCGGATTAATAATTAGGCAGCCATCTTGAACGATGAACTGACGAAAGTTTCAATAGAGGTCAAATCAACTACACTTGAAATAAGTTGGCGTGTTTTATCTGACAGTGCGGCACATATAATAAGTTTTGCTATGGTTGCACGCACTTCTTTTCTGAGTGTGTCATTGTCCGTATAGTCACTTACATTCAGCTCTTCTGAAGTATCTGAAATAGTCTTGAATATCATCAGGTTGTTGTTTTGTGTTACTGTTACTACATTATTGGTCAGTGACTTGACTTCCGAATCAAGTGTTGATCCTTTCATATTCAAATAGAATAATGTGTCTTCTGATGGTTTTGCATAAGTCATAATAGTAGAGGTGACTGCTTGTACAATATCATTGAATGTCTGACGCCCATAATCATTTATTATCGTAATCTCTCGTTTTGTATGTGTTGTTTCGTCTGTCATCTTTTTCGATTTCTTCTCAGAAACTTCAAGAAGCATCTTCTGTCCTCGGTCATACATATCAATAATGGCATCTTCCAGTTTATTATAATTGAGTTTGCCCGGTGTTTTTCTCCAAGTGTTTGATCCGTCAAACAAAGAATCATATAACTTGCAATGTGCAGCACAATAAAGCAAGTCATCGTGCATACTGCAATGAGTATCGTCAGTTGACCTGCCGGAAGCCAGTCTCTTAGTTACGGTTATCATTCGTTTTGAGACTTTATGTATAGCCTTCATGAATGTTTCGTTATCTGCATCTTTATAAGCAATGGCGGTCTCTTGTACTATTTTCGCCATATTTTGAGCAGACTCCTTTGAAAGACACAAGAATTTGACATTATCTTCGGTAAGAATATTCTTGTCTATGAAGATGCTTGCATTGAAATTGATAAGGTCGGCATCTTCTGAATTAGTGAAAGACACCTTGTTTGTTGTGATTGTTCTGTTGCTTGTTGTAATTTCTGTATGTTTCATAGCATTAATATTAGTTTGAAAAAATGATTTGTTGTGTTCGTCTGTAATAGTTGCGAGATATGAGGTGCCATTACCATTATATATGGAGAACTTTATTTTTCCGTTTCTTTTGGGTTCACCATTAAATATCGGTGCATGATCAGGACCTGTAACGATGAACGACATTCTACTTCCATATATCCCTTGTTTTAATCGAGTCTCACATTCCCGTAATGCATAATGATAGGCAGAGTCAATATTTTCGTAGTATCTACATGTTCCTTCTTGCCCTAATCGGATATATGAGAAATATCCGTTTTCGTAATTCATAAACTTAGAGACATTCTCCTTTTCATTATCAATAGAGTCTGATGAGAGTCTCATAGAGTCAGACCCTCCCTTAATTGTCGCAGAACCATTCAACACTTGACTCTGCATGTTATTACATTCCATTGTTATAATCTTTATTTTGTGGCTCGTTCAAAACAATTAAGGAGAGTGTGCACCCTACTCCATAATTGTTTTTACTTAAGTCTAGTGAATAACCTGATTGCCGCAGACAACACAAATCTATTATGCGGCATTTTAATGCAACTCATTGTGTGCATATATAATAAGGTGTACAACAAGAGGGACACCTCTAACCTCTTCGCTTAAAATAAAGCGTTTATGTTTTCTGGTTCTCTTGGTCTTTCCTGCTCATGGATATAATACCCGTACTTACCCATGTATTCAACGCCTTCATCCAGATAACTTTTTAAATATGAAGACTCTACACCTAAAAATCTGGCAGCCTGTCCTAAAGTATCAAACTTTAGGCATTCATACTTTGGATACTTTTTGACCAACTCTACAGGCCTTGTTTTTTGTCTTTTTATTATAATCATTTGATTTAATTATAAAGGTGTACTTTTGGAGACACCATACATCCTAATATTTTTATTACTTATTTTAAAGCGCACTTTTTCCACAACAACCATTTATATATAAGGATGTGTGAAAAGTTTATTTATATGTATAAAATTATGCTGCGATAAGAGAGTCTAAGTCTATAAAGAACTTTTTATATGTACGACGAACACTTTCAAGACTCCTTTTTGAAATAAGAATCCATGCTCCTCGACTTCCTGATTCATACAATTTCATTCCCCTCTTGAAGTCTGGATATTTCAGAAGTAACTCCTCTACGATATTATTTTCACGACGAGACTTCATGTAGGTGTCTATACCACCTTCCTTGATAATATTCGCTCTGAATTTTCTCCAGTTCGCTTGACGCTTCGTTTCATCAGCGGGTACTACCTTATTAATATTATGGGATTCACTTGTAATAGGTTCTGTGTCTGTTACAGAAGTTTTCTTCGCTTCATTATGTGATATTCTGGTTGAACGAACCTTTTTCAGTTCCTTAACGGTACCATCTTCCATCTTACGGAAAACACGTACTTCTTTTGTTTCCTTATTAAGATTAACTACCACCTCGTTGAGATTGAGGTCATCACTTTTAATGATTACGCTTACTCCATTCTTAAAATTCTTTGCCTTCATAATAGTTTTTTTTTAAAAAATTATACATTAGGGTAAATTAGATATTTTACCCCCATTTTCTAAAAGATATTACAAAGATACACATAAAAATTGGGGATTATCTTTCTGAGAAAACGTTGGGAATTTCTTGAAATATTCCCAATACCAACAAATAACATAACTACTTGTATATAAATAAAATAGGAAGGCTTATCAAACGACAAGCCTTCCTATTTTATATGAAATTGGGAATTCTATTCCCAGTTTTTTAGAGGTAAATCGCCTCCAATCTTTTTATCAGATTTTTGCTTAATTCTGTCTGTTTATGTTCTCCTATTTCTATATTCCAGTTGGAAATATATTCTTTTCTAATTTGAGGTTTTCCTTTCTCATTTATCTGATTTCTGCTAACGGCTATTGCCGTAGCAATGGTTGAGATACCGCCATTTATCAGTTTTATGTCTCTGAAAAGACCGATGATGTTGTATACAAGAACAAGATTGAAACCACCATCAAACTTGTTGGGACTTATTTTGCAGACTTTATCACAGAGTTCCTTGTCTTTAAGAATCTGCTTGAACTTTGATTTCAGTTCTACATCAGAATAAGTCTTACATCTAAATTTACTTGTAAAGACAACATCAATAAAGTCAACAGCCTTTTCTATGGCTGTATTCAGTGCAACTTCTGAATCAGAAGACATCACCGCATCAGCCATATGGTCAATAATGTAGTTAAGGATTAAAATCTCCTTAGCTATGTATGCAATATCCTTATATCCTTTGATGTAGATAAGATACAACAAGCCATTAACAAGAGGTTCATCATTACTTAGCTCTATTTTATCCTCGGATATATTTTCAACCAGAAATGCGAAATAACATTTGGGAGTATTGACATCCTCAATATCAACATTAGCAGGATATTCATTCTTGATTCTCAATTCATTTACTCGATCTATGAATATGTCCAGCCACTCTTGTGGTGTAAGCATATTGAGTTTTATTTTTCTTCGCTCAATCGCATAATGACCAAGACTCTTCTGAATAATCTGACTATTCTGAAACTGCGCAAATCTGGACATTCTGTTTCTTACAGCTTGCTTATCCTCTTCTGACAAACAAGAACCATTAAACACTGCAAGTTCTTCTGCTGTTAGAATATTATTCTCGTCTATTTTCTCGAAACCGTGAAAACAAGATTTCCCTCTTGACTTATATGAATACGACCTTAAAGCATCAACAACTTTAGCCGAAGAAGATGACGCATCATATATATATGCCAGTATAAGCATAGCAGAGTATATCTCTTTACGATACTTTTCGTCCTGTGCCCTCATTACAGAAATAAGACTTGCAACAAATTCTTTGTCGTCAAGAGTCAAAACACCGACTTTTATATAGGCGTCTTTCTTAAAGGCAAAGAAAGGAGCAAGGTATTCTACATCTTCATTGTTCCACTTCTTGCGTAAAGCACTACAGACTCTCAAATATAATAATGTGGACACATAACTTTCATCATTTATAACAACTTGTCTCGTACATGAATTAATTATATGTTCATGACACTCTTGAATGACATCAATAAAGGAGTCTATGGTTTTATCCCCAGTCTTATACAGATTAGTATAAAAACCATGCTGAAAGTCTGCAAATACTCTATGTATCGTATCTGCAAACTTTGAGTGTATGAAGTTATCGAAATCCATCTTCAAAAACATCTGATAACGCCCTATAGTCACAGCCTTTGACATCGGCTTATTACTATGGAATAGCATTGCAACATCTTCTGACTTTATATTCAGAAATGACTTATGCTCATCAAACTCTTTTATGTAAGCTGGTATTTCTATATGGTGGTTGATAATCTCAACTGATTCTCCTTTATCGTCAGTATATGTAATTTCCATCGTATTGCCTGTTGTTATGTTAATTGGCTGCAAAAGTACTCATTTTCAAGCGTAATCCCAAAGGAGCGCCTTATAAGAACCTTTTTCTATAGGAAATTCAACATCAAAGTGTATAGAAGACAAACTTTTTCCAAGTATCACTATACAACCTTCAAAATTTAAATTAAGATTGGATGAAGGAATATTTTAAGAAGGTTGATAATATTATTGTTGATGATTTGATAATGGCTTTAGATAATGGTATAAATGAGATTCATAATACCAGAGAAGATAGAGACTTGAAAATATACACAAATAAGGAAATTTGTGAGGTGCTTGGAATCAAAGATAAATTACTGCGCAAGTATCGTTATAAAGGTTTGTTGTAACTATTCAGCGATAGCCTTGCACCTTAATCCGCGATTGAAATATACAGCA
>ENA-ORMX01001661-ORMX01001661.1-human-gut-metagenome-genome-assembly--contig:-NODE-1661-length-14132-cov-2.831498_pt1 | contig 14132 bp, 6 predicted proteins | sample MGYA00242108_ERZ509007 | MGnify/ENA primary metagenome ERZ509007 (study PRJEB26280, sample SAMEA2338745) | human gut metagenome | biome: human gut; feature: human-associated habitat; material: faeces...
CACAGAATAAAATAATTCCTGTCTGAGCTGCACTTTCTCTTTCAGTGCAAGGCGCACTTCTTGCATCTGATTCACGATCAGTTCATCGATCACATCCAGAATTTCCTTATCTGACAGTTCTCTGGACAGATCCAGTTCTTCCATCAGCATCTGCCGCAGCTTTCTAAATACATCTTTGTTCATCCTTTTTCCCTTTACAGCATCTTTCCGGAACTTTTTTAATTTTCTTTTTTCAAGTTTTATCATCTTCCGGTTTTGCCGCCGGTCTTTTTATCTTTTTTCCTTCGTCTTTTCTCTTTCCGGTGCTTCTCTTCCCCTCACTCTGCCTCATTTACTTTTCTTCTCTACAAATTATAAGAACACGCACGTTTGTGAGGAAAAAAGACCTGGTTCTGCCGCGTCTGCGTCTGAAGTATTCCTCCGCTCTCTCCCTTTTTTTATCCTTCCTTTCTTCGCTTTTCCGCTCTTACTCTCAATTTTATTTCCTATCTTTGTCCGATAAATAAAAAATAGCTCATGACTTCAAACAAAATTTTACTAATATGCCTGGCCTTCATTGCATTGACTGCATGCAACGCCGGCTCGAAAAGACAAACAAATCATCATATGGAAAATGAAAAGCGTACCTTGGTAAAACTGGAAACCACCATGGGAAATATCACAGTGGCCCTGTATAATGAAACGCCGAAACATCGTGATAACTTTATCAAGCTGGTGGAAGACGGCACGTATGAAGGTACGCTGTTCCACCGTGTCATCAAGGACTTTATGATACAAGCAGGTGACCCGGAATCGAAGAAGGCTCCGAAAGGCAAGATGCTGGGGGCAGGCGACGTGGGTTATACCGTTCCTGCCGAATTTGTTTATCCGAAGTATTTTCACAAAAAAGGTGCTTTGTCGGCTGCACGCCAGGGTGATGAGGTGAACCCTGACAAGGCATCATCCGGCTGCCAGTTCTACATTGTGACCGGAAAAGTGTATAATGACTCTACCTTGCTGGGGATGGAACAGCAGATGAATCAGATGCGCTTGAACAATGCTTTCAACGCGTTGGCGCAGAAACACATGAAGGAAATCTACAAGATGCGCAAGAATAATGACCAGGACGGTCTGATGGATTTGCAAGATTCCTTGATTGCGCAGGCAGAGGCTCAGGTTGCCAAGGAACTGGAGTTCAAGTTTACCCCCGAGCAGGTGAAGGCTTATACTACCGTGGGCGGTACTCCACATTTGGACGGTGCATATACCGTGTTCGGTGAAGTGCTGGAAGGTATGGATATTGTTGATAAAATACAGAAGGTCAAGACTGACCGTAACGACCGTCCCGAAGAGGATGTGGTTATTAAAAAAGTGACAGTGATAGATTGATGATAGATTCTGTCATTCCATTTTATGAAGATAAACAAAAAGATATTTGACAACGGTCTGCGGTTGGTGCACAATGAGGACACCAGCACGCAGATGGTTGCCTTGAATATTGTTTATGACGTGGGTGCCCGTGACGAACATCCCGAGCATACGGGCTTTGCCCATCTGTTCGAGCATCTGATGTTCGGAGGTTCGGTGCATATTCCTGATTATGACGCTCCTTTGCAATTGGCAGGCGGGGAGAATAATGCATGGACCAATAATGATATAACCAATTACTACCTGACGGTTCCAAAATCGAATGTGGAAATCGGCTTCTGGCTGGAGTCCGACCGCATGCTGGAACTGGCATTCAGTGAGCAAAGTCTTGAAGTGCAGCGTGCGGTAGTGATGGAGGAATTTAAACAACGTTGCTTGAACCAGCCGTATGGTGATGTGGGACATCTGCTTCGTCCTTTGGCTTATCAAACGCATCCTTATCGCTGGCCTACTATCGGGAAAGACCTCTCTCACATTGCCAATGCCACGCTGGACGAGGTAAAGGAATTCTTTTTTCGTTTTTATGCACCTAATAATGCAGTGCTGGCCGTTACCGGAAATATTTCGTGGGAAGAAACGGTTAGGCTGACAGAAAAATGGTTTGCTCCCATTCCCCGTAGGAATGTGCCCGTAAGGCAATTACCGCAAGAAGTTGTACAGACGGCAGAACGCCGGCAGACGGTGGAACGGAATGTTCCTCTGGATGCTTTGTTCATGGCTTATCACATGTGCAGCCGTGAGGATGCCGATTATTATGCCTTCGATATTCTGTCGGATATTCTGAGCAATGGACGTTCCAGTCGCTTGACCCGCAGGCTGGTGCAGGAGCAAAAGCTCTTTTCCAGTCTCGATGCCTATATCTCTGGTACACGGGATGCCGGACTGCTGCATATCAGTGGAAAACCATCTGCAGGCGTATCTTTGGAGCAAGCCGAGGCTGCTGTCCGGAAAGAGTTGGAAGAGTTGAAATCCGGGTTTGTTGGAGAACAAGAATTGGAGAAAGTAAAGAACAAGTTTGAGTCTACACAGATATTCGGCAACATCAATTATCTGAATGTTGCCACGAATCTTGCCTGGTTTGAACTGACCGGACAGGCAGAAGACATAGACCGTGAAGTGGACAATTACCGCTCTGTGACGGCAGAACAGCTTCATAGGGTCGCCCAACAGACCTTCCGCGATGAAAACGGGATTGTGCTTTATTACCAAAAAGAAAACCTTTAGTATGAAAAAATTATTTGATACGTATAAGCAGCACTATAAAGCATTGCTTCTCCTGGGGCTACCCATTGTGGTGGGGCAGTTGGGAGTCATTGTGCTTGGTTTTGCCGATACGCTGATGATTGGGCATCACAGCACGGAGGAACTGGGTGCCGCTTCTTTCGTAAACAATCTGTTTACTCTTTGCATTATTTTCAGTACGGGCTTCAGCTACGGGCTGACACCGGTTGTAGGGGGCTTCTACGGTAACCGCCGCTTTGCCGAGGCAGGGCAGGCGTTGCGGTGTAGCCTGGTTGCCAATGTGCTGGTGGCTTTGTTGCTGACTCTTGTCATGGCTGTTCTCTATTTCAATGTGGAGCGGCTGGGACAGCCCGGAGAATTGCTGCCTCTAATCAAGCCTTACTATCTGGTGTTGCTTGCTTCACTGGTCTTTGTCATGCTGTTCAACGGTTTCAAACAGTTTACGGACGGCATCACCGATACCAAGACGGCCATGTGGATTCTGCTCGGAGGGAATGCGCTTAACATCGTAGGAAACTATATACTTATCAATGGAAAGCTGGGCTTTCCGGAGATGGGACTGCTTGGTGCGGGTATCAGCACCTTGTTCTCCCGCATTGTGATGGTGGTGGTCTTTGCGGCGATTGTGCTTCGCGGCCGCCGGTTTATCCGTTACAGGCTCGGCTTCATGCGGCTGGGGTGGTCGATGCCGATGTTCAGGAAGCTCAATGCACTGGGCTGGCCCGTGGGTATGCAGATGGGTATGGAGACCGCTTCCTTCAGTCTGAGCGTCGTCATGGTGGGCTGGCTGGGGACACTTGCCCTAGCATCGCATCAGATAATGCTTACTATCTCTCAGTTCACCTTCATGATGTATTATGGCATGGGCGCTGCGGTTGCCGTGCGTGTCAGCAACTTCAAGGGGCAGGGAGACGGGCAGAATGTGCGCCGCTCGGCGTATGCCGGCCTTCACATCATCCTGTGTATGGAGGTGGTGTTGCTGGGTATCGTCTTTGCGCTTCGCGGTCAGGTAGGGGGATGGTTTACGGACAATGCGGAAGTGTCCGGCATGGTTGCCGCTCTCTTCTTCCCGTTCTTGGTTTACCAGTTCGGCGATGGGTTGCAGATTAACTTTGCCAATGCCCTGCGCGGCATCTCGGATGTGAAACCGATGATGATTATTGCATTTATATCCTATTTTATTATATCTTTGCCCGTAGGGTACCTTTGCGGTTTCGTTTTCGGTTGGGGGCTGACGGGAGTCTGGATGGCTTTCCCGTTCGGACTGACCAGTGCGGGAGTGATGCTGTGGTTGAGGTTCCGTAAACAGACCAGGGAAAGGATTTGATAGTATGAATAATGTCTCCAAAGTAAAGATTGCCGTAGGCTACACTTTGTTGCTGGCGGTATTGTTTTTTTCCTTGTTTTTCGTACACCGGGAAATGGAGAACCTTATTCTTACTGATGACCGCGATGTACAATGGACAGACAGCGTGCTTGCTTTGATACGCGAGAAGGATACCAATACGATAAAAATGCTGCGCACGCTGAGTGAGGCGAATGACAGCATGGTATCCACCAGTGACATTGAGCAGATAATTGCCCAGCAGGACTCGGTAGTGACCCAGCAGCGTGTGCAGCACCGTATCATTACACATCGGGATACCGTCGTGACACGCCCTCGGAAGAAGGGGTTTTTCCGTCGTTTGGGTGAAGTGTTTGTCCCCCCAAAGAAAGATACGGCTATCCAGGTAAAGACCTCCCTTGAATTTGCAACGGATACGGTGATTGAACCCTATAATCCGGCCGATTCTTTGCATGAGAAACTGCGTGCCGTGGCCCAGCAGAAAAAAGCTGTAAACACTGTTATACAGCGACGTAAACGCTATCTGCAACGCTTGGACCATATGCTGACCGCTCGTATTGACAGCTTGCTGAAAGATTACGAGACGGAAACTCTGCTGCGTGCACGGACGGAAGCCGAGTATCAACAAGCGGTCCGACGCCGTTCGGCCAAGATTATCAGTGGCATTGCCGTAGGTGCGGTGTTGCTTTCCGCTTTTTTTCTTATTATCATCGGCCGCGACATAACCCGAAGCAACCGTTACCGTCGTGAGTTGGAAGAGGCCCGTCGTCGTGCCGAGGATTTACTCGCTGTCCGTGAAAAACTGATGCTTGCCATTACCCATGATTTCAAAGCCCCGCTCGGTTCTATTATGGGCTATGCCGACTTGCTTTCCCGTCTGACGGTGGATGAGCGTCAGCGGTTCTATCTGGACAATATGAAAACCTCATCGGAACATCTGCTGAAGCTGGTCGTTGATTTGCTCGACTTCCATCGTCTTGATTTGAACAAGGCCGAAATCAACCGGGTCACCTTTCATCCTTCCCGCCTGCTTGAAGAGATACACGTCAGTTTTGAACCACTTACGGCTGCCAAAGGACTGGCGCTTCATTGCGACATTGCCCCGGAGCTGGGCGGTACCTATATTTGCGACCCCTTGCGTCTGCGCCAGATTATCAACAATTTGCTGTCCAATGCCGTGAAGTTTACGGACCAAGGCAGTGTTACCATGACTGCCCGTTACGAGGACCGTCGACTGGTAGTTGCCATTGCTGATACCGGTAAAGGTATGGAACCTGCCGACCGGGAACGTATCTTCCAGGAGTTTACCCGCTTACCGGGTGCTCAGGGTAAAGAGGGGTTTGGACTTGGACTTTCCATTGTCCGTATGCTGGTACAGTTGCTTGAAGGCACGATTGATGTAGACAGTGTGCCAGGCAAGGGAAGCACTTTCACCATATATATTCCTATCTATCCCGTAAGGAGTGAAGGACGGAGAATGAAGGATGAAGAATCGGGATGTGCTGCCACGCCGAATGGCAATTCTTCATTCCCCGTTCCTCATTCTTCACTGAAGAATGTCCTCCTTATCGATGATGACCGTATTCAGCTTACCCTTACTGCCGCCATGCTTCAGCAGAGTGGTATAAATTCTGTCTCTTGTTTACAACTGGATGAACTGCTGGATGCCTTGCGCACTGCAACCTTTGATGTTCTGCTTACTGATGTGCAGATGCCTGCTATTAATGGTTTTGATTTACTGAAACTGCTTCGTGCTTCGAACATACCGCAGGCACAGTCTGTTCCGGTGATTGCTGTCACTGCCCGCAGTGACATGCAGCGTGAGGAATTTACGGTGCATGGATTTGCCGGATGCCTGCATAAGCCGTTTACCGTCAGTGAATTGCTACATGAATTGAATATGGAGGACAAAGGGATGGAGGTTATGGAAGTTTCGGAAACTTCGGCTTGCCCGGGGTATAAATTCTCTTCGCTCACTGCTTTTTCGGTCGATGACCCCGAGGCGGCAAAGTCCATTCTGGAAAGTTTTGTGGCTGAAACCCGCCTCAATGCGGAGCGTTTGCAGAAGGCTGTGGAGAATGAGGATGTGGACGAGATGGCTGCTGTCTCCCACAAAATGATTCCCCTCTTTACTTTAATTGGAGCAGCGGAACTGGTTGCATTGCTGAAACTGTTGGAAACTTCTCATGGAGTGCCTTTTACCGGAGAGTTGAAAGAACACGCCCTTGCCGCCCTCGTTTTGATAGAGGATGTCATTACTCAGGCAACAGCTTTTCCGTAATGGGGGAACAGAGAAGAATACGTGATTTTTCTCTGTCGGGAACCAAATGTCGAAAGAAATTGTTTACTTTGTAGGACTTTTAAATACGATGAAAGATTGACGTTCCGATGAGAAGAAAATGGTTGAGAACAGCACTGTGGGTGTTGCTTACTCCTATTATACTGTTTATAATATTGATGATATTGCTTTATGTGCCTCCCGTACAGAATTTGATACGGAAGCAGGCTACGGCAATTGCATCAGGTGCTACGGGTATGGACATATCCGTGGAGCGGATTGACCTTCGCTTTCCTTTGAATTTGTTGGTCCGCGGTGTATTGGTGGTACAGCCTGCCGACAGTGCTGTTGATGTGCAGCATCCCGATACCTTGCTGAATCTTGGAAGTTTGAACGTACGGGTACAGGCATGGCCTTTACTCAAAGGGAAAGTGGAGGTGGATGACATTACCTTGAAACAAGTTGCTGTCAACTCCTCCAATTTAATGGAAGGTATGTGCATCAAAGGAGTACTGGGGCATTTCTTTTTCGAAAGCCATGGCATAGACCTTACAAAAGAAGATGCCATCCTCAATAATATAGAATTGAGCGATACCCATGTGCAGGTGATGCTTGCAGATACCACTGAGACTCCCAAAGACACTACTGACACTGCGTTAAACTGGAAAGTCACACTCCATACTCTGAAGTTGAAGAACGTCTCGGTCGATTTACAGATGCCATTGGACTCCATGGGGCTGAAAGCCCATATAGGAGATGCTGAGATTGCGGACGCTGCTGCCGACCTGAAACACCAGTTCTATGGCTGGAGAAAATTCCTGCTGACTGGAACTTCTGTCAATTATGATACCGGTGGCCCGGGGAGTGCGATAGGCTTCGACCCCTCGCACATTGCTCTTCGCGACATTCGCCTGGGCATTGATTCTGTGATGTACTACGGCAGAGATATGAATGCCGTTATCCGGGAATTTTCCATGTATGAGCGTTCCGGTTTGAGTGTAACTTCCCTGACCGGGCGGTTGTTTGCCGATTCTACCGTTATCCGTATCCCTTCTTTGAAGTTGCTGACACCTCATAGTGAGATGAACCTTACGGCACAGACTTACTGGGAACTGATAAATATACCTACCACCGGCCGTCTGACAGCCCGTTTCAATGCCCGTATCGGCAAACAGGATGTACTGCTTTTTGCCGGTGGCTTGCCGGAAGCTTTCAAGGAAGCCTATCCGTTCCGTCCGTTGGTGATTCATGCCGGTACGGAAGGAAACCTGAAGCAGATGCAGATTTCCCGTTTTACGGCTGAGCTGCCCGGAGCCTTTTCGTTGAGTGGGGGAGGAGAATTCTGGAGCTTGACCGACAGTGTGAAACGTAATGGAAGCATGGACTTCGAAATGCATACGCAGAACTTGAACTTCCTGACCGGACTAGCTGACATTGCTCCCGATGGCTCCATCATTGTGCCGGACAGTATGCACCTTGCGGCACGTCTCGGTATGGAGGGGGCGCAGTGCACTGCCGCCCTGAAACTGAAGGAGAAGGAAGGCGCCTTGAATTTGGACGCCGCCTATAATCTTGCTACGGAAGCCTACCATGCCGACCTTGCCATCAACAACTTGCAGGTGCATCACTTCCTGCCCAAGGACTCTATCTATACTCTTACGGCAAAGATGTCCGCTAAGGGGCAAGGGGTGGATGTGGCATCACGAAAAACTGTGGCCGCTTTGAATGCCTCCTTGGAAAAACTACAGTATGGCCATTGGGACATTTCCGGTGTAGATGTGCATGCCGGACTCAAGTCATCCGTTGCTACCGTCCGTCTTGCCAGCGATAATGTCCTTCTCAAGATGCAGGGAAATGCGGATATGCGTCTTGACCGCAACTATCTGGATGGCGCTTTGGATTTAAATGTGGAAGAGGTGAATCTGCATAAGCTGGGTTTGGTGCCCCGACCATTGCAACACCCGTTTGCCTTTACAATGGGAGCGGAGGCACGTCATGATTCTCTCAAGTTGAGGCTTGATGCCGGTGACTTGAATCTGCGTTTCCGCGCTCACAGCACGTTGAAGAAGTTGATGGAACAGTCGGATAAATTTGTCTCTATCCTGACAAAGCAGATTGATGAACGGCGTTTGGACCATGCCGCTTTGCGCCAAGTCCTTCCTTCAGCGGGCATGCATCTGGAAGCCGGTAACCAGAATCCCGTCAGCTATTTCCTGGCTGCAAAGGGTATTTCCTATAATGATTTCAAACTGAGCTTCGGATTTACTCCGCAAGTCGGCATCAATGGACGTACAGCTGTTCACGGATTGCGCATGGACTCCTTGCAGCTCGATACGATATTTTTTACAGTGAAGCAGGATACTGCCCGCATGAAGTTGCAAGGTGGTGTCATAAACGGTCCCAAGAACCCGCAGTTTGTGTTCCGTAGCACACTGACGGGTGAAGTCCGTAATGAAGATGCGGAACTGACTGTGGATTATGTGAATGGAAAAGGGCAGACCGGTGTTCTATTCGGTATTAATGCCCGTCCGTTGACCGAAGGACACGGTCGCGGTAATGGTGTGCTGCTGAACCTTATTCCTGCCGAGCCGATTATCGCTTTCCGTAAATTCCACTTTGCGGACAATAGTAACTGGATTTATCTGCATAAGAATATGCGCGTCTATGCCAATATTGATATGGACAGCGACGATGGTCTGTGTTTCCGTATGCAATCCGACAAGAATGATACCCTTTCCTTGCAGAATATAAACGTAGAACTGAGCCGATTGCGCCTGGATGAACTTACGGAGGTACTTCCTTATATGCCCCGGCTTACGGGATTGTTCTCTGCCGAAGCAAATTATATACAGACTGCCACTTCCCTGCAGGTGTCTGCCGAAGCCAATGTAGAGAAACTGACCTACGAACGCCAACCGGTTGGAGACATCGGCCTGGGGGCTACCTGGTTGCCGGGCGACAAGAATACGCACTATCTGAATACCTATTTTACATATGATAATGAAGAAGTGATGACCGCCGACGGTATCTTGACGCAGAAGAACGGAAAGGATACCCTGGAAGTGTCCACCCGTTTCGAGCATTTTCCATTGAAGATGGCCAATGCATTCATCCCTGACCAAACGGTGGCCTTTACCGGAGATATTGATGGAGGGCTTTATATTTATGGTTCGCTGGACAAGCCTCAAATGCATGGTGATATTGTTTTGGACAGTGTGTCTGTCTATGCACGCCAGGCGGGAGCACGTTACTGGTTCGACAACCGTCCGGTACAGATAAAGGACAATCAGTTGATATTTGATAAGTTTGCCATTTATACCACCAGCAAGAATCCGTTTACGATTGACGGTAAGGTTGATTTCCGGAATATGGAGCGTCCTACTGCCAACCTCAATCTGCTGGCAGAGAACTATACGTTGCTGGATGCACCGCGTACCCGCGAAAGTCTGGTGTATGGAAAGGTGTTCGTCGACTTGCATGCCACGGTGAAGGGGCCGCTTGACGGGCTCACGATGCGTGGAAACATGAATTTGCTGGGCAATACCAACGTAACCTACGTGTTGACCGATTCCCCTTTAACGGTGGAAGACCGTCTCAGTGGGCTGGTTACCTTTACCTCGTTCACCGATACGACGTCGGTAAAAGCAGATGAGGTTCCTGCCATGTCTTTGGGAGGATTGGAAATGTATATGTCCGTCCATATTGACGATGCTGTCCGTCTTCGTGCTGACTTGAGTCCCGACCGCAGCAAATACATCGAACTGGAAGGTGGCGGTGATTTGAATATGCAGTATACTCCCCAAGGGGATATGAGCCTTACCGGACGCTATACCCTTTCGGGTGGCGTCATGAAATATTCGCTGCCTATCATCCCGTTGAAGGAGTTCCAGTTCAATCCCGGCAGTTATGTGGATTGGCGGGGGAATATTATGAATCCTACGCTGAGTCTGAAGGCTACGGAACGTATGCGTGCTTCTGTGGCCGATGGTGACGGGGACGGTTCGCGCATGGTGAACTTCGATGTTTCCATTTCCATCAAGAACAGGCTTGACGCTCCCGATTTGATATTCGATATTTCGGCGCCCGAAGATGCCGCAGTAGAGAATGAGCTGCAGGCAATGGGTGCAGAAGAGCGTAGCAAGCAGGCCATTGCCATGCTTGCCACGGGTATTTACCTGAACAGTGGTGCCAAAGGAGGAGGTTTGTCAATGGGAGCCGCCTTGAACTCAGTGCTTCAGAGCCAGATAAACTCCTTGGCGGGAGGTATAAAAGGGGCCAATATCAGTGTAGGTGTGGAAGACCGTACCTCTGCTGAAACGGGTGACACGCAGAAAGACTTCAGTTTTCGTTATTCCCAGCGTTTCTTCAACGACCGCGTACAGATAGTCATCGGTGGAAAAGTGTCCACCGGGGCCAATGCCACGAACGATGCGGAATCATTCATTGACAATATATCGCTGGAATACCGTCTTGATGCGTCGGGTACTCGATATGTCCGTGTATTCCATAATAAAAACTACGAAAGCATACTCGACGGTGAGATAACCGAAACGGGTGTCGGCCTTGTGCTGCGCCGGAAGATGGACCGATTGAGTGAACTCTTCATCTTCAGGAAGAAAAAGATAAAACCGGAGGCTGAAAATAGCGATATGAAAAAGTAGGAATGTGATATGAAACGACTGATATTATATATTGCAGGATTGATATTTCTGGCAGGTTGCTCCACCACGAAGCACTTGCCCGAGGGGGAGATACTCTATACCGGCCAAAAGCCGATGATTGTATTGAACCGCAGTGAAACGTCTGTTGGTGAGATTGCTATGGAAGAGGTGGAAGCCGCCCTTGCTACGGCACCGAACAATTCGTTGCTGGGAAGCTCTACTATCCGCTATCCCTTTCCTTTCGGACTGTGGATTTACAATGGTTTCCAGAAGTATGAGAAGGGATTCGGAAAGTGGATATTCAATAAATTTGCCGCCACTCCGGTGCTTATGTCTACGGTGAATCCCGATATACGCCAGAAGGCGGCGGTTAACTTGCTGCGCGATTATGGCTATTTCAACGGAAGCGTCAGCTACAAGACATTTATCGACCCGAAGGACTCGCTGAAGGCAAAGTTGCAATATACGGTGAACATGCGTAACCCCTACTTTATAGATACGGTATATTATCGTGGTTTCAGCGAGCGTACCACTCGCATTATGGAGCTGGGACGCCGACGTTCCCTTATCAGTTCGGGAGAACAATTCAATGTGGCTGATTTGGATGGGGAGCGTACCCGTATCAGTACCCTGCTGCGTAATGTGGGCTGTTATTATTTCCGTCCCGACTACCTAACCTATCAGGCCGATACCATGATGGTTCCCAATGGGCATGTCCAGATGCGCTTGATTCCCGTTCCCGGTATGCCAAAGGTAGCCGAGAAGCAGTTCCGTGTGGGGCGTAAATCCGTCTATCTTCTTGGAAAGCAGGGGCAGGAACCCAATGACAGCATGGATTACAAAGGCTTGACCATACATTACTACAACAAACCTCCGGTACGTCCCAACATGCTTTACCGTTGGTTGAACTATCAAGGTTATCGGCGGAAACGTCAGATACAGGACAGCGCAGGTATTGCCCGCCAGCGTTCTATGCAGAGTTTGTATAGTTTGTACCGTCAGACCCGTATTCAGGAGCGTCTGGCAAGCGTCGGTATTTTCCGTTATGCGGAGATGCAGTATATACCGCGTGATACGGCGTTTGTGTCTGATACATTGGATGTGAGGGTCATTGCCGCGCTCGATAAACCCTACGATGCGGAGTTGGATTTTAATGTCACCATGAAGAGCAATAACCAGACGGGACCGGGTGCCGCTTTTACGGTGACGAAGAACAATGTCTTCGGTGGCGGTGAAAGCTGGAATGTGAAGTTGAACGGTTCGTACGAATGGCAGACGGGCAAGTCAAGTTCTTCCCTGATGAACAGCTATGAACTGGGGATTTCCACTTCTCTCATCTTTCCGCGCGTGGTGTTTCCTAGGATGGGCGACCGTGAGTATGACTTCCCGGCTACAACGACTTTCCGTTTATATGCCGACCAGATGAACCGTGCCAAGTATTATAAGCTGCTGGCTTTTGGCGGTAATGTCACTTATGACTTCCAGCCCAAATCGACTTCCAGGCACAGTATAACTCCTTTCCGTTTGACATTCAATGTGCTGCGTAATCCTACTGCCGCTTTCGATACGTTGCGTGCCGAGAATCCGGCACTCTACGTTAGTTTGCGCGACCAGTTCATTCCTGCCATGGAGTACACCTATACTTATGACAACGCTTCCGTGCGCGGCAAGCGTAACCCCATCTGGTGGCAGACCACCGTTGCGTCGGCCGGTAACCTGACTTCTGCCGTCTACCGTATTTTCGGCAAGCCGTTCAGTGAGGAAGGAAAGAAGCTTTTCGGGGTACCTTTTGCACAGTTCCTGAAGCTGAACTCGGAATTCAGGTACCATTACCGGATAGACAAGAACCAAATGATAGCCTCGCGTATTGCCGGAGGGGTGATATGGTCGTATGGCAACGCTACGACTGCACCTTATACGGAACAGTTCTATATCGGCGGTGCCAATAGTGTGCGCGCCTTTTCTGCACGCAGTATAGGTCCGGGCGGCTATCCTCCCGAGACGGACAGAAAATATACCTATATCAACCACGTGGGTGATATTCGCATAGAAGCCAATATCGAGTATCGCTTCCGTATGATTGCCGACTTGCATGGAGCGGTGTTTCTGGATGCCGGCAATGTATGGCTGATGCGTAAGGACGAAAATCGCCCGAACGGTGAGTTCACCTTGAAGAATTTCCCGAAACAGATTGCTTTGGGTACGGGATTCGGCTTACGCTATGACCTGGACTTCCTTGTTTTCCGTCTGGATTTGGGTATCGGGCTTCACGACCCGTATGATACCGGAAAGTCGGGATATTACAATATTCCTAAGTTCAAGGATAGTATGGCACTGCATTTTGCCATCGGTTATCCGTTCTAAATGTACGTTTTTGAACGGATAGTGGTAAAGAATGAACTAAAACTCCCTTTTGTCAGACATAAATTTTTGTACATTTGCAACCGTTATCAACTATGATACACTAACCTTTTTAAATAATAACTAATATGAAACCAACTTTATTCTTATTGGCAGCCGGTATGGGCAGCCGTTATGGTGGCTTGAAACAATTGGACGGATTGGGACCGAATGGCGAAACTATCATGGATTATTCTATTTACGATGCCATCAATGCCGGTTTTGGCAAGCTCGTTTTCGTAATCCGTAAGGATTTTGAGAAAGACTTCCGTGAAAAGATATTGAGCAAATATGAGAACCACATCCCTGTGGAGCTCGTGTTCCAGTCTGTTGACAAGCTGCCCGCCGGCTTCACCTGTCCCGAAGGACGTGTCAAGCCGTGGGGAACGAACCATGCCGTACTGATGGGAAAGGATGTGATAAAAGAGCCTTTTGCCGTGATAAACGCCGATGATTTTTACGGTCGGGACAGTTTTGCCGTTATTGCCGGCTGGCTGAGCGAACTACCCGAAGGCGCGAAGAACCGCTATTGCATGGTGGGCTTCCGCGTCGGCAACACCCTCTCGGAGAGTGGAACCGTGGCACGCGGCATCTGTTCCACCAACGACGAAGGTTGTCTGACCACCGTCGTGGAACGTACCGAAATCATGCGTGTGGACGGAAAGGAATGCTACAAGGACGAACAGGGCGCATGGGTTGCCGTGGACGACAATACCCCCGTCTCCATGAACATGTGGGGCTTCACTCCCGACTATTTCAAGTATTCCGAAGACTACTTCATCGACTTCCTCAAGAACAA
>ENA-ORMX01001668-ORMX01001668.1-human-gut-metagenome-genome-assembly--contig:-NODE-1668-length-14092-cov-3.401795_pt1 | contig 14092 bp, 13 predicted proteins | sample MGYA00242108_ERZ509007 | MGnify/ENA primary metagenome ERZ509007 (study PRJEB26280, sample SAMEA2338745) | human gut metagenome | biome: human gut; feature: human-associated habitat; material: faeces...
ACCCGTGTTTCCGCCGTGAGAGGGCGGCGTCTTAACCGCTTGACCAACGAACCGTGTATTATACTATCATGGAGTTTTAAAAAAAGCAAGTACTTTTTTAAAAAAACTTGATTTTTTTTTCTGATAGTGCTATTATACCTATGATAACAACGTTGACTAGATTGAGAGAGGGCAAAAGTCCTCTCTCAATTCACGTTTATAAACATCAGGCAGCTATTCAGAACCACTTGGAACAATTATGAATAGTTACAAGTATAAAAAAGAGAGGTGATAAAATGTCAAAGGCAAGTATATATGAGGCAAAGACGGAGAACTTTATACAACCAATTCTTGACAGCATGAATTTTGAGCTTGTTGATGTCGAGTATGTTAAGGAAGGCGGCGTGAACTACCTGAGAGCATATATCGATAAGGAGGGTGGCATAACTGTTGATGACTGTGAAGTGGTTGCAAGGCAGATGAATGAGATTCTCGACAGAGAGGACTATATTCCTGATTCGTACACCTTCGAGGTCAGCTCGCCGGGGCTTGGAAGACCTCTCAAGAAGGAAAAGGACTATGTGCGCAATATGAATAAGGAGATAGAGATTCGCACATACAGGGCTATCAACAAATCAAAGGAATTTTATGGTCTGCTTAAAGCCTATGATAAGGATACAGTGACAATAACCGATGAAGACGGCAATGAGACTACATTCAATAAGAGTGACATTGCGCTTATACGTCAGGCATTGGATTTTTAATTAAAGCGCACGATAACACAAATAGGAGGAAAAAATAATGAGCAATGAGTTATTAGAAGCGTTAAATATATTAGAGCAGGAGAAAAACATCAGTAAAGAAACTTTACTTGAGGCAATTGAGAACTCTCTTGTGACTGCCTGCAAGAACCATTTTGGTAAATCAGACAATGTAAAGGTAGAAATAGATCCTGAGACATGTGCTTTCTCATGCTACCAGGAGAAGACGGTTGTAGATACGGTTGAGGATCCGGTTGAGGAGATTTCCTTAGCAGATGCGCACAAGGTAAACGGTAACTATCAGCTTGGAGATATCGTGAGAGTTGAGGTTAAGTCAAAGGAATTCGGACGTATTGCTACACAGAACGCAAAGAATGTTATCCTTCAGAAAATCCGCGAGGAGGAGAGAAAGGTAATATTTGACGAGTACAACAGCAAGGAAAAGGATGTTGTGACAGGTGTTGTTCAAAGATACATCGGAAAGAATGTCAGCATCAACTTAGGTAAGGCAGATGCACTTCTGACTGAGAGTGAGCAGATAAAGGGTGAGGTATTCAAGCCTACAGAGCGCATCAAGGTATATATCCTTGAGGTTAAGTCCACATCAAAGGGGCCAAAGATTCTTGTTTCAAGAACACACCCTGAGCTTGTGAAGAGACTTTTCGAGTCAGAGGTTACAGAGGTTAAAGAGGGCATAGTTGAGATAAAGGCTATTTCACGTGAGGCCGGAAGCAGAACAAAGATTGCAGTATGGTCAAATGATCCAAACGTAGACCCTGTAGGAGCATGTGTAGGTATGAATGGTGCCAGAGTAAATGCTATCGTAAATGAGCTTCGCGGTGAGAAAATCGATATCATCACATGGGATGAGAATCCGGCAATACTTATCCAGAACGCACTTAGCCCTGCAAAGGTTATCTCTGTTATCGCAGATGCAGATGAGAAATCAGCAAAGGTTGTTGTTCCGGATTATCAGCTTTCGCTTGCAATCGGTAAGGAAGGACAGAATGCAAGACTTGCAGCAAGACTTACAGGCTTCAAGATTGATATCAAGAGCGAGACACAGGCCAGAGAGTCAGGGGACTTCATGGATTATGAGAATGACTATGAAGAGGATGATTATGATGACGATTATGATTATTCGGATGATGAGCTTGCTGAGAACGAGAGATTAGCTGATACAGAACAGGCAGATGTACAGGCAGAGGCTTTTGATACAGAGGCTGACGAGAACGGAGCAGCAGGTACAGAAAATGATGCGGCAGATAGTGGTGATGAGCAGTAATGGCAAATAAAAAGATTCCAATGCGCAAATGCGTAGGTTGTCAGGAGATGAAGGAAAAGAAGTCACTTATTCGCGTGGTAAAGACTGCGGAGGGCGACATAATTCTCGATGACACCGGCAAGAAAAACGGCAGGGGAGCTTATATATGTAAGAGTCTTGAATGCTTTAAAAAGGCTAAAAAGACAAAGGCACTTGAGCGATCCCTTGGCGTTAGTGTATCAGAACAGGTATATGAGGAGCTTGAAAAGGAGATGAACCAAATTGACAGATAGAGTACTTTCTATGCTGGGCTTAGCAGCAAAGTCAGGCAATGTGGTTAGCGGAGAGTTTTCTACAGAGAAAGCTGTAAAGACAGGAAAGGCATTTTTAGTGATAGTTGCAGATGATTCATCAGACAACACAAAGAAGCATTTTTCGGATATGACTGCTTTCTATGAGGTTCCGATTTATTTTTATAGTGACAAGGTGGGGTTAGGGAATGCAATAGGCAAAGAGTTTCGCGCTTCCCTTGCAGTAACGGATGAAAACCTTGCAAATGCAGTGATAAAAAAGCTGCAGTCGAATAAAACTGAATAATGGAGGAAAATAGATATATGGCAAAAATGAGAGTTCATGAACTTGCAAAAGAATTAAATATAAAGTCGCAGGAAGTCATAGACACATTAAACGGCACACAGTTTGCTGTCAAAAATGTGCAGAGCGGTCTTGAGGATGAGGCACAGCAAATTGTACGAAAGAAGTACGCAAAAACAGAAGTAAAAAAAGATGCACCTAAGAAGGAAGAGCCTAAAAAGGATGAGGCTAAGGCAGCCGACAGACCAAAGAAAAAGGCAAGCATCACAGCAGTTTTCAATGCCCAGTACAGTAAGCAGGGTAGGAAAACAAATGGTGGAAACGGCAGCGGAAATAATGGAAATAACAGTTCGCAGCGCAGGAATGGCAATGGAAGACGCGATAATCAGTCATCACGTCCTGAGCAGCACAGCATTATTAAGCCAAGACCTGTCGGAGAGAGAGCTATGCGCCCTATAAGTGAGCGTACAGCGGATCCGTATGCAGATATGAAGGCAGCCAATTCGCGTCCGGCACGTCAGGCTGACGCTGATAGAAGAAGCGACAGACGTCAGGACAATGGCGAGAAAATCAACAACAGAAACACTGACAGAAATGCCGACAGAAGCAGAAATACGGACAGAAACAGCGATAGAAGAACAAACAATCGCGACAACAATAACCGAGATAACAGCAGAGACAATAATAGAGACAATAACCGAGGCTTCAGAAATGACGCCAGACGTCCTGCAGAGGGTGGCAGAAGCTTTGACAGAAATAATGACAGAAGCAGAAGCAATGACAGAAGCAGAAGCAATGACAGAAATAACGATAGAACAGGCAGCAGAGGTGATGACAGAAATCGTTTCAGAAAAGAAACAGTTGCAGTTGCAGCTCCTGATGATGTAAGAGGAAAGGAGAGCCGCGACAGAGGCAACGATAGAAAGAATAAGCATAATCACAATCAGAGCCAGAAGCAGGATAAGCTCGGAAAGAAGCAGGAGAATTACATCAATCTCGAGAAGCATGGCGGAAAGAAAAAGCCACAGCAGCCGAAGGCACAGCCAAAAGAGGATGAGAACGAGATTAAGACAATTTCTCTTCCGGAGAAGATTACAATAAGGGACTTAGCTGATAAGATGAAGGTTCAGCCTTCAGCCATCGTAAAGAAGCTTTTCATGAAGGGCGAGATGGTAACAGTTAACTCTGAGGTTGATTTTGCAGCTGCCGAGGAGATTGCTTTAGAGTTCAATTTCATATGTGAGGAAGAGGAGAAAGTCGATGTGATTGCAGAGCTTCTCAAGGAGGATGAAGAGGATGAGAGCAAGATGGTTCCTCGTCCACCTGTAGTCTGCGTAATGGGTCACGTAGATCATGGTAAGACATCACTGCTTGATGCCATCAGACAGACACGTGTTACAGACCGTGAGGCAGGTGGTATCACACAGCACATCGGTGCATCTGTTGTATCAATCAATGGCCAGAACATCACATTCCTTGATACACCGGGACATGAGGCATTTACAGCAATGCGTATGCGTGGTGCAAACTCTACTGATATCGCAATCCTTGTTGTTGCTGCAGATGATGGTGTAATGCCACAGACTGTTGAGGCAATAAACCATGCAAAGGCAGCCGGTGTAGAGATTATCGTTGCAGTCAACAAGATAGATAAGCCAAGTGCCAATATCGACAAGGTTAAGCAGGAGCTCTCAGAGTATGAGCTTATCCCGGAGGATTGGGGCGGAAGCACAATATTCTGTCCTGTATCTGCACATACTAAGGAGGGTATCGACAATCTCCTTGAGATGATTCTTCTCACAGCAGAGGTTCTCGAGCTCAAGGCTAATCCGGACAGAAATGCAAGAGGTCTCGTAATCGAGGCGCAGCTTGACAAGGGCCGTGGTGCGGTTGCCACAGTGCTTGTACAAAAAGGAACACTCCATGTCGGAGATCCTATCGCATGCGGAAGCAGCTATGGTAAGGTAAGAGCCATGATTGATGACAAGGGCCGCAGAGTAAAGGAGGCTAAGCCTTCTACACCTGTAGAGATACTTGGACTCAACAGTGTGCCTTCAGCAGGAGAGACATTTGTGGCATGCGATTCAGAGAAGGAGGCAAAGGCATTCTCTGACACATATATTTCAGAGGAGAAGAATAAGCTCATCGAGGATACAAAGGCAAAGATGTCACTTGATGATCTGTTCTCACAGATTCAGTCAGGCAACATGAAGGAGCTTGATATCATCGTAAAGGCAGATGTACAGGGTTCAGTTGAAGCTGTTAAGCAGAGTCTTGTCAAGCTTTCAAATGAGGAGGTTGTGGTCAAGGTCATCCATGGCGGCGTTGGTGCCATCAACGAGTCAGATGTTATCCTTGCATCAGCATCAAATGCAATCATCATTGGCTTTAACGTCAGACCGGATCCTGTTGCCAAGGCTACAGCAGACCGTGAGGGCGTAGATATCAGACTTTACAAGGTCATCTACAATGCAATCGAGGATGTATCTGCTGCCATGAAGGGTATGCTTGATCCTGTATTTGAGGAGAAGGTTATCGGACATGCGGAAATCAGACAGATTTTCAAGGCTTCAGGCGTTGGAAACATTGCAGGTTCATATGTGCTTGACGGATTTATGGAGAGAGGCTGCCGTGTCAGAATTAGCAGAGAGGGTGAGCAGATATTCGAGGGAGACCTTGCTTCACTCAAGAGATTCAAGGATGACGTCAAGGAGGTCAAGACAGGCTACGAGTGTGGTCTTGTATTTGACGGATTTAATGATATTCAGGAATTCGATATAGTTGAAGCTTACAAGATGGTAGAGGTTCCGAGATAATCATATATTGGTTATCTTGAATTAATGCAGCTATTCGGATAGTTACGGTTTAATATAAAAAGAAAGCGGGATTATATGAGAAAGAACAGCATAAAAAATATTCGTATCAACGAAGAGGTAATGCGTGAACTGTCAAATATCATACGCGGTGAGATAAAGGATCCGCGTATCAATCCCATGACAAGTGTTGTTGCTGTCGAGGTGGCACCTGATTTAAAGACAGCAAAGGCTTATATCAGTGTGCTTGGTGACAAGAAATCACAGGCTGATACACTTGCAGGACTTAAGTCAGCGGAGGGATATATACGCAGAACTCTCGCAAAGAACATCAATTTAAGAAATACACCTGCCATTACATTTATCATAGACCAGTCTATAGAGTATGGTGTTGAGATGTCTAAAAAGATTGATGAAGTAACAAAAAATCTCAAAGAGGATTAACAAAGAGGATTGATTATGACAGAGATTGATTCTATTTTAAAGGATGCACAATCAGTTGCCGTTTCCGGTCATGTGAGACCGGACGGAGACTGTGTCGGCTCAACACTTGCGGTATACAACTACATAAAGGATTATTATCCTGATATAAAGGCAAGGCTTTATTTAGAGCCAAGCCCGAACATCTTTAAGTTCATGCAAAGAGCAGATGAGATTGACAGCAGCTATGCGGATGATACAGTATACGATCTGTTCATAGCATGTGACTGCAGTGACACAGGCAGACTGGGAAGTGCAGCTAAGTATTTTGAGTCTGCAAAAAGGACACTTTGCATAGATCATCATGTTACAAACGGGGCCTTTGCAGACGCAAATTACATCTTTCCGGATGCGAGCTCAACCTGTGAGCTTGTGTTTGAACTTCTGCCGAAGGAGCGCATCACAATACAGATAGCAGAGTGTATTTACACAGGCATGGTGCATGATACAGGCGTGTTCCAGTATTCATGCACTTCAAAAAAGACTATGGATATAGCAGGCTCCCTGATGGAGATGGGCATTGATTATTCAAGGATAATCGATGATACATTTTATACAAAGACATTTGCCCAAAACCAGATTATGGGGCAGGCACTTTTGAATGCCGCTTTGTATCTGAATGGTGATGTTATATTGTCTGCAGTATCGCGCGCTGAGATGGAGAAGTATGATGTGCTACCAAAGCATCTTGATGGTATTGTAAATCAGCTGCGCGTGACAAAGGATATAAAGGTTGCTGTATTTCTCTACGAAAATGAGGATGGTACCTACAAGGGCAGCCTGCGCGTAAACGGTGATTATGATGTGGCAAAGGTTGCGTCGGTATTTGGCGGCGGTGGACATGTAAAGGCCGCCGGATTTACGATTGACGGACCGCTTGAGGTGGCAACAGACCGCATCCTTACGGCAATTAAGGATAATATTTAGGGAGAGATTCTTGGGCAGATGGTTAATGGAATAATCAATGTATACAAGGAAAAGGGCTATACAAGCTTTGACGTTGTGGCAAAGCTTCGAGGCATATTCCACCAGAAGAAGATTGGTCATACAGGTACACTTGATCCTGATGCGCAAGGCGTCCTTCCTGTCTGCCTTGGAAAGGCAACCAGAGTGTGTGACCTTTTGACAGATAAGGACAAGGTCTATAAAGCGGTGCTGCTTTTAGGACAGGAGACAGATACACAGGATATTTCAGGGCAGGTCTTAAATCAGGCTAAGGTCAATGTGACTGAGCAGGCGGTGTATGATGCAATATCACAGTTTATTGGCAGACAAAAGCAGGTGCCGCCAATGTATTCGGCTCTAAAAGTCAATGGGAAAAAGCTCTATGAGCTTGCCAGGGAGGGCAAGGTTATAGAGAGAAAAGCCAGGGATATCGAGGTGTTTGATATCAAGGTTGAAAGCATTGATTTGCCTGAGGTTACGATGACGGTGCACTGTTCAAAGGGCACATATATCAGGACACTGTGCAATGACATCGGAGAGAGGCTGGGCTGCCATGGCTGCATGAAGTCACTGCTTAGAGTAAGGGTAGCAGGCTTTGACTTAGAGCATGCACTTACACTTTCACAGATTCAGTCAAAGGTGGATGAAGGCTGCTTTGATATGGTGATGCCTGTTGACGGAGTATTCGAAAATCTGCCGGCAGTGCATACTGCTTCAGATGCTGATAAGCTTGTCAGAAATGGAAATAAAATTCCGGCAGTGCTTACGGATTATTTAAAACACAGTGCTGACTCTGATATAAGATACAGAGTATACAATCATGAGGGCATATTTGTCGGTGTGTATTCGTATCTTGATGAGACCGGTGAGTTTAAGCCGGTTAAGATTTTTATGGAATAGAATAGTATACAGATATTATGGAATATATAAGCAAAACTCTGGATTTTCATGTCAAGGAGCCGTCCGTCATCTCGTTTGGAAAGTTTGACGGGCTTCACCGAGGACATGAATTTCTGATGGAAAAGCAAATTGAACAGAGCAATCTGCATGGCTACAAGCGCATCATATTTACGTTTGACATTCCTCCCAAATCGGAGGTACTTGGCGTTGAGTCAAAGGTTATAATCACAAACGATGAAAAAGAGTATGTGTTTGAAAAATCAGGTATTGACTATCTGATAGAGTGTCCGTTTGTGCCACAGGTGATGACGATGGAGGCGGATGCGTTTGTCAGATGGATAGTTAAAAGTCTTAATGTCAAGTGTATCATTGTCGGAGATGATTTCCGTTTCGGGCACAACAGGGCAGGAGACCATCGGCTGCTTTCTGCGATGGCAGGAGAGCTTGGATATAAGCTTATTGTGGTGGACAAGATAAAGGATGGAGACAGGGATATAAGCAGTACCTATATCCGCGAGGAGATTGCGGCAGGACATATTAAAAAGGCGAATGAACTGCTGGGATATCCCTTTTTCATAAAAGGAAGAGTAGTGCATGGCAGAGCACTGGGCAGGACTATTGGCATTCCGACAGTCAACCTTTCAGTGCCGCACGATAAGCTGCTTCCACCAAAGGGAGTGTATATGTCAAGAGTTCTTGTCAGGGACAACTGGTACCTTGGTGTAACCAATATAGGATGCAAGCCTACTATAGAGGGCAAAAATCCAATCGGTGCAGAGACATATATCATAGATTTTGGGCAGGATGTTTACGGACAGGATATCATGGTAGAGCTTCATAAGTTCGTAAGACCTGAGATGAAGTTTGATTCAATAGAAGCGTTAAAGAGCCAGATGAGTGCAGATATCAATTATACAATCAATTATGCAGGCAGTCACACATTCTAGTGTGGCTGTTTTTTTGCGAAATTACCCAAAATAACGAAAAAATGACAAATATTACGGAAATATTACGGAGAAATATTGACATTTTAACAATTTGTGATATACTCGTAAACATGGGATTATGGATAGCATGAACTGGAGGCTATATGAAAAATAAATTAAAATTAGGACAGGCAGCAGGCGTTGTAGCGTTTGCTATTATTATAGGTGCTGTATCTATGAGTTCAAGCAGCACAGTAGATGCCAGAGCATCATTAAAGGAAAACAGAACAGTCAATGCGGGGGTGGCTCTTGGTCTGACAGAGGCGGCAGATGCTACGGAGCTTCTTACAGCAGGAGCGACATCTGCTCTCACATACTACGGAGCTGAGCTTACTGTTGCGCAAAATGACAGCAATGTTGTAACAGCATCTGCACAGGGCGCACCGCAGACAGACGATGCTTCACAGGAGTCTGAGCAGGCAAAAGAGGAAGCACAGGCAAATGAGGCAGCTCAGACACCGACAGCCGCACAGACCTGTGGTTATACAAATCTTGGTATGTCGGTTATAAGCAGCGGAAACTTAAATATCAGACAGGAAGCTTCGACAGACAGCGAGGTAATAGGAATACTTACCAATCACAATGCCTGTGAGCTTCTTGAGGATGCCGGAGAATGGTACAAGGTCACATCAGGCAAGGTGACAGGATATGTAAACAAGCAGTATCTTGTGACAGGAGATGAGGCAGAGGCTATTGCAGAACAGGAGATTAAGACGGTTGCCACAGTAAATACGGAAACACTGAATGTGCGTGCAGAGAAGTCAACAGAGGCTGCGGTGCTTTCGCAGGTTGGAAATTCAGAGGCATTCACGGTTAATTCTGTCGCTGACGGCTGGGTTGAGATAAGTGTGGATGATTCGGTAGGATATATATCACAGGATTATGTGACACTGGCACAGGCACTTCCTACAGCAAAGACAATAGAGCAGGTGAAGTATGGTGACGGCGTATCAGATGTAAGGGCATCTGTTGTATCGTATGCGTTACAGTTTGTCGGAAACAGATATGTGTGGGGTGGTACAAGCCTTGAGAAGGGAGTTGACTGCTCAGGCTTCACAATGAGAATTCTTGGAAAGTATGGAATCTCATTACCGCATTCATCAAGAGCACAGCCTTCATACGGCACAAAAATCAGTGCATCTGAAGCAAAGCCGGGAGATTTATTCTTCTACGGAAGTGGAAGGAGTATCTCACATGTTGCAATTTATATCGGAAACGGACAGATTGTACATGCCAGCAACAAGCGTGATGGAATCAAGGTTTCAAATGCATATTACAGAAATCCGATTTGTGTCGCAAGATATTTGCCGGATTAATAAAAAAACAGTTTACAACAAATGCTTACTATGCTATACTGCATAAGTATGGTTTTGCCCATGTTCGGTAGTTGGACACTCCGACCTATTGCTGAGCATCATACAGTTATCAGGGCGCATTATAATATAAGGAGGATCAACAATGATCGCAAAGGAAAAGAAACAGGCTATTATCGCAGAGTACGGTAGAACACCAAATGACACAGGTTCACCAGAGGTTCAGATTGCAATTCTTTCAGCAAGAATCGCAGAGTTAACTGAGCATTTCAAACAGAACCCAAAGGATCATCACTCAAGAAGAGGAATGTTAAAGATGATCGGTCAGAGACGTGGATTACTTGCATACCTTAAGGAGATTGATATCGAGAGATATCGTTCACTTATCGAGCGTTTAGGACTCAGAAAATAGTATTTTCTTTAGAGCGGAGTAATTATTATTCCGCTCTATTATTGTTTTTATTATTGTTTTTTGAAAAGCAGAAGTAAGCCGAGACCACTAAAGAGTGCATGAGCATACATGTATTGTTTAGTAGTTTCGGAAGAGGAATACACTTCTGCAAAAGAATTTTTAAGGAGAATTAATATGTACAAAAGTTATTCAATGGAACTTGCCGGCAGGACTCTTACTGTAGATATCGGAAGAGTAGCAGCTCAGGCAAACGGAGCTGTTTTTATCAAGTATGGTGATACAACAGTCCTTTCAACAGCTACAGCATCTGACAAGCCACGTGACGGTGTGGATTTCTTCCCACTTAGCGTTGAGTTCGAGGAGAAGATGTACTCTGTAGGAAAAATTCCGGGTGGTTTTAACAAGCGTGAGGGAAAGGCATCTGAGAACGCTATCCTTACAGATCGTGTAATTGACCGTCCTATGAGACCTCTTTTCCCAAAGGATTACAGAAATGATGTTACATTAAACAACCTTGTCATGTCAGTGGATCCTGAGTGCCGTCCTGAGATAGTTGCAATGATCGGTACAGCTCTTGCTGTTCATATATCAGATATTCCGTTTGACGGACCATGTGCCATGACACAGATGGGACTTGTTGATGGAGAGTTTATCGTAAACCCTTCACAGAAGCAGTGGGATGAGGGCGATTTACAGCTCACAGTTGCTTCTACAAAGGAAAAGGTCATTATGATTGAAGCAGGAGCCAATGAGATTCCTGAGGATCAGATGATTGAGGCAATCTACAAGTGCCACGATATCAACCAGACAGTTATCGCATTTATGGATCAGATCCGTGATGAGATTGGCAAGCCAAAGCATGAGTATGAGAGCTGTGCTATTCCGGAGCAGATGTTTGAGGATATCAAGAAAATTGTTACTCCTGAGCAGATGGAGGAGGCAGTATTCACAGATGAGAAGCAGAAGCGTGAGGAAAATATAAGAGCAATTACAGAGCAGTTAGAGGAAGCCTTCGCTGACAATGAGGAGTACCTTGCAGTACTTGGTGAGGCTATTTACCAGTATCAGAAGAAGACAGTCAGAAAGATGATTTTAAAGGATCATAAGCGTCCGGACGGCCGTGCAATCAACCAGATCAGACCACTCGCAGCAGAGGTTGATTTGATTCCTAGAGTTCACGGCTCTGCAATGTTTACCCGTGGACAGACACAGATTTGTGATGTTGTAACACTTGCTCCTTTATCAGAGATTCAGAAAATCGACGGACTTGATGCTAATATCACAACAAAGAGATATATGCATCACTATAACTTCCCTGCATATTCTGTAGGAGAGACAAAGGTATCACGTGGACCGGGACGTCGTGAGATTGGACACGGAGCACTTGCTGAGAAGGCACTTGTTCCTGTACTTCCAAGCATTGAGGAGTTCCCATATACTATCCGTGCCGTATCTGAGACATTTGAGTCAAACGGCTCTACATCAATGGCTTCAACATGTGCATCATGTATGTCACTTATGGCTGCAGGTGTTCCGATTAAGGCTATGGTTGCCGGAATCTCATGCGGACTTGTAACAGGCGATACAGATGATGATTTCCTTGTACTTACAGATATCCAGGGTCTTGAGGATTTCTTCGGAGATATGGATTTCAAGGTAACAGGTACACATAAGGGTATCACAGCTATCCAGATGGATATCAAGATTCACGGACTTACAAGACCTATCGTTGAGGAGGCAATCGCAAGAACACGTGAGGCACGTCTTTACATCATGGATGAGGTCATGAGCAAGGCAATCGCTGAGCCTAGAAAAGAAGTAAATGAGTGGGCTCCAAAGATTGAGCAGATTACAATCGATCCATCAAAGATTGGTGATGTTGTCGGACAGAAGGGTAAGACAATCAATGAGATTATCGACAGAACCGGTGTCAAGATCGATATCACAGATGATGGCGCTGTTTCAGTTTGCGGAACAGATAAAGAGATGATTGCAAAGGCAATCGACATGATTAAGATTATCACAACTGATTTTGAGCAGGGACAGATCCTTGAGGGAACAGTTGTAAGCATCAAGGAGTTCGGTGCTTTCATCGAATTTGCTCCTGGCAAAGAGGGAATGGTTCACATTTCAAAGATTGCAAAAGAGAGAATCAACAGAGTAGAGGATGTACTCACACTTGGAGACAAGGTAAAGGTTGTTTGCCTTGGCAAGGACAAGATGGGAAGAATCAGCTTCTCTATGAAGGATGTAAAAGAGGATTAATTAATATACGTTAAAGTATGACAATAATATCCAAGTAAAGGGCTGCACGCAGGTGCAGTCCTTTTAATATATGAAATTATAGTAAGGTGATATGATGTAGGACAAAACAGGTGCGTTTGTGTCAGATTGTGAAAACGAATCATATACTAAATTAAAAAATAAAATAATAATGAAAAATGCGAAATATAGTATAAATGCAAATCTGGTATATAAAAATGGATATAGTGGTAAAAATGTCAATATAGCAGTGCTTGATACGGGTGTGTTTAAACACAAACAGCTTGATGGGTGTATAAAGCACTTTATGGATTTTGTGGGTGGAAAGGAGACATGTTATGACGATAACGGGCATGGTACACATGTGTGCGGTATATTATCGGCTGCAGATATAGGCATGGCTCCGGGGGCAGGACTATATGTGTTTAAGGTGCTTGATTATCTTGGCATGGGGCAGACAGCGGATTCAATTCGTGCACTTAAGTATATAAAAGAAAACTGCGTCAGACTTAATATAAAAATACTCAACTTCTCTGTAGGATATCTGCCATGTTCTGATACGGCAGAGCGTATTAAGATATTGAAGCTGATAGATGAATTGTGGGATATGGGAGTGGTAGTTGTTGCAGCAGCGGGCAACTACGGCCCGGCACCGTTTTCTGTAACTGTGCCGGGAATTTCAAGAAAAATAATAACAGTCGGAAGCTTTGATGATATAAGAAGTGGCAAAGGTCCGACCGACTGTTGTATTGTAAAGCCTGAGATTCTGGCTCCCGGGCATGATATCATAAGCCTTGGAACGAGGGATGGCACATATGTAAGAAAAACAGGTACTTCAATGGCTACACCGATTGTGTCAGGTGCCATAGCACTTCTATTGGAAAAAAATCCAAATATGAGACCGGAGGCGGTTAAGCTAGCCCTGTATAATACATGTGACAGGGCAGGGGATAGTCACAAAGGCTCGTGGGGGATTATAAATGTTGATAAATTGGTGGGAATATTATAATATGTATTAGAGATTTATTATAGATAATATAGGAAATATTAGGTTGTATAATTGTAATTTCATGGTAGGGCTTAAATGAGAAAAATATTACAAAGACTGCTTTCAAAGCTTTTTATAGTTTCGACAATAATAATCATACAGATGATATGGTGGTTCTTTTTGTTTTATACGGCATCTGTTGCCAGCAGGGTGTTTCAGGATCTGCTGTATGTGGCAGCCATATTGCTTTCGCTTTATATTGTCAACAGGCGGATGAAAATGTATATAAAAAAATCAAGGAATTTTTTGGAAGAGCAGAGCAGTTCTGGGCGTTTCATAATTTGCCGGATAGTAGTAACAAGCTATTATTTATTGATATAAAGGAAGAAGAATTT
>ENA-ORMX01001671-ORMX01001671.1-human-gut-metagenome-genome-assembly--contig:-NODE-1671-length-14082-cov-7.365224_pt1 | contig 14082 bp, 10 predicted proteins | sample MGYA00242108_ERZ509007 | MGnify/ENA primary metagenome ERZ509007 (study PRJEB26280, sample SAMEA2338745) | human gut metagenome | biome: human gut; feature: human-associated habitat; material: faeces...
GGAAGGAGATCAGGCCCAGCAGGTCGTAGCTGGCGGTGATGAGGTTGTCCAGACCACTGGCTTCAATGCCCATTTCAGCCAGAAAAGCCTTCTTTTCCTCGGGGGAATAGTCGGCGATATCCTCCTCGGTCTTGGCGCAGATGGGAATGTAGCGTGCGCCCTCTTCCTTGGCGCGTGCGGCCACCAGCGGGACATACTTGTTGTTTTCGATGCCCTCCATCAGGTCATCCTCACCCACGTTGCAGGCGTACAGCACCGGCTTGGCGCTCAGCAGACCCATCTCGTGCAGCACGGTCTGCTGCTCGGCATCGCCCTCGTCAAAATCGAAGCTGCGGGCAGGCTTGCCTGCGCTCAGGTGATCGGCCAGCTGCTGCAGCCATGCGGCTTCGGCGGCAGCACCCTTGTTGTTGCCGCTCTTGGCGGCCTTTGCCATGCGGCCTGCGCGGTTCTGCACCACCTCAAGGTCGGACAGGATCAGCTCGTAGTCGATGGCATCGATGTCGGCAATGGGGTCCACGGCCTCGGCCTTGGAAACATCCTCCACCACATGGATGATGTTGTCATCGTCAAAGCAGCGCACCACATGCACAATGGCGTCGCACTCGCGGATGTGGCCCAGGAACTTGTTGCCCAGACCTGCACCCTGACTGGCACCCTTCACAAGACCTGCGATATCCACGAATTCCACGATGGCAGGGGTCTTTTTATTGGTCTGCCAGATCTCGGCCAGCTTGTCCAGACGCTTGTCCGGCACGGCCACGATGCCGCTGTTCGGCTCGATGGTGCAGAAGGGATAGTTTGCGGCTTCTGCGTTTTTGGTGGAGGTGATGGCATTGAACAGAGTGGACTTGCCGACATTCGGCAGGCCGACGATACCTAATTTCATTTTTATTATACTCCTTGCGAAAAAGATTTTACGCTGCGGTAAAAAGCGATATTATAACAGAATAATTGTAGCACAATGGACGTTTTTTCTCAATACTCACTTAAGTGGAAACGAAAAGCCGCCCGCGGAAGAGCAGTGCTGCTTTTCCAAGAGCGGTCCTTATAATTTAGGTTGTACGGGCCTTACTTGCTGATGGTAAGGGTGCCGGATGCGGTCTCTTCAAAGTGGCTGGCGTAGAATTCCTCCATCAGCCGGATGAGAGAAACGGTGTCCCGGGCACCGGCGGTCTCGTAGCAGGAGTGCATGGCCAGCTGCGGCAGGCCGATGTCCACGCAGTTCATGGACACCTGCGCCATGGCAAGGTTGCCCAGAGTGCTGCCGCCGACTTTATCGGAACGGTTGGCAAAATACTGCAGCGGGACACCGGCGCGGGCGGCTAGCTCTTTGGCAACGGCCATGCTCATACCGTCGCTGGTATACTTCTGGCCGGCGTGGACCTTGACCACAACGCCCTCGTTCATGTAGGTGCAGTTGTTCACATCGGTGTATTCCGGGTGGTTGGGGTGCACGGCGTGGGCGTTGTCGGCGCTGAACATGAAGCTGGACGCCACCGCACGGTGGAAGTCCTCATCGCCGGGGCAGACGTTCTGCGCGATGCGGTGCAGTACATCGTACAGGAAGGTGGAAGCTGCGCCCTGCTTGGTGCCGGAACCCACTTCTTCGTTGTCGAAAAAGGCGGCAACATTGATGGACTGGGCGCAGTGCGCGTTCAGAAAACCCTTCAGGATGCCGAACACACACTGCTGGTCGTCCAGACGGCCGGAGGAGATGAACTCCTCATTGCAGCCCCAGACGGCGGCCTTTTCACGGATGCAGAGGAACAGGTCGCTGCCAAGGATCTGCTCTTCTGCCACCTGCAGCTCAGCGGCGATCAGCTTTTTCAGCACGCCTTCCTCGGCGGCACCGCCCAGCAAAGGCAGCATATCCACCTGCTTGTTGTAGGAAGCCCTGTCGTTGACTTCGCGGTCCATGTGGATGGCTACGCTGGGGATCATCAGCAGGTCGCGGTCCAGCGTGAGCAGGCGGGAAGTGATGGCATTGTTCTCCTTTATCAGCACGCGGCCTGCCACCGACAGCGGCCTGTCCATCCATGTGGAGCAGATCATGCCGCCGTAGCCCTCGGTGTTCAGCTTGGTGTACTTCCGGCCCATGTGGATCTCGGCGTTTTCCTTGATGCGGAAGCAGGGGGAATCCGTGTGGGCAGCAGCCACGTTGAAGCTGTAGTTTTCCAGCTGTTCTCCCATGCGGAATGCAAGGATGCTGGAGCCGTTGCGGCAGACAAAATAGCTCCCGCCGGGTTCCAGCTGCCACCGGCGGCTCTCCAGAAGCTCGGAAAAGCCTTCCTTCAGCAGAATGTTCCGGACGGATGCAGTGGTGTGGTATGCGGTGGGATTGCCGTCAATGAAGGACAGCAGCTCCTGTACTTCTTTTTCGATCATTGGAAGACCCCTCCATGGATTTATCGGTTTGGATGCTCCTATTCTACTTCTGCGGTCTGCGCTTTGCAATAGCCGGTCCTGCGGGCGGGAAAGAATTTGTTTTACATTGCGCGGGTTCTATAGTATACTACTCCTGTTGGTAAATATCGAATCGACAGGAAAGGCAGGGAACCGTCATGGAACGCAGTGATCCGCGCTATCAGGCGTATGTGGAAATATTAAAAGAGGAGCTCATCCCGGCAATGGGCTGCACAGAGCCCATTGCACTGGCTTATGCTGCGGCCCGGGCACGCGAGGTGCTGGGCGCACTGCCCGAGAGCGTGCAGCTGCAGGTGAGCGGCAGCATCATCAAAAACGTGAAGAGCGTCATCGTGCCCAACACCGGCCACCTGAAAGGCATGGAAGCCGCTGTGGCAGCGGGCATCATCGCCGGCTCGGCAGAAAAGGAGCTGGAAGTGATCTCGGAGGTCAGCGAGGACAAGAAGGCTGCCATCCGGGACTATCTGCAGACGGTGCCCATTTCCATCCAGCACATCGAGCAGGGGCATGTGTTCGATATCATCGTTACCGAGCGCAGCGGAGATTCCTACGCAAAGGTGCGCATTGCAGATTTTCACACCAACATCTGCCTGATCGAAAAGAACGGCCGGGTGCTCTACGAAAAGCCGCTGCTGAACGAGGAGGCCCGGCGGAGCAGCCGGGCCGACCGCGGCCTGCTGAACATGAAGGACATCTGGGACTTTGCCGAGACCGCCGACCTGCAGGATGTGGCGGACCTGCTGGAACGTCAGATCCGCTACAACAACGCCATTGCAGAGGAGGGCCTTCTGGGCGACTATGGCGCGAACATCGGCCAGGTGCTGCTTTCCACTTACGGCAATGATGTGTCCATCCGGGCCAAGGCCAAGGCGGCCGCCGGTTCGGACGCCCGCATGAACGGCTGCGAGCTGCCGGTCATCATCAACTCCGGCAGCGGCAATCAGGGCATCACCTGCTCGGTGCCGCTTATTGAATACGCCAAGGAGCTGCACAGCGGCAAGGAAAAGCTTTACCGTGCCCTTATCATTTCCAATCTGGTGGCCATCCACGAAAAGACCGGTATCGGCACCCTGTCCGCCTACTGCGGCGCAGTCAGCGCCGGTGCGGGCGCAGGCGCGGGCATCGTATATCTGTGCGGCGACGGCTATCAGGCCGCCATCCACACGGTGGTCAATGCGCTGGCCATCGTGTCCGGCATCGTGTGCGACGGCGCAAAGGCCTCCTGCGCGGCAAAGATCGCATCCTCGGTGGACGCGGCGCTGCTGGGCTACAACATGTACAAGTGCCATCAGGAGTTCAAGGGCGGCGACGGCATCGTGATGAAGGACATCGAGACCACCATCAAGGGCATCGGGCGTCTGGGCAAGGACGGCATGAAGGAGACCAATGAGGAGATCATCCGGCTGATGATCGAGTAAGGCCGGGCCGGAATCGTGAAAAAATCATACAAATCCTTCTTTATTTTGTCATAACTCTTCCGTATAATAAGAAGTGGAATACTTTGCTGCTCTGTCCGCCCCGGCGGGCATCCGATAAAATGGGAGGAAATCATTATGGCCAACGAAAAGATCCTCGTTGTGGACGACGATACCAATATCTGCGAGCTGCTGCGGCTGTACCTGACCAAGGAGGGCTATCAGGTCACGGTGGCAAACGATGGCGAAGAAGGTCTGGAAAAGTTCAATCAGGTCAAGCCCGATATGGTGCTGCTGGATGTGATGATGCCCAAGATGGACGGTCTGGAGGTCTGCCGCCGCATCCGCAAGGCGGGCAACACCCCGGTGATGATGCTCACGGCCAAGGGCGAGACCTTTGATAAGGTGCTGGGCCTTGAACTGGGTGCAGACGATTACATGGTGAAGCCTTTTGATGCCAAGGAAGTGGTGGCCCGCATCAAGGCGGTGCTGCGCCGCTGCCAGACCACCACTGCCGCTGCCGAGAGCACCGAGGGCGTGATCGAATTCGACAACCTGCGTCTGGACATGAACAGCTACGAGCTGCGTGTCAAGGGCAAGGTGGTGGAGGCTCCCCCCAAGGAGCTGGAACTGCTGAACTGTCTGGCCTCCCATCCGAACCGCGTCTACACCCGCGACCAGCTGCTGGACGAGGTGTGGGGCTTTGAGTATTACGGCGACAGCCGCACCATTGATGTGCATGTCAAGCGCCTGCGCGAGAAGCTGGCCGGTGCTTCCGATAAATGGGAGCTGAAGACTGTATGGGGCGTTGGCTATAAGTTCGAGGTGCGTCAGTAATGCGCAAAAGTATCTCGGTGGCGTTCTTCTCGCTGGTGTCCACCCTGATGGTGCTGGGCATCGTGCTGATGGGAGCTTCGGAGTGGGTGCTGTTCAAGAACTACTTCGCCAAGGACCGCTACGAAACACTGGATCAGGTGGTGGGCGTCACCCAGCGCACGGCCCAGTATCTGGTCCAGCAGGCGGAGCTGCCGGAAGGCGATGAGCTGGACGCACTGAGCACCAAACTGGAGATCATCGGCGAGAGCGCAGAGGCCTATCTGTTCTTTACCGACAACGACGGCCGGGTGATGATCGCCTCCAGCCCGGACAAGCTGGAAAGCCTGACCGTGCCGGAAGAAATGATGGAGAAGATCGACACATCCGATGCGGACTACTACCATGTGTTCGGTACGCTGGACGGTATGCTGGACGGGAAAAGCTACATCACGGTCAGCGAAATGCGCAATGAGCACGGCCAGCCCAGCGGCTACCTGTTCCTGTGCTCTTCCGGCGAGCAGCTGACCCAGTTCAAGCAGCAGTTCTGGTCCAACTTCCTGCTGTCGGCCTGTGTGATGCTGCTGTGCGCCAGCATCCTGACCAAGATCCTGATGCGCCAGCTCACCGACCCGCTGCAGAAGGTGACGGACGCCGCCCAGCGCTTTGGCGGCGGAGACCTTTCGGTCCGCGTGGAAGGCGTGGAGGGCGAAGGCGAGGTGGCAGACCTTGCCCGCACCTTCAACCGCATGGCGGACAACATCCAGATGAACGACAACTCCCGGGGCCAGTTCATGGGCAACATCGCCCACGAGCTGCGCACCCCCATGACCACCATCAAGGGCTTTGTGGACGGCATTCTGGACGGTACCATCCCGCCGGATATGCAGAACCACTACCTGCAGCTGGTCAGCGAGGAAACGGGCCGTCTGGCACGGCTCATCCAGAACATGCTGGATCTCTCCAAGCTGGAAAGCGGCGAATATCAGGTGAACGCCCGGATGTTCAACATCTGGGAGACCATCACCGGCGTGGCGCTGTCGGCAGAGCAGCGCATCAACGACGGCATGATCGACATCGACGGCCTGACCATGGACGAAAAGGTGCTGGTCTACGCCGACCCCGACCTGATCCATCAGGTGGTGTATAACCTGCTGGACAACGCTATCAAGTTCACCCCGGCAGGGGGCACCATCCGCTTCAAGGTGGAAAAGCTGGGCCCCGAAGCCGAGATCTCCATCTGGAACTCCGGTCAGGGCATCAGCCCGGAGGCACTGCCCTACGTGTTCCAGCGGTTCTATAAGGAGGACCGCTCCCGCGGCCTGCACGCCCGGGGCGCGGGGTTGGGCCTGAACATCTGCAAGGTGCTGGTGAACCTTTCCGGCGGGCAGATCCGGGTGGAGAGCCAGCAGGGCGAGTGGTGCCGGTTCGTGTTCACCCTGCCCACCGTGGCACCGAACCCCGGCGGCATGAAGCGCCTGCCGGATGAGGCCGGCGGAGAGCCCGTTGTGGAAGACCCCGCCAGCATGAAGCCCGTAGAATGAACTTCCAGCCAGACTGTCCCATGGAGCGGGGCGGTCTGGCTGTTTGTTGTGTTAACGATTTAAAATAGCCGCCGCGTTCGCTTTGGCTATAAAATAAGGAAGAAAATTTTTATATTTGCAATTCAGAAAAGCCTGCGGGCTTTTCTGAATTGCGTTTTCACAGGAAGGGCCGTCAGGATAAAAGGCATCTGCTGCCGCTGTCACCTTGCGGGAGCGATCCGCGCAGCAAGGCTGGAAAATGCAGGTTTCCGTACCGACCTTTTTCGTGAAAATGCGTTTGGAGTGTTCCGCGTTTGCGTCGCAATGAAAGCCCCAGTGGGGCTTTTAAGCGGCGAGCGGTCTGCGTCAGCAGATGGAGGGGCCTTGCCCCGACAAGTTCAGCAGAGCGCGACAAACGCGAAATGAAAATCAAATTTCCGCTGACTATGGCCAGAGCGAAGCGGAGGCCATTCTGGATGGTTTGGCTGATAAAAGAAATGCCGCAAATGGACAGATCTTTCCAAATACGTCATTTCGGTGAAAAAGCCGTTGGCGGGTTTGATTTTTTGGGCGTTTTCATGTAAACTAAAAGATAACCATGTCCATGCTGTTTCAGAGGCCGTGGACCGGCACAACAGCGGGACGATGGGGAATAATAAACTATAAAATAACGGAGCGTAAAGATGGAATATGGCGATCGTAAGTCCTTCGATTCTTTCTGCTGATTTTGGCAAACTGGGTGCAGACTGCCGCATGGTGCTGGATGCCGGTGCACAGATGCTGCATTACGATGTGATGGACGGCCACTTTGTGCCCAACATCAGCTTTGGCGTGCCGGTGCTCAAGAGCCTGCACAAAAACCTGCCGGATGCTTTTTATGATGTGCACCTGATGATCAGCCACCCGCTGCAGTATGCGGAAGCTTTCATCAAGGCCGGTGCCACCCTGTACAACTTCCACCTTGAGTGTGAGGACGATATTCAGGCCACCATCGATGCAGTCAGGGCGCTGGGCTGCAAGGTGGGCCTGACCATCAAGCCCGGCACCGCCCCGCAGGCGCTGGCACCCTATCTTGACCAGCTGGACCTTGTGCTGGTGATGAGCGTGGAGCCCGGCTTCGGCGGGCAGAAGTTCATGCCCTCGGCGCTGGACAAGCTGCGCTGGCTCAAGGCGGAGCGCACGGCACGCGGCGCACACTACCTGCTGGAAGTGGACGGCGGTGTGGACAGCACCACCGCGCCCCAGTGCGTGGAAGCGGGTGCCGATATTCTGGTGGCGGGCAGTGCGGTGTTCGGTGCAGCAGACCCTGCTGCAGCGGTGCAGCACCTCGCCAGCCTTTGACCCTTGAAAGGAAAACCATTTATGGATGAATCTTTGATCCGGGAACAGGAAGCGCAGCTCCAGAAGACCGGCCGCTACTATAAGCATATCTGCTTTATGGCGGTGCCGGTGCTGTGGATGGCCTGCTTCCTGTACGGTGTGCGCCCGCTGCTGCTGTGCGGCATCGCGGTGCTCACCGGAAATCTATGCGACCGTCTCGTTTCGCTGCTGCGCCGCCGCGTGTATCAGGCCGGTGACTTTTCCAACGAGAGCTTTGCACTCGTCATTGCCCTGCTGATGCCGGTAACGGTGGATATCTATGTTCTGATCGCCGCGGTGCTTGCCGGTGTGCTCATCGGCAAGGAGATCTTCGGCGGCTACGGCAGCTACCCCTTCAACCCCGCCGCCGTGGGCTATGTGGTGGCGGCGGTGTCCTGGCCGGAGCAGGTGTTCCGCTACCCGCAGCCCTACACCAGCATCCCCCTGTGGGATGCTTCCATGGTGCCGGTGTCCAGCACCATTGAGGACACCCTGCGCAGCGGCGGTATGCTGAACATCCGTTCGCTGGTGCTGAGTCTGGGCGAGTATGCCGCCCCCATGGGCACCGGCGCGGCGCTGGTGATCCTGGCCTGCGGCCTGTTCCTGTGGACCCAGAAGGACGCCCACATGTCTGCCTCGGTCAGCTTTCTGCTCACCTGTGCCCTGATCGCCTTCCTCTTCCCGCGGCAGGCGGGTCTGGCCGACAGTGCCGTGCTGGCAAATATCCTGCCCCGCCTGCGGTGCGTGCGGGACGAGCTGCTCACCGGCGCGATCCTGTTCAGCGCAGTGTTCCTGCTCAACGAACCCTATACCTGCGTGCACCACCGCATGGGCCGCATCCTGTACGGCGTGCTGGTGGGTGTTGTGAGCATGGGCTTCCGCTACTACGGCGTGTATGAGACCGGTGTATGCTTTGCGCTGCTGGTGGTCAACAGTGTGTCGGCATGGATCGACCGCACCGAGGCAAAGCTGTATCACCTGACCCATCTGCAGGCAGATGCCGGAAAGGGGGCAGCACAATGAGACGCGCAACGGCTGAACTGATCGTAAAAGACCCCGGCAAATTTGCCCACCATGACCGGGTGTTCCTGAATAACCCGGTGGTCATGCAGGGCATGGGTTTGGCCCCGCTGGTGGTGCTTGCCACCAGCGGCCAGAATGCGGTGATGCTGGCGGCGGCGGTGGCGCTGCTGCTGGTGCCCTCCCGCGTGCTGGCCTGCCTGCTGAGCCGCCTTGTGCCCCTGCACGACGAGGACCCTGCCCCGGAAACGCTGCAGAAAAAGCTGCTGCCCCGTGCACTGGTGTACGGCTTCAGCACCGCTGTGGTGTATCTGGCGGTGTACCCCATCCTGAACATGCTGTTCGGCACCGGCCTGCTGAGCCTTGGCATCTATCTGCCCATGCTCACGGTGGAGCCGCTGCTGACCTACCGTTTCGGCCGCGTACAGGAGACGGTGCGCAAGGCCGTTTCCAAGGGCCTGCGCATCACCGTGGGTTATGCTTTGCTGCTGGTGCTGCTGGGCTGCATCCGTGAATGGCTGGCCGCAGGCACCGTGTTCAGCGTGGCAGTCAGCCGCCCGGTGCTGCCCATGGCCGGGATGCCGGCGGGCGGCTTTATCGTGCTGGGCGTGCTTTGCGCGGTATGGCGTGCGCTGGCCGCAAGGCGCAGGGCATATCTCACCAAAGAGGCGGGCAACCTTGTGGATGTGCATTCCCAGAAGGAGGCGGACCGCGAAGGATGAAAGATGTTGTTACGACCAGTGCAGTGTTCTTCAACTATGCACTGCTGGCGGTGTTCGCACAGAACGCCGTCTTTACCCGTGCGCTGGGCGTGTCCCGTCTGGTGCAGCTGGTGGGCGATGACCGCACCAGCAGCTGGCTGTTCGGCATGCAGCTGTGCATCACCCAGATCCTGGTAACGCCCTTTGCATGGTATGCCGGCAGCCGGATCGCGCCGCTGGCAAACCGTGTCCAGCTGCGCCCGCTGGTCTATATTGCCAGCATCGCCGTGGTGTGCCTGCTGGAACACGCGGTGCTGTGGCTGGCAAAGGGCCTGCCGCACCGCAGTGCACTGCTGCGCATCGTTCCGCTGGCGGGCCTGAACAGCTGTGTGCTGGGCACCGTGCTGGTGGAGCGCACCCAGAGCTTTACGCTGGGCCAGTCCCTCGGGTTTGGTCTGGGCAGCGGCCTTGGCTATGTGCTGGCAGTGCTGCTGGTAACGGAAGCCCGCCACCGCCTGCGCAGCAAGGCCATCCCGGAAGCCTTCCGCGGCCTGCCCATCACGCTGGTGTACATCGGTGTGCTGGCACTGGCGATCTATGGTTTTACCGGACATTCTGTGATCCTGTGATTTTTGCAGGGAGGAGGATCGACAATGGCAAAGTATAAACGGCAGAAGGTCAAGCGCTACCACCGCAGCTTCTACAGCCGGGGCGCCCGCATCAAGCGCGGCGTCGGCATCCTGGTGCTGGTGCTGGTGGTGCTGGGCGCGGCATGGCTGGCGGCACCCCATGTGCTGGACTGGGCCACGCACACATGGTACACCGTGGTGAAGAACCGGGATCTGGAAGCGGAATCTGCATCCCGCGCAGCGGCTTCCTCCGAAGCGGCTGCATCTGCGGCGGCAGAGGAAGCGGCCTCGTCCCAGCCGGAGCCGGAACAGCCCAAGGGACTGGACGGCAGGGCCGTCACCGGCGGCAGCTGGGCTGCGGTGGACGTGAGCGCCCTTGCCGATGACGCATCCATCCGTGCGGCGGCACAGCAGCTCAAGGCACAGGGGGCAGACTACGGCCTTGTGACCCTGAAAACACCGGACGGCAGCATCTGCTATACTTCGCAGGTGCCGGCTGCCGCCCAGAGCATTGCCGGTACCACCGTGGACCCGGCCCGCATCGCGGCCATCTTCCGGGAAGAGGGCGTGATCCCTGTGGCCCAGCTTGCAGCCTTCAAGGACCCCATCTCCTCCCGCACCGACCGCAGCATGGCTATCCACTACGGCGACGGCCTGTGGCTGGACGCCCAGAAGGACGGCAATGCATGGCTGAACCCCTACTCCGCTGCGGCAGTGGAATATGTAGGCGACCTTGTGGCCGAGGTGCAGGGCATGGGCTTTGAGCAGGTGGTCCTGACCAATGTCCAGTTCCCGAAGCTCAGCCGCAAACAGGACTACGGCGAGACCAGCGGCGTTTCCCGCGCGGATCAGCTCAAGGCGGATATCGCCGCCCTGCAGAGCCGCTTTGCGGGCAGCATGACCCTGTGGTTCAGCTACACGCTGGATCAGTGCAATACCAACAGCGTGTCGCTGGATGTGCCCGCTGTGACGCTGGGCATGGACAACCTGCTGGTGACGGCAGACAAGGCGGTGGACGCCGACAGCCGCACCGCACTGGAGCAGTCTGCCGCCGGACAGGGCGTGCAGCATCTGGTGCTGCACAGCGCCGACATTTTCCAGTAACGTCTCTGGTTTTATAAGAGGGAGGAATCTGCTATGAATACCAAATCCTGCTTTGCACCGGCCCATATCCTTCTGCCTTCGGCACAGATCCCGCTGGAAAAGTGGGGCTGCATCGCCTGCGACCAGTTCACCAGTGACCGGGATTACTGGCAGAAGGCCGAGGCCGCAGCGGCGGGCAGTCCCAGCACCCTGAACCTGATCCTGCCGGAGGTCTATCTGGAGGACGGCGACGCGGATGCCCGCATTGAAAAGATCCACGCCGCCATGGACGATTACGCACAGAACGTACTTACCCGCGCGGTGGACGGCTTTATCTACGTAGAGCGCACCGAGCAGAGCGGCAAGGTGCGGCAGGGCCTTGTGGGCATGGTGGATCTGGAAGCCTACAGCTACCGCCGGGGCGAGAAATGCACGGTGCGCCCCAGCGAGAGCACCGTGGAAAGCCGCATCCCGCCCCGCATGAAGGTGCGCACCGGCGCCAGTCTGGAAACGCCTCACATCATGATGCTGGCCGATGACCCGGGCTGCACCCTCATCGAGCCGGTGGCAGCGCACAAGAAGGAGCTGCCCAAGGTATACGAGGGCGAATTGATGCTGAACGGCGGCCACATTGCGGGCTGGGCCGTGGAGGACCCTGCCCTCATCGCGCAGATCGAGGATGCACTGGCCGTGCTGGGCAGTCAGGAAGAGTTTGACAAAAAGTATCCGGATGCCGCCCGCCGCGACCCGCTGACGCTGGCCGTGGGCGACGGCAACCATTCGCTGGCCACCGCAAAGGCCTGCTGGGAGGAGCTGAAAAAGACCCTGACGCCGGAGCAGGCAGCGGTGCATCCCGCCCGCTGGTGTCTGGCCGAGGTGTGCAATGTGCACTCGCCCGCCATCGAGATCGAGCCCATCCACCGGGTACTGTTCAATGTGGACTGCGCCACGGTGCTGCTGAGCCTGATCACGTGGAGCGACTCCAATATGGTCGGCTGCTGCTTCGGCGGCAGCAAGCAGCAGCCCTTCACGCTGGCAGGGCCGCACATGTCCAACGTGCTCAGCTTCGAGAACCCCACCGAGCCGCTGACCGTGGGCACCATCGACGATTTTATTGCGGACTATATGGAACGCCACACGGAGGCACGGGTGGATTACGTCCACGATGAGCCTGCCGTCCGCGCCCTGTGCAAAAAGGGTGCTGTGGCCTTTCTGATGCCGCCGTTTGCCAAGAGTGACCTGTTCAAGGGCGTTGTGATGGGCGGCGTGCTGCCCCGCAAGACCTTCAGCATGGGCCACGCCGAGGAAAAGCGGTACTACGTGGAGTGCCGGAAAATTACGGAATAAGCCTCTCAGTTAAAACCTGACGGTTTTGCCAGCTCCTTCAAAGGGGGGAGCTCTTCGGGATGTGCACAAAAGGGATCCTTCTTGTAAAAGCTCCCCCTTCGGGGGAGCTGGCGAGCGAACGCGAGCCGGAGAGGGTTTGTGTGCCGAACGAATCACATGAGAAATAATTAGGAGAACCATGACTTTTAAAGAATTGAATCTGTCCGCCCCGCTCCTGCGCGCTGTGCAGGAAGCAGGCTATGAGACCCCGTCGCCCATTCAGGCGGCGGCGATCCCGCCGGTGCTGTCCGGCCGGGATCTGATGGGCTGTGCCCAGACCGGTACCGGCAAGACGGCTGCTTTTGCGCTGCCCATGCTGGACCGGCTCACGGCCAATGCGCCCCGCAGAAAGGGGGCCATCCGCGCCCTGATCCTGACCCCCACCCGTGAGCTTGCCCTGCAGATCGGCGAGAGCTTTGATGCCTACGGCAAGTATCTCAAGCTGCGCAGCACCGTCATTTTTGGCGGCGTGGGGCAGGCACCGCAGGTGGAAGCGCTCAAAAAGGGGGTAGACATCCTCATTGCCTGCCCGGGACGGCTCAACGACCTGATCGGGCAGGGCTTCATCGACCTGTCGGATCTTGAGATCTTTGTGCTGGACGAAGCCGACCGGATGCTGGATATGGGCTTTGTGCACGACGTGAAAAAGGTGATCGCAAAGCTGCCCGGGGAGCGCCAGAACCTGATGTTCAGCGCCACCATGCCCACCGAGATCGAGCAGCTGGCGAACGGCATCCTGCGCAAGCCCGCCTTTGTCAAGGTGGACCCGGTGTCCAGCACTGTGGACCGCATCCAGCAGAGCCTGTACCATGTGGAAAAGGGCAACAAGAAATTCCTGCTGCCCTGGCTCATCAAGAACCTGCAGCCCCCGGTGGTGAATGCGCTGGTGTTCAGCCGCACCAAGCATGGCGCGGATAAGATCGCAAAAGACCTCACCAAGCAGGGCATCCCGGCTGCGGCCATCCATGGCAACAAGAGCCAGACCGCCCGCGTCACCGCACTGGAAAACTTCAAGGCCGGCAAGACCAAGGTGCTGGTAGCCACCGATATCGCCGCCCGCGGCATCGACATCAGCGAGCTGTCCCACGTGTTCAACTACGACCTGCCCGAGGTGCCGGAGACCTATGTGCACCGCATTGGGCGCACTGCCCGCGCCGGTGCGGACGGCACCGCCGTCAGCTTCTGCGCCCCGGAGGAGCAGGAGTATCTGGCCGGCATCGAAAAGCTGAACCGCCAGAAGATCCCGGTGGTGTCCGGCCACCCGTGGGACGGCGTGCCCGCCCCCGCCAAGAAGGAGCCGCCGGTGCGGGGCAAAAAGCCCAAGGCGGAAGCCGAAGCCCCGGCTGCCAAGCCGGAACAGCCCGCCAAGGCCGTGAAACCGGCCAGACCCAAAAAAGAAAAACCGGCCGCAGAAAAGCAGCCGTTGAAATCTCAACCGAAAGAGGAACCATCCATGGACGAAAATCAGAAGCGAACTTCCGGCGGGCGCAATGAAAACCGCCGTTCCAATAATAACCGCCGCCGTGAGGGCGGCGGCAGTCGTTTTGCCAGCCGTACCGGCTACGCCCAGATAATCCACCCGGCCTGCCTTGGCAGAGAGGGCTTCCTGCAGCTGCCGGGCCGGGGCAAAGCCCTCGGGCAGAGATGCAAAATAGGCATTTGCCTGTTCAATGGTCATTGGTTACTCCTTATTACGATGGTTGAACAACAATCTGCACAGCGCCATGAG
>ENA-ORMX01001684-ORMX01001684.1-human-gut-metagenome-genome-assembly--contig:-NODE-1684-length-14012-cov-2.923766_pt1 | contig 14012 bp, 14 predicted proteins | sample MGYA00242108_ERZ509007 | MGnify/ENA primary metagenome ERZ509007 (study PRJEB26280, sample SAMEA2338745) | human gut metagenome | biome: human gut; feature: human-associated habitat; material: faeces...
TTTTTTGTTCGTCATTCGAATTAAATCCAGTGGGAGTGAAAAAGAAATGGGCTCCATTCTGCTCCAGAACAATCAGAGGCTCCATGTCATATCTGGATCGATCCAATTCACCATAGCCTGAGTATTCGCTTATCTGCAACAATAAAACGGAATCGACTCTCATTATCTCAATGGCATAATCCTTAAACATCTTCCGCTCAAAATTCCATCTTTTTATCACCTTGTCGACAGAAAAACCGTCTTTGTAAATCCACCATTTTATTATTTCGGGTTCTTGTACGGATACAAACTCCAAAATCTTCTGAAAAGATGGAGAATTCGTTTCATATACGGTATATGATTCCAAACCTCCGGGCAGCGCGTTTCGTCCCAATTGTCCAAACACGGATAGCGAAGATAAAAGCAATACGATTATAAATAGTAATGATTTCATATTATTGTTCTTTGCTCTTTTTGTATGGTTTAACTATGCACAAGGTGTTGGAGAAAGGATGTTATGTAGATTTGCATCGCTACGATAGTCCGGTACTTTTACATAGTCACAAGTGCAGTTGTCGATAAATGACTGGTTGTATATTTTCCCTTGTACAAGATACAATTTATAATAATCTGGATTTTCATTCAATTTGTATTTCCCAAGGAAAAAGTCCGTCAGTCCTTCAATTTTTTGGCATGGCGCCTCCGCCGCAACCATAGGCAGGGCAAGCAGAAACAGTGGTATGGCAAAGACAGGTTTCATATAGACGCCAAGCTTGTAATTTTCACAAAGATAGAGTGTTGTTTTTGAAAAAGCAAGGGCGGAGGCTATAAAAAACGGGGCAGGAAAGGTGGAGGCAGGGCGATTTAAACATTTTTAGGCGAAGAAATTGCACAGGGATGACGCTATTTGCTAATTTTGCATAATTAAAGGAGATGTGAAAAATGAAGAGACTTTTGCTTGTGATAATCGCAATGATGTCGCTGCTTCCGGCATTCGCCGGCGAAAAGGCGAAGATGACGCTCGTGACAAAAGTACATGACTTTGGATATGTCAAGGAGAAAGGCGGCGACGTGACATGCTGGTTCGAGTTTCGCAACACTGGCGACGAGCCGTTGATAATCCGCACGGCGCGCTCTTCGTGCGGCTGCACAAAGCCCGCTTATCCAAAGAAGCCCATTGCCCCCGGCGAGACAGCCAAAATCGGAGTGACGTATAAGCCCGACGGCCGCCGCGGAGCGTTTGACAAGACCGTCACGGTGGTGACCAACGGCGGGACGGCGTATTTGAGGATTAAAGGCAACGTGATACCGTAATGCGCAGACTGACGGTGATATTGACGGCGGCGCTTGTCGCCGCGGCTGCCTCCGCACAGCTGCAATGGAAGGAGACGGCGTGGGACTTCGGCATCATCAAGGAAACCGACGGCAAGGTGGCTCACCGGTTTGCCTATCGCAACGGCGGGGCCGACACGGTGGTGGTGAAGCGCACATCGTCATCGTGCGGCTGCACGACGGCAAGGCTTGCCGACACGGTGATATTGCCCGGCGACAGCGGCAGCCTTCTTGTGGAGTTCAATCCGTCGTATCGCCCGGGTCCGTTCAAGAAGCATGTGGCTGTGCATACCGACAAGGGAACCACACAGCTGCAGATAGCAGGCAAGGTGCGCCCCGAGGGAGAGACCGTAGGGCGGATTTTTCCGGAGAAAGCCGGTGATTTGCGGCTTACGTCGCGCACGGCAGTGGTTGGCGACGTGCGGCAGGGACACCGCCGCCAGACAAGCGTGATAGCCTACAATGCCGGCCGCGACACCCTCAGCCTTTCGTTTGAGAGCGCCGACAAGCGTTTTGTCGTGGTTGCCGATTCCGCAGAGGTGGCTCCCGGCGACCTGACTTCGTTAAGCATCGTCTTTCAGACAGACAGTGCCGACGAGACAGGGCGTGCCGACACGCAGATAGCCGTCAAAGCCAACGGCAGGAGTATGGGCGTGATAACCGCCACGGCGCAAGTGGTGGCAGCGCATCCAGAGAAAGTGGACTATGCCTCCGCACCGCAGTTGAGGCTTCGCGCCGACAGGGTGGACTTCACCCCGATAGGCACGAAGAAGATTATGCGCAGCGTGGAGATAGAGAATATCGGCAAAGCCGACCTTCACATCACCGGCACCGGCACGATGGACGATGCGGTGGCAGTGAAAAAGACGGCGCGATGCCTGAAGCCCGGTCGGAAAGGCAAGATCTGCATAACGCTCGACCCGAGCAAGATGGCCGATGGCCGACTGCTCAACAGCAGTGTGGTGATATTCACCAACGACCCGCTGCAAGGCACCGTGCAGATACGCACTGTAGGCACAACAGAAACAGATAAAAAACAAAAATAACAAAAGACACAACGATATGGAATTTCTTGATCATGACGAGCATCACAATATGGTGAGCCATCCGGAGAACAGCAAAGAGTTTGCTGGACTTGCTGTCAACAGTGGAGTGGCAGAGCCACCGAAAGTCAACCCTTACTTCCATCCGCGCAAGCGCCGCCGCACGATGACAGCCGGCGAATATGTGGAAGGCATCCTCAAGGGCGACGTGACTGTGCTGAGCCGAGCGGTGACGCTTGTGGAGATTCTGGTGCCCGAGCATCAGGCATTGGCTCAGGAAGTGATAGAAAAGTGCCTTCCGTCGGCAGGCAACTCGCGCCGCATCGGCATCACTGGAGTGCCGGGTGCCGGCAAGAGTACGTCGATCGACGAGTTCGGACTGCATGTGCTTAAAGACGGCGGCAAACTCGCCGTTCTCGCCATTGACCCGAGCAGCGAGCGCACCAAAGGCAGTATCCTCGGCGACAAGACCCGCATGGAGAAACTGTCGATTCATCCCAAAGCCTTCATCCGCCCCAGCCCGTCGGCAGGCTCTCTCGGCGGCGTGGCACGCAAGACCCGCGAATCCATCGTGCTTTGTGAGGCCGCCGGCTTCAACAACATCTTTGTGGAGACCGTCGGAGTGGGACAAAGCGAGACGGCAGTGCATTCGATGGTCGACTTCTTCCTGCTGATACAGCTGGCAGGCACCGGCGACGAGCTGCAGGGCATCAAACGAGGCATCATGGAGATGGCCGACGGCATAGTCATCAACAAAGCCGACGGCGACAACATTGAGCGCGCCAACCTTGCCAAAGCGCAGTTTCAGAGCGCGTTGCATCTGTTTCCGCCCACATTGTCGGGCTGGATACCCGAAGTGCTGACCTATTCGGGCTACTACGGCATCGGCATCAAAGAAGTGTGGGAGATGATTGACCGCTATTTCGAGTTTGTCAAAGGCAACGGCTATTTCGAGCACCGTCGCATGGAGCAGGAGAAATATTGGATGTATGAGACAATCGACGAGCAGCTGAAGGCGCACTTCTACCGTGACCCTGAGGTGGAGGCGTTGCTGAAGGTGAAGCAGGACAATGTGCTTGCCGCCCGCCAAAGCTCGTTTGTAGCAGCAAAAGACGTGCTTGACTATTATTTCCAAAAAATGGGTTTGAAATAATTTGCACTGGCTTTGTAAGTTAGGCTGCGTCTCGGAAAAGAAAATTGTGCAAGCACTTTTCTTTTTGATAAAACCGGCTGCGCCTCGGAAAAATTGAAGCGAGCTTCATTTTTCACTCGGCTTGCGCGGTTTTTCACTCGACTTGCACTAACTTTTGATAAGTAAGGCTGCGTCTCGGAAAAATCAAAATTTCAAGCAAGCTTGATTTTGCTTTTTCACTCGACTTGCACTAACTTTGTGCGAATTTTAAAATTTGGTCAGAAATTGGAAAAAGAAAAGATAAAGAAATCGTTGGGCACGGTGTGCAAGGTGGTCATACCATTGGTTGTCGGAGTAGGATTGTTTTATTGGCTCTATAACAATGTCGATGTGGAGCAGATGAAAAACATCCTCCGCTACGATGTGGACTACACTTGGATAGGCGTAATGCTCGTAATATCAACGTTCAGCCACGTGTTTCGCGCTATGCGATGGCGTTTGCAACTGCGTGCGCTCGGCATCGACGCGCCGCTCGGAGTGCTTGTAGTTTCGATTTTCGGCACGTATGCTGTCAATCTTGTTTTTCCACGCCTCGGAGAGGTGTGGCGCTGCGGCTACATCTCGCGTCGCCAGAAAGCCCCGTTTACCAAAGTGGTAGGCTCGATGGTCGCCGACCGCCTGTCGGACACCGTCACCGTTCTGACGTTGACCCTTGTGACGATGTGTCTTGCGTGGTCTGCGTTCGACAAGTTTTTTGATGCCTTCCCTCAGGTCAAGGACGGCATATTCAATACCGTGACATCGCCCGTCACATGGATAGGAGTGGCAGTCGTCGCCGGACTCGTTGTAGCGTTGTTCAAACTCGGCAAGCACTTCGCGTTTATCCAGAAAATCGACAATGCCATCGCCGGACTGTGGCAAGGCTTCTACAGCATAACAAAGATGAAAGGCAAGCGCTGGTTCCTGTTTTACACGCTTCTCATCTGGGGCTGCTACTTCACGCAGCTCTACGTTTGCTTCTTTGCCTTTCCGTTTACGAAAGACCTCGGCATTGTTTGCGCACTGGTGTGCTTCGTGCTGAGCAGCATCTCGATGGGCATACCCACCAACGGAGGCCTCGGCGCATGGCACATTGCGATAATCTTCGGCCTGTCGCTCTACGGAGTAGGCACGTTCTCGATCAATCGTCCCGACGCCAACGCCACCGCGTTTGCCATGCTCGTTTGGGGCACACAGACATTGTTGCTGATAGCGTTGGGAATCTATTCCTATGTCTACATATTGATGAATAAAACAAAAGAAGGGAACTAAGAGATGGCACTTAGAATAGACGATTATTTCGATGATGACGAGCGTCCGGCAGAAGAACGCGACGACGAGGCGCAACCCGCACAGTCAGAGGCGCAAGCCGCGCCGGCAGTGCCGGAGGAAGAGCAATACCGCGAAGACTTTATCGTGACCAACGGTCAGCGCCGCCGTCGGCGGTGGCGCCGGATAATCATTGCCGGCACGCTTTTTGTTGTGGCGGCGATAGTTGTCAACATGCTCTTCGTGTCGAAGAAAGTGGACAAAGGCTGTGTACGCGGCTATCTCGTGAAGGTGGAACTCAGCAGCGGACTGCTGTTCGACTCCTACGAATGCACTATGGTCACCGACTATCCCGACCGAGTGACCGACGCAAATGACTTGATTTTTCATTTTTCCGTGCGCGACCAGAAACTTGGCGAGAAAATCTACAAAGCCATGCGCGGCGACAGCGTGCTGCTTGTAGACTACGTGCGCTATTCAATGAAAATGCCGTGGCGCGGCAACACCGACGTGTATGTCGACAGTGCCACAGTGATGAAGTTGCCCGTGCTCCGCAGTCCCGAGCAGGTGGCTCTCGACAAGGCGACATACGGCGCCAAGCCCGACACCACAAAACGTGGATAAGACATAAAAACAAAATAATCAAGGATGGTTGCTCCTTTTCGCGGTCACGGCTGCGGAAAGGAGTTTAATTTTGCATAAAAAGTAAAAACGAAATGCTATGGAAAACAATTTTATTGAAATGGAATGGAGCCGGCTGTGGTGGCTTCTCAGTGTGGTGGTTACGGAGTATGTGCTCGTTCTCGCCGCGGTGGGCGCCGACATGGCAAGCGGCATCAGCAAATCCCGTAAGCGCGGCGAGGCAACACGCAGCCGCTCGCTCCGCCGCACCGTCGACAAGCTGGCGCGCTACTACAACGTGCTTGTGGTGCTTACCGTTGTCGACGCCATGCAGATAGCCGGCGCGTGGTTTATGCGCGCAGTTGAAGGCTATGCCGTGCCCACCGTGCCGCTGTTCACGCTTCTCGGGTCGCTCGGCATGGCAGGGATAGAGGTGAAAAGCATCTTTGAGAAAGGCAGCGACAAGGAGCGCACCGATGTAGGCGCGTTGCTCGACCTGCTCGAATCCGCCGCCAACAATGAGAAATTAACCAAAATTATCAACAACCTTAAAAACTTGAAGAAATGAAACATTTTGCCATTGAAGAACTTACACATTCAGACACCGCCATCGGCCACGGCATAGCCAACAATCCCGGCGCCGTGGAGAGGGAAAACCTGCGCCGTCTCGCCGAGCGCGTGCTCGACCCCGCAAGAGAACGCCTCGGCGCGCCAATCTACGTCAACAGCGGCTACCGCAACTGCGCGGTGAACCGACTGGTGGGCGGAGCGCGTCGCTCATATCATCTGCAGGGGCGCGCCGCCGACCTCGACACCCGCAGCGGCCGCAACGCCGAACTGATGCGCATCCTCCAGTCGCTTCCCCACACCGAACTGCTGTGGGAACAGGGCGGCCGCTGGATACACGTAGCCCTGTGACGGCAGCCGACGGCGCGTTTTCCGCAGTGAAAACGGCGGTTTGCACGCAGTTTTTTAACAGAAATCGGATGTCGTGGTTTGAAAAATGTGGAAAAACAAAGCCAAACCGCTAAATATTAGAGGTTTGGCTTTTATTGTTGAGTTTTTGTTGTAGTGGTTTGTGAGTTTTTATTGAGTAATAAAATGAACACATCGCGCGCGATGCGCGTAAATTTGCAACATCAGATTAAAATTTATTCGTATGAAAAGCTTATTCACCATTATTGCAGTCAGCCTACTGCTCGGCACGGCATCAATGGCGGCAGAGCATACGGGGATTGACAACAATTCGGCATATCTTGATTTGCGTCCAAACGGCACGACGCTCCGCACGACGGCAGCCTCACGCATCGTGGTTTCAACATGATGGGTCAGATGGTCGCCAACACAGAGGCAACCGAGGTTTCGACCGCAGGTTGGCAGCCAGGACTCTACATTGCCCGTCAAGGCAATGCGGTAGTGAAATAGAAAAATAAACAAATAAAACAGACATTAAAATTTATACAAATGAAAAAGGACTTATTAAAAATGGCGTTGCTCGCTTTCGCAACCTTTGCGGCAAGTGTGGCAAGCGCACAAAACACCTATGTGCTGTATGGCAATGTAGGTGAGGGTGAAGTGAAATTATCAACAACAAGAGACAACGCCAGTGGAGGTACTATGACCGTGTCGGACTACAGCGAGAACGGTCAGAAGGTAGGATTTACACAGACTATAACAGGAACTGGAGGTTGGTTTCTGTCTTTCGATCGGTTAGGCTCGGAAATCAACCCGACAATACTTAAAAACACGGAATATAATCTTGTATACGATGTGCGAACATCATGGAGTGGCGATGTGAAACTGAAATTTGAAGTTCAATCTGCGAACGTGCATACAGAAAAATCCGTTTCGTTTGACCATGATGGAGAATGGCATACCATAACAATTCCTGTGCAGAGCTGGGTTGACGCCAACGTATTGCAAACAATAGAATCCTCGTCTCGTGTGATATTTGGTTTTGTTGGCGGCAATTGGGATGTCAAAGAGCCGACAACGATTGACTATAGAAATGTGAAATTGGTTCCAGTAAATGTGGTTCCAGACACCGAAGTTCCGACGTGGGTATCGGAGCCAACTGTAGTTGCAAACTCAACATCGGCAACGATTTCGGTCAATGCTAAAGACAATATTTCAACGATATTGAAATATGAAGTTTCAAAAACTGCGGATTTTGCGACAGTGGAGGCAACAGTAAACGGAAAAGCAAATGAAACTACAGAAATTGCGTTGAAAGGACTGTCGCCAGAAACAGACTATACATATTACGTTCGCGTTAAGGATATGGCTGGCAATATTGGAGATGTTAAAACAGTAACGTTTACAACAACAGCACAGGCAGCAGTCGTTGCAACTTACTATGGCGTATTCTATCCCAACGATTGGGCAGAAAAGGTAACAGTTGACGGAAAAGAGGTGACACCGCAAATCAATTGGAAGGCTGAAACGCTGGAAGGATATAATGATGTGATTGTTACCGCAGAATTGTTAGAAGCACTTCCTGATGGAGCGGCGCTTAAATTCTACGCTTTTATTGAAGGTGGAGTCGGTCAAGTTTACGACAATGATATGACGGCAACTGGCAAGGCAAATGAGTATACAATCAAGTTGAGTGAAGTGCTTCCAGAAGGTAAGACATTGGAGAAAGACCAAATTTTTAGTCAGTTCTTCTTCCGCCTATATCCTACAGGGAAAGAGGCTTTTTCCAGAACAAAGATTCTTACAACATATAAGGTAGGAGCGTCAAACGATCCTATTGCCACAGATACTAAGGCTCCGGAATGGGGCTCTGATCCAGTGGCACAAAACGTAACAGACAAGGCTGCTGAAATTGTGGTTAATGTGACAGATGATTCAGGCAGCGCCGTCATTACTCTGACAGGTGATAATGGATTTGTTGAATTGAAGAAAGAGGTGAAAGCCGACGGCTCAAATCAGACAATCGCGTTGAACGGACTTACGGCAAACACTACCTACAATCTGACACTTGCCATTGCCGACGCAGCAGGCAATGCCGGCGAGAGCAAAACAGTTAATTTTACCACTCTGAAAACGCCGGACCGTGAAGTGCTTTATCATTCTTTCAATTTCACTTCAGAGAACTGGACAAAACGTGGTGATTCGAACACATTTGCCCCTAACGGCAATATTCTTTTGACAGTGAATGCCGACAACACAGTGACGTTTAAGGTTACGGTTGATGAAGGTGCGGAAACCGTAGATAACGCATGGGTCATACTGCACGGAATAGACGACACTTTCAGAATTAATGCGCAGGAAGATGGCTCATTTGTTGGCACTTCGACAAAAAGCATTAGCAATAGAGAAGATTCTCAGGCATTCCATTTGAATTTCGTATTGAAAGGTGTTGCAAAAAACTCAGAACTTGCTGTCATGTATTTCACACCATCAGAAGGTTCGACATCAGCAGTAGCAGAGGTTGAGGCAGAGGCAGCTAAGGTTGTTGCAGCCAACGGCGTAATCCGCGTTGAGGGCGACAAGACGTTTGCAGTCTACACCGTAGCCGGACAATTGGCATTCCGCGGCATGGGCGAGGTTCGCCTTGACAAGGGTGTCTATGTGGTTGTTGTCGACGGCAAGGCACAGAAAGTTATGCTGTAAGAAAACAATAATTGATTAAGGCGAAGAGCGGGGCTTCCGGGAAACGGAGGCTCCGCTCTCTGCGTATGGCGCAAGGCGTAACGGGGCGAGGCAAACCGAGGGATGGCGGTTATACAACCGCTCTTCGGCGGTAGATGGGTGATGCGTTGGCGTCACGGGGTAGGCAAGCCAACCCCGTGCTAACGTATGAAACCGCTCTTCGGCGGTTTTTCGCATGGCAAAGTGCGTTGTTTATTGGGAAGTGGCGTGCCTCCGGCACGCAGTTGAGAGGGAGATGGCTGAGTCCCGGCACGCTGCCGCTTCGCTCCGCGTACCGGGTTACGTGAGGGTGTCGTCGCTCCGCGACGAAATGTGCCTCTCTGGTGCCTCTACACCGCTCTTCGGCGGTTTCCCTCGGCGTCACTTGCGAAGCTTTTGCCTGAACAAAAAAAGCTGCCCGATTCTCTAATCGCAGCAGCCCAATGTACAAATTATTCATTGGTGCTTCCATGGCATTTCAAACTAAAGGACAAACAAATAGAAACGCTGTAAACATAGATGTTTACAGTCACAAAATTAGGGAATAAATCAGAATTTGCAAATAAAGGATGCCGAATTTGTAAGTTTAATCTACGAAACGGCGAGTTTTGCCGTTGAGTCATGAATCTGTCCGTATGTTGATATTTTTTGAGAAAAACAGGCGGTGGAAAATGCGTCTTTATTGCGGGAAAATTCGTATATTTGTACGTTTAAAGGCTAATTGAAAAGAGAATGACTGAAAACAAAGAAAACTATAGTGCCAGCAATATCCAAGTGCTTGAGGGCTTGGAGGCTGTGCGCAAACGTCCGGCCATGTATATTGGCGATACGGGACCAAAAGGACTGCATCATTTGGTTTATGAGGTTGTTGACAACTCCATCGACGAGGCTCTTGCCGGGTATGCCACTCATATTGAGGTGGTCATTGGAGAGGACAACTCTATTACGGTTGTCGACAACGGTCGTGGTATCCCAGTCGACAAGCATGAGAAGCTGCACAAGTCGGCACTCGAGGTTGTTCTGACGGTGCTTCATGCCGGAGGTAAGTTTGATAAAGGCTCGTATAAGGTTTCCGGCGGTCTGCATGGAGTCGGCGTTTCGTGTGTCAACGCGTTGTCGTCATATCTGCGTGCCGAAGTGCGCCGCAACGGGCATATCTATATGCAGGAATACGCTTACGGACATCCGAAGGCGCCGGTTGCGATAGTGGGCGACACGGAAGAGACGGGAACGAAGGTGCTTTTCAAGCCAGACCCAAGCATATTCCAGGAAACGACAGTATATAATTACGACACCCTCGCCAATCGTCTGCGCGACCTTGCGTTCCTTAACCAAGGCATTCATCTGACGCTTACAGATATGCGCGAGAAAGGCGAGAACGGCAATCCAAAGAGCGAGGTGTTCTACTCAACGGAGGGCTTGAAGGAGTTTGTCCGCTATATCGACCAGTCGAAGGAGCATCTTATCGACGACATCATTTATATCAACACCGAGCGCCAGGGCATCCCGGTGGAGGTGGCGTTCACCTACAACACGGCGTTCAACGAAAACATCTATTCGTTTGTCAACAATATCGACACCATCGAGGGCGGTACGCACCTTACGGGTTTCCGCCGCGGATTGACGTCGACGTTGAAGAAATATGCCGACGACTCCAAGATTCTTGAGAAGGAGAAGGTGACAGTCGATCCTGCCGACTTCCGAGAGGGGTTGACAGCGGTTATTTCGGTAAAAGTGCTGGAGCCGCAGTTCGAGGGTCAGACAAAGACAAAACTCGGCAACAACGAGGTTATCGGAGCCGTTCAGACGGCAGTCAGCGAAGCGTTGGGCATATATCTTGAGGAGCATCCGAAGCAAGCCCGCACCATCGTTGAGAAGGTGGCGCTCGCAGCCCGTGCGCGTCAGGCAGCCTACAAGGCCCGTGTGAGCATCCAGCGCAAGTCGCCTCTTGGTGGTGGCGGATTGCCTGGCAAGTTGGCCGACTGTGAGTCGAACACGGCAGAGGATTGCGAATTGTTTATCGTCGAGGGAGACTCTGCAGGCGGTTCGGCAAAGATGGGCCGTGACCGTGTGCATCAAGCCATCCTTCCGCTGCGCGGTAAGATTCTTAACGTTGAAAAGGCGATGGAGCACAAGATTTTCGACAATCAGGAAATCACCAACATTTTCCGTGCGCTTGGCGTGACCATCGGAACAGAAGAAGACCCGAAGGCACCAAACATCAGCAAGTTGCGCTATCATAAGATTATCATCATGACCGATGCCGATGTCGACGGCGCGCACATTGCCACTTTGTTGATGACGCTGTTCTTCCGCCGTATGCGTCCGATTATCGAAAACGGTTATCTCTATCTTGCCACACCGCCGTTGTATAAGTGCACAAAGGGCAAGACCGAGCGTTATTGCTGGACCGATGACCAGCTGCGCAGCTTCATTCAGGAGTTTGGCCGTGGCGATGAGAAATCGGTGAATGTGCAGCGTTACAAAGGTCTTGGTGAGATGATGGCAGAGCAGCTTTGGGAAACGACAATGGATCCTGAAAACCGTTGGCTCAAGCAGGTAAACATCAGCGATGCCGCTGCCTGCGACCGTATATTCTCGATGCTTATGGGTGAGGACGTGGCTCCGCGCCGTGAGTTTATCGAAAAGAATGCCACTTACGCCAATATCGACGCATAGCGTTGTCAAGGCTATATATAAACAAGAAATCAGCGCCGCGGAGACTGTCCGCAGCGCTGATTTCTTGTTTGTCTGTGGTTAAAGCGCGATGGTGTCGAGGTCGTCGGGCACGACGATGTGTCCGCTGAAATTCAGCGCAGCCTCGGCAGCGTAAGCCTTTTGTCTCGACGGCAGCGAGTCGTCTTCAGTGTGGTATATGATCAGGTTGCGCGCATGCAGCGTCGCGGCGGTTTTTCCGGCGTCGAGCGCCGTGCTGTGGTGCTTTTCGTAGGGTTTATACCTTTCCGCCTCGCTGTGCAGGCAGAACGCCTCTGTAAGCAGCCAGTCGGCGTTTTGTGCCACGTCGCGGTTTGCATCGTTCAGCGGCTCGTCACCGAGACACACCACGGTTTTCCCTTCCGGCGTCACCGCACGGAATCCGTATTGCTCCTCTTTAGTGGAGTGGAGGCTGAAAAACGTTATGTCCATACCGGCAATCTTCCGCTGGCAACCATCGGTCAGCACGTCGATAACGATGCGTTCCTGAAATATGCCGAAGTCTTTTTTAGAGAACGTCAGCCGGCATATCTCCGTAAGCACGTTGATTACGCGTTTGTGCCCGTAGATGTGCAGCGCGCCGTCGTAAGCCTGTTTCTTTACCGCGTTGACCACAGCGCGTGCCACCCATACGGCACCAATAACGTGGTCGGTGTGTGCATGAGTCAGAAACAGGTGGTTGATGTCGGCAATCGCCACTCCCGCCTTTTCCAGTTGTGTCAGGATGCCGTTTCCGCCACCGGCATCGACCATCAGTCGCGACACGCCGCAGTCGATGATGAAGCACGTGTTGTAGCATCGCGTCACGAAGGCGCTTCCCGTGCCGAGTATGGTGATTCTCTCTGCCATCAGGTTGTTATTTCTTCTGTTTGCAGCAGTGCTTTTTCACTTTGCAGCAAGTGGTGTCGGCTTGCATTCGCGTCTTGCGGCAGGTGGTGTCGGCTTGCACACATGTTTTTTTGCATGCCGTGTCGGTCAGCTCTCTCGCTTTGCAGCAAGTTTTTTGTGAGCGTTGGCAGCACAATTCGGTTTTCTGCTTGCAGCAAGATTTCTGTTTTCCGCATTTCTGTTGCGCGGCGATTATTCCCGCGCCCGCCAATACTATGGCGGCAATGATTACAAATTTTTTCATAACAGTCTATTTTAATTTTGTCGGTTTGGCAAGTTCAATCACTTCGAGATCCTTTATCGTTCCGCAGTCCACATACAGGCGAATCAGTGTGCGCACCGCCTGCCAGCCGTAGACTCCCGCCGCTCCAGGGTTGATGTGCAGCAGCCCGAGTTGGCGGTCGTAGATCACTTTCAGAATATGGCTGTGTCCGTCAACGAAGATTTGCGGACGCTTCACCTCGAGTTTGAATTTCACCCCAGGCGCGTATTTTCCGGGATATCCGCCGATGTGGGTCATCGCCACGCGCACTCCGTCGGTTTCCCAGTCGCGCCAAGTGCCGAGAGTGCGTCGCATCGGTTGCCCGTCGATGTTTCCAGCCACAGCCCTCACCGGAGCGATGGCGTTCAGACGCTCGAGCACCTCGTCGGTTCCTATGTCGCCGGCATGCCAAATTTCGTCGCATCCTGCGAAATGCGTAGCGTAGCGGTCGTCCCAATATCCGTGGGTGTCGGAAAGTATGCCAATTTTCTTCATTACTCAAAAATACAATAAAAAATGGAGAAAAATATGTTTTTAAACACTATTATAGAAAATGAAATAAAAAGTTTACATCTTTTTATTTAAAAAGTCTTGCACGTATCAAAATCAAGTGTTATATTTGAGGTGTGAAAGGAAAAGTCAAGGCGACTTTTCAGTTCTCCCAATCTTGATTCTTTGGATCAGGTGCCGTGGAAATAAGAATTTATTACCTGAAGAAAAACCGCTTTTTTCGAAATATATATGTTTTTATAGATTGTAGATTTATAGATGGCCTCTGTTGTGAAACAACGGCCATTTTTTTGTGTCCGGTCGCCATGGATGCCTAAAAAATAACACAGCCGGATTTCTTCCCAGAGACCCGGCTGTGTATAAGCTATGCTTCCATAGCTTCCCAAACAAATATATTTTCGATGTATTTTCTGGGACAAAGATAATACTTTTATTTAGTATTCAGTTGTAAAAAAGTGCTTTTAGATTTAATTTACAAATTTACACATCTGTATATATGTCTTAGTTCACTGATTCATAACTGATAATGACACTTGAGTTCAACTTATAAATGCAACTTTTTGGGTGCGGATAATAAGCAATAAAA
>ENA-ORMX01001685-ORMX01001685.1-human-gut-metagenome-genome-assembly--contig:-NODE-1685-length-14002-cov-5.908869_pt1 | contig 14002 bp, 13 predicted proteins | sample MGYA00242108_ERZ509007 | MGnify/ENA primary metagenome ERZ509007 (study PRJEB26280, sample SAMEA2338745) | human gut metagenome | biome: human gut; feature: human-associated habitat; material: faeces...
TCGCTTCCGTCTCCGGCCTGATCGCAAAGGAGAACGTGGTTGGTACCTTCGGTGTTCTGTATCACTTCGGCGGCGAGCTGTCTGAGAACGGCGATGAGATCTGGGCTGCTGTTGCGCAGGACTACACCGCTCTGTCGGCTTACGCCTTCATGATCTTCAACCTGCTGTGCGCTCCCTGCTTCGCTGCTATGGGCGCCATCAAGCGCGAGATGAACAACGGCAGATGGACGGCCATCGCCATTGGTTACATGTGTGCTCTGGCTTACTGCGCAGCTCTGGTGGTTTACCAGCTGGGCGGCCTGATCACCGGCGAGGTTGGCTTCAACTTCTTTACCATCGTGGCGGCTGTGGTTCTGGCTTGCTTTATTTACCTGCTGGTCCGTCCCAACAAGTACACCGGCGACAACGAGGTCAAGATCGACGTTTCCAAGATCACTGCAAACAAGTAAGCTTCGTCTGCTGAAAGGAGAGATGCTTTATGATGGAATTTCTGGCAGCAAACTTTAATCTGCCTACGATCGTTGTGGCAGTCATCGTGTTTGGCGGTGTGGGCTGGATCACATGGCACTCTCACAAGCATGGCGGCTGCGGTGGCTGCGGCGAGGGCGGCTGCAATGGTAATTGCGGCGGCTGCAGCGGCTGTCACTGATCGGTAAAAACCGCAAGGGGCGCGGGCTGGAACTTTCGGCTCGCGCCCTTTTTTTAGAAGAAAAAAGTTAGCCTTGAGTAACATCAAAACGAAAGAGAGTGATCGGGATGGAACTTACGCCGGCGCATCTGCGCTATCTGCTGGCGATCTACGAGGTCTCGCAGACCCATCTGGATATCAGCTCCCGCAGTATTGCGGAAAAGCTGGGGGTCACCAAGCCCTCAGTGGTGCGCATCATGAACCTGCTTATGGAGCATGGCATGATCGTAAAGGAGCATTACGGCAAGATCTATATGACCGACCGGGGCATCTGGGTGGCAAAGCAGGTGGACCGGCAGCTGAAAACGATCCTGACCCATTTCCCGCCGGTTGGTGAGCCGCTGTCAGAGGAGGAACGCTTTGCGGCGGCGCTGGCCATGACCAGTGCACTGCCGGAGCGCATCTTTACCGGCGAATATGAGCGTCTGTTCGGAACAGCGGCGGATGACACAGAAATGGAGAAAGCCCAGTGATCAACAAAAAATTGCTGTCCTTTGACCGCGGTGCGCTGCGGTATGTGGAGCTGAATGTGCTGTTCCAGTGGCTGGGAATGCTGTGCAATGTGGTGTTTGTAAAGGCTGTTGCGGGGCTCATCGGTGCTGCCTTTGCGGGCAGCCTGACCAGCGCCCTGCTGTGGCAGCAGCTGGTGCTGTGCCTTGCTACGGTGCCGCTGCGCTTTGCCTGCACCATGCTGGCCTCCGGCATGAGCGACCGGGCGTCCAAGGATGTCAAGCGCACCCTGCGCAGCAGCATCTACGCAAAGCTTGCCCGCCTTGGCCCCAACTACACCGAGACGGCGGCCACCAGCGAGGTGGTGATGCTGGCCAGCGAAGGCGTGGAGCAGATCGATACCTACTTTGCAAAGTACCTGCCCCAGCTGTTCTACAGCCTGCTGGCTCCTGTTACCCTGTTCGCGCTGCTGGTGGGTGTGCACGCACGGTCTGCCATCATCCTGCTGTGCTGCGTGCCGCTGATCCCCATGTCCATCGTGGCGGTGCAGAAGTTTGCCAAAAAGCTGCTGGCGAACTACTGGGGCGAGTACACCACCCTTGGCGACAGCTTTCTGGAGAACATTCAGGGCCTGACCACCCTGAAGATCTATCAGGCAGACGGCTGGAAGCACGAGCAGATGAACGCGCAGGCTGAGCGCTTCCGCAGAATCACCATGAAGGTGCTCACCATGCAGCTGAACTCGGTGACACTGATGGACCTGATGGCCTACGGCGGTGCGGGCCTTGGCATCATCAGCGCGGTGGCTGCATTTGCGGCAGGCCGGCTGACCCTGACCGCCACATTGACCATCGTGCTGCTGGCGGCAGACTTCTTCCTGCCGCTGCGGCTGCTGGGCAGCTACTTCCACATTGCCATGAACGGCGCCGCTTCGGCAGAAAAGATCTTCCGGCTGCTGGCAGCGGAGGAGCCCGCCGACGGCGACCGCCTGCCCGGCGAAAACACCACCCTGCAGCTGGAGCATGTCACCTTTGGCTACGAGAAGGACCGCACCATTCTGGACGATGTATCCCTCACCATCCCGCAGGGCAGCTTTGTCTCGCTGGTGGGCGAGAGCGGCTGCGGCAAAAGCACGATCGCAGCGCTGCTGTCCGGCAGCCGCACCGGCTATACCGGCAGCGTGACGCTGGGCGGCGTGCCGGTGCAGGAGCTGCAGCAGGAACAGCGCCTGCGCACCCTGACGCTGGTGCCCCACAACGCCGCCATCTTCAAGGGCACGGTGGAGAGCAACCTGCGCATGGCAAAGCCGGATGCCACCGAAACGGAGCTGTGGAACGCACTGGAACAGGTAAATCTGGCCGATTTCTGCCGCAGCCAGAACGGCCTGCAGACCGCTCTGCATGAGGGCGGCAGCAATCTTTCCGGCGGCCAGCGCCAGCGCCTTGCCATGGCCCGCGCCCTGCTGCATGATACGCCCATCTACCTCTTCGACGAGGCTACCTCCAACGTGGATGCCGAGAGCGAGAACGACATCATGCGGGCCATCCACAGCCTTGCCGGGAAAAAGACGATCATCCTGATCTCCCACCGTCTGGCAAACGTGGTGCACAGCGACTGCATCTATGCAATGAGCAATGGCCGTGTGATCGAGCAGGGCACCCACGCCGAGCTGCTGGCAAAGCAGGGGACTTACAGCCGCCTGTATCTGGCACAGCGGCAGCTGGAAACACTGGAAGAGGAGGATGCCTGAGCATGAACAAGAGCAATCATCGCAGCCCCTTTGCCATTGTGGGACGGCTTATCGTACTGGTAAAGCCCATGCTGCCCGTTATGCTGGCAGCGATCGTGATGGGGGTGGCAGGCCATTTCTGCGCCACCTTCATTACCATCTTTGGCGGTTTTGGCATCCTGCGTGCGCTGGGGCTTGCAAGCCCGGTGGGGACCGTGGGCACGGCCTTTGCCTGCATTCTGGTGTTTGCGCTGCTGCGCGGCGTTCTGCGCTACGCAGAGCAGGCGTCCAACCACTATATCGCCTTTAAGCTGCTGGCCCTGATCCGCGATAAGGTGTTCGGGGCGCTGCGCCGCCTGACCCCTGCAAAGCTGGAAGGCCGTGACCGCGGCGACCTGATCTCGCTCATCACCGCCGACATCGAGGCGCTGGAGGTGTTCTACGCCCACACCATTTCGCCCATCTGCATCGCGTGCATCTGCATCATCGGCATGACGGGCTTTGTGGGCAGCTGGCACATCCTGCCTGCACTGGTGCTGCTGGCGGGCTATCTGCTGGTGGGCGCGGCCCTGCCGGTGTGGAGCGCAAAGCGCGGCGACCGTGCCGCCCGGGAGTACCGTCAGGCACTGGCCGATACCAACAGCTATGTGCTGGAAAGCCTGCGGGGCCTGAAGGACACGCTGCAGTATCAGGATACCGCAGCCCGTGCCGAGGGCATCACGGCCCACAGTGAGACGCTGGGCGAAAAGCAGAAGGCCCTCAAGTACCGCGAGGGCCTGACCGTGGCCCTGACCAATACCCTGATCCTGCTCACGGTGCTGGCCGTGCTGGGCACCAGCCTGAGCCTTTACCAGAGCGGAAAACTGGGTGCCGAGGGGGTGCTGGTGTGCACCCTTTCGGCTCTGAGCTCCTTTGGCCCGGTGGTGGCACTGGCAAACCTTGGTGTGGGACTGACGCAGGTGTTCGCCAGCGCCGACCGTGTTCTGGACCTGCTGGAGGAAGAGCCTGTCACTGCGGATGTGACCGACGGCACAGACACCGCCTTTGCGGGTGCTGCGGCAGAGCATGTGAGCTTTGCCTATGCCGAGGAAGAGATCCTGCATGGCCTGAGCCTGACCATTCCGGAAAAGAAGATCGTGGGCATCACGGGCCGTTCGGGCAGCGGAAAGTCTACCTTCCTGCGGCTGCTGATGCGGTTCTGGGATGTGTCCGGCGGCAGCATCCGCTTTGGAAAACAGGACATCCGCCGGGTGAACACCGCCGCCCTGCGTGCGCAGGAGAGCCTTGTGACCCAGGAGACCGAACTGTTCGATGACACCATCGAGAACAACATCCGCATTGCAAAGCGGGATGCCACCCGGGAAGAGGTGGAAGCGGCCTGCAAAAAAGCTGCACTGGATGGCTTCATCCGCAGCCTGCCCAAGGGCTATGACACCCCGGTGGGGGAGCTGGGCGGTGCCCTTTCCGGCGGCGAGCGTCAGCGCATCGGTGTGGCGCGTGCGTTCCTGCACGATGCGCCGTTTCTGCTGCTGGACGAGCCTACCTCCAATCTGGACAGCCTGAACGAGGGGGTCATCCTCAAGGCTGTGCGGGCAGAGTGCAAAGACAAAACGGTGCTGCTGGTCTCCCACCGAAAGTCTACCATGGCGGCGGCAGACATCAGCTTTTCGGTGGAAAGCGGCCGCCTGAGCTGAAAACGGGTTCTACAAAGAAACAGCCGGTCTCCTGTGCGGAGGCCGGCTGTTTTTGGTCATAAAGAATTACTGGATCGCATTCAGGATCTGCTGTGCAATGTACTTGTGGCCTTTGACGGTGGGGTGACCGTCCGCAGCGGTCTGGGTGCGGGGAATGCCCACATAGATCAAGCCTTCCTGTGCGGCAAGGTCTTTGGCAAAGCGGTTCAGTTTGCTGAAGTAGCGGTTCCATGCGGGCAGCAGAGGCACGGGATTGGTGTAGCCCAGCAGCACGATTTTGGCATCCGGGTTCAGTGCGCGGATACCGGCCACGATCTGCGGCAGGTTGTTGGCCACATTGGTATAGGCCTGATCGCAGATCTCATCCATGCCGCGGAACAGCAGGCGGTTGGTGGCGCGGCTCTCGTCAAAGGTAAGGGTCATACGGTTCAGCGCTTTGAGGAAGAGCCCCAGCTTCTGGAAGTTGAAATCACGCAGGGCACCGCTGACCATCAGCCCGGCCAGCTGCTCACTCTTCCAGTTGGTGGCCTCGCCCAGACCTACGATGCAGGGCACCAGCGCGTCGTTGGAGCCGATCTGGATGGAAATGATATCGGCCTTGCGCAGATATTCCTGATATTCCGGGTAGACGTAGTACGAGCCGGAAGCCTGATTCATCTTGGGCATGGCGCTGCTTTGCACCATATCCACCATGTCAGGGCTCATCAGGCTGGGCAGGCCCAGATTGATGGCGTGCTGGCGGTCCAGCCCAAGGCCCTTGCCCACAAGGGCGGTGTAGCACTGGGAAGAGTAGCCCTCGAAGTTTGGCCGGAGATCGTAGCCGATCTGGGCGATGTTGTATTTCATATCGGCAAGGCCGACACCGGAGGTGATGCTGTCGCCCAGCGCCACATAGGTGAGCTGCGGCTCCGGCTCGCCGGCTGTCTGGGCATCGGCGGGCGCTGCGGCCTGCTCCTGCTGCACTTCTGCTGCTTCGGCGGCAGGCAGCTCCGCCTGTTCGTCGGCAGCAAATGCAGGCATGGCCAGCAGCACAAGCGCTGCCGCTGCGGCCAGAAAGCTGGCAAATTTTTTGTTTTTCATTGAGATTCCTTCTTTCCGGAATGACTGCACCTGTGCGGCACAGCTGTTGTCTCTATGATAAAATGGAAAGTAAAAATTGTCAACTGACAAAATTCAAAAAATTGCGGTCATCGCTGCGCCCGTATTCTGCAGTTTCTTCCATACAAAAAAGCTCCCCCTTGCGGGAGAGCTCAGTGTCTGAAAAATTACAGAGTGTCAATAATCGCGGGGAGTGATCTCTTCCTCCAGCTTGCGGTAGTCCACCTTGCCAACGGGGGTCATCGGCATTTCGCTGATGAACTTGTAGCTCACCGGCTGCACGTACTCCGGCAGCTCTTCCTTGCACAGCTGGCGCAGCTCGCGCACGATCTGGCGCTTCTTTTTGTCGGCCTCCGGGTCCAGCACCACGTAGACGAAGGGCAGGCGGCCCTGCACATGGTCCTTATCGGTGCAGCCTACCACCGAGCACTGATGCACAGCCGGATGGCGGCTGATGACGTTCTCGATCATGGACGGGAACACCTTGAAGCCGTCGTGACGGATGATCATGCGCTTGATGCGGGAGTCCAGATACACAAAGCCGTCCTCGTCCATGTAGCCGACATCGCCGGTGTGTGCCCAGATCTGGCCGTCTGCATGGCGGCGCAGGATCATATCGGTCTCCTCGGGCTTATTGTAGTAGCCCTTCATGACGGTGGGGGTGCAGATGCAGATCTCGCCGCGCTCCCCGATGGGCAGTTCGGTCTCGGTGCCGGGCTCGAAGATGGACACCACCGTATTCAGCATGGGGATGCCCACGCTGCCGGGCTTGGTCACATTGCCGGCGGCAACGGTAGCGGCAGAAGCGACTTCGGTCATGCCGTAGCCCTTGGCCAGCGGATACTCCACGTTGTGTGCCTTCAGGAACTCGTTCACGGTCAGCTCAGCGCCCAGCGGCAGCGAGTCGCCGCCAGCGGCATAGTTGCGGATGAAGGAGAGATCCTTCTTCTTCTTGAGCAGCGGAGATGCTGCCATCTGCTGGTAGTGAGCCGGAACGCCAAACATGTGTTCGGGCTTGTGCTTCCAGATCAGTGCGCCCAGCTTGTCGGGGTCCAGATTGGGGATAATGACGACGTGCAGGCCCATGACCAGCGGCATATGCACGCCGCAGGCGTAGCCGTAGGCAATGAACGGAGGCATAACGTTCATCAGCTTCTGGCCGCGGCAGAACAGGTTGCTCTGGGCAATGAATTCGTGGGCCAGAGAGTTGAAGCTGTCGTCGGTCAGCATAACGCCCTTGGGCGAACCGGTGGTGCCGCCGGTGTGCACCACCACGCAGGCGTGCTGCGGGTCGTAGGGCTCGGCGTTCATGCTCTGATCCTTGCCCTGTGCAATAAAGTCCTTCCAGTGGATCACGTTGGACTTGTAGCGGTTCTTATCGGGGTTGGTCAGCTTGTAGCCGACGGCCAGATGCAGCGGCAGGGAGTCTGCGGGGCTGATGACCAGCACGCGCTCCACATTGGTGCGCTTCTCTGCCTTGTGGCAGCGCTCATAGGTCACATTCAGGCAGATCAGCAGGCGGGAATCCACCTCCTCGATGTACTCGTGGATGCCCTCAACGCTGTAGCGCGGATCCACCAGATTCAGCGTTGCGCCGATCATATCGACAGCGTAGAAGGCATAGATCACCTCGGGGGTCATCACGCTGACAACGGTGATGATGTCGCCCTTCTTCACGCCGAGAGCACGGAAGGCGGCCGCGGTTTTCTTGACATTCACAAAGAGGTCTGCAAAGGTGAATTTGCGGCCATAATACTCCAGAGCGGTCTCGCTCAGATGGTTCTTGTTCTGATGGCAGAGATACTCAAAGGCGCTGCACTTGGGCAGAGGCATGTCGATGTATTTCTGGTCATAGTACTTCAGCCAGGGCTTCGCAGTGGACGCATAGAGCGGTTCACGCTGTTCAGTAGTCATAGAATAAAGTCCTCTTTTCTTTCTTCTTTTCATTGCTAAAAGCCGACAGCTTTGCAAGAAAGATGAAAGCCGCCGGTCAGATCACGCAAATAACTCAAAAATTAGAATCAACGATGCAGTCTCTATTGTAGTGGAGCCGCCTGAGAATGTCAAGAAATAAACTATGAACGTTGCGTAAAAGTGCCGTAAAACAACGATTCCTCCCGAAATGTCGGGGGTCAGCGCGGCAGCCACTGCTCCGCTTCGGCGGCGCTGCACAGCACAAAATGCTCAGGCCGCAGCTCGCGCCACTGAGGGGTCTCTCTGGAGTAGTCGTGCATGGCGGGGTCGTAGACCAGCAGTTTTTTCTGCCGCTCCCGGCGGGGGTCCGGCATGGGAATAGCGGACAGCAGACTGCGGGTGTAGGGGTGGATGGCGTGGGCCGTCAGCTCTTCGGCCCCGGCCAGCTCCACGATGCGGCCCTTGTGGATCACGGCGATGCGGTCGGAGATGTAGCGCATCACGGACAGGTCGTGGGCGATGAACAGATAGGTGATGCCGCGTTCTTTTTGTAAATGGCGCAAAAGGTTCAGCACCTGCGCGCGGATGGACATATCCAGTGCGCTGATGGGCTCATCGGCAACGATGAACTCCGGCTCCACGATCAGCGCCCGGGCGATACCGATGCGCTGGCGCTGTCCGCCGGAAAATTCGTGAGGAAAGCGGGAAGCAAATTCCGGCAGCAGGCCCACGTCCCGCAAAGCCTGCCTTACCCGCTCCTCCCGCTGGGCGGCGGTGAGGTCGGGCCGGACGTTCTGCAGGCCCTCGCCCACGATATAGCTCACCTTGGCGCGCTCGTTCAGCGAGGACTGCGGGTCCTGAAAGATCATCTGGATCTCCTTGATGATCTGCCGGTCCAGCTGGCGGGAAATTTTGCCGTTGATCTTCTGGCCTTTATAAAGGATGTCACCGCCGGAGGTGGGCAGGATGCGCAGGATGGCCCGGCCGATGGTGGTCTTGCCGCTGCCGCTTTCGCCCACAAGGCCGAAGGTCTCGCCCTTATAAATTTTAAAGCTGGCGTCCTGCACGGCATGATAGGTGCTGCGGCCGGAGCCGTAGGTCACGTTCAGGTGGTTCACTTCCACAAGAACTTCGCGTTCATTTTCCATCTTACAGCCCCTCCTCTCGCAGCATTTTCACCGCAGCCGGTGGTTCCACTCTGGGTGCCCGGGGGTCCAGCAGCCATGTCTTGGCCTTGTGGGTGGGGGATACGGTAAAGTAGGGCGGGCGCCTGACAAAATCGATCTTGAGCGCCTGCGGGTTGCGGGGCGCAAAGGCGTCGCCGCGGATCTCCGCAAACAGGTTCGGCGGTGTGCCTACGATGTTGAACAGATCCTCACCCTTCACGCCCATCTGGGGCATACTGGAAAGCAGTGCCCATGTATAGGGGTGGCGGGGGTCGTAGTAGATCTCGTCGGCGGTGCCGATCTCCACGATGTCGCCCGCGTACATCACGGCTACCCGGTCGGCAATGTTGGCCACCACACCCAGATCGTGGGTGATGAGCAGGATGGTCAGATCGTACTTGACCTGCATTTTTTTGAGCAGCTGCAAAATCTGGGCCTGAATGGTCACATCCAGTGCGGTGGTGGGCTCGTCGCAGATCAGAATTTTGGGGCTGCAGGCCGCTGCAATGGCGATCACCACCCGCTGGCGCATCCCGCCGGAGAACTCGTGCGGGTACTGCCGGAAACGCTTTTCCGGCTCCGAGATGCCCACATCCCGCAGGTATCCCAGCGTCTTTTCCCTTGCGGCAGCGCCCTTCAGGCCCTGATGCAGGGTGACGGCTTCCATGATCTGTGCCCCGATGGTCTTCAGCGGGTTCAGGCTGGTCATGGGGTCCTGCATGACCATGGCGATCTCCCGGCCGCGTACCCGCAGCCAGTCCTTTTCGGTTCTGAGGTCGGAAAGGCGCAGCGGCTTGCCGTCCGCCATGCCGTAGTAATCGATGGTGCCTCCGGTGATGGAGCCGTTGGCGTCCAGAAGGCCCATGAAGCTCTTGGTGAACACGCTCTTGCCGGAGCCGCTTTCGCCCACGATGGCGAGCACTTCGCCTTGGTACAGATCAAGATCGATGCCCCGGATGGCGTGCAGCACTTTTCCACGCAGATCGAACTGGATGTTGACATCTTTTGCGGAGAGAATGAGCGGGTGATGTTCCATGATATCCCCTCCTTACTGCAGATGATTCTTCGGGTCGGCGGCGTCCGAGAAGGCGTTGCCGATCAGGTAGAACGCAATGGTGACAAAGCTCAGGATGAGGGTGGGGTACAGCAGCTGATAGCGCAGCCCGGCCTGCATCATCACCTTGCGGCCATCGTTGACCAGATTGCCCAGCGAAGGCGTCTCCACCGAAAGCCCGAGGCCGATGTAGGTGATGAACACCTCGTTGCCGATGGCTTCCGGGATGGTGAGAGCCATGCGCAGCATGATGACCGAGACGAGATGGGGCAGCAGGTTACGCAGCACGATGCGCAGGGTGGGCGTGCCGAGGCAGCGGGATGCCACGTTATAATCCCGGTCGCGGATGATGAGGATCTGGTTGCGGATGAAGCGTGCCATTTCGATCCAGCCCTTGATGGCCATGCCAAGGACCATGGTCCAGATGCTGGGTGTTGCCACGTAAGAGATCAGGATCAGCACAATGGCGGTGGGGATGTTATCAAAGATGTTGTACAGCTCGGTGAACACGGGGTCCAGCCCGCGCACATAGCCCCACAGCACACCGGCGGTGATGCCCACCACCGCTTCAATGAGGGCCACGAAAAAGGCGATGGTCAGGCTGGTGCGTGCACCGGCCCAGATGCGTGCCCACAGGTCCTGCCCGATGGAGTTGGAACCCCAGATAAAGCCGTCCTGCCCGGGGGCGATGTTGCGGAACTGGATGCCGGTGGCGGGGTCCACGGCGCAGAGGTTCGGGTCTGCCTGACCGGGCAGGTGGGGCTGGATGAAGGCAAAGGCCACCACAGCGGCCAGTGCCACCAGCAGAACCACCGCGAACCTGTTCTTGAAAAAGGCGCGGAAGGTGCTGCCCCAGTAGCTGTAGTTGGAGTAGGCGGTGGCCTCGGCCTGTTCGGCGCGGAACCCGGCGGGGGTGAACAGTTCGTCCTCCGGCAGTTCGGCCCACGCGGCGGGGCCGTCCTTCTGCAGCTTGTTCAGGTTGTTTTCCAGCACAGCTGCCTTCTGGTCTTTCATATGAAACAGCATTATCGGCCACCTTCTTTCTTGCCAAAGCTGATGCGGGGATCGATGAGCACCATGAGCAGGTCGCCGAGGATCAGGCCGATGATGCCCACACAGGCGTACAGCAGAACGATGCCCTGCACCATGGTGTTGTCGTGCCGCTGGACACAGGTGACCAGCAAGCCGCCCATGCCGGGGATGCTGTACAGGCTCTCGATGTAGATGGAGCCGACGACGGTGTTCAGGAACGCGGAGGGAATGTACTGCACCAGCGGGACCATGGCGTTGCGGAAGACGTGATGCAGCGCGATGTTGTTCTCGCTGACGCCCTTGGCAAGGGCGAGGCGGACGTAGTCCTTGTTGCTCTCGTCCACCATATAGCGGCGCAGCCACATGGCGTAGAAGGCCACGTTGCCAAGGCTCATAGAGCAGATGGGCAGCACCCAGTATTTCCAGTCGGAGGCGTCGAACAACAGGCCCACGCCCAGCGCGGTGGTGCCGTACATCTGGATGTACAGGTAGTACACGGCGGCGGGCACGGCTTGGATGAGCACGATGATGGCCGTACCGATCTTATCCGGCCAGCGGTTCTTGAAGCGGCCCATGAACAGCCCCATGGGGATGCCCACCACAAGGCTCAGCAGCATGGAGAACACACCCATCTGCACCGAGATGGGCAGCTTCTTGGTCAGAATGCTGGTGACGGAGGCGTTCACCTTATAAATATGGCTCACGCCGAGGTCGCCGTGGAGGGCATTCCACCAGAACCGCCCGATCTGCACCGGCAGCGGGTCCAGCAGACCCATGGACTGCAATCCGGCTTGGATCTGCGCCTCGGTCATTTTTTCGTAGTTTGCAAAGTAGCCTTCCACGGGCATCAGCCGCAGCAAGCAGAACACGAGCGTCACAATGATGAACAGGGTCAAAATCGAGCGCCCGATGCGTTTGGCCAGATATTTGAACATATCTGTGCGCACCCCTCTTTCGTTTTTAGCGTTTCCGTCTGCGTCCCAAAACGCACAGCGGATAGGAATAGAATACATCAAAAAATCACTTTTGGAAAGTGATTTGGAGGGATTTTGAAAAAACTTTTTGCAGCGGAGGCCTTTTCGGGCCGTTTCGGGAAAGAAAATAAAACACCGCGCCCCGAAAACAGGGTGCGGTGAAAGAAGTGCAAGGTCTGATTTTAAGCGGCCAGCGCTGTTTTGATGGCGGAAAGGACGGCGTCGCTGTTCTCGCAGCAGACAAGAACCACTTCGCCGGAGGGGACCACTTCGACCTTGGCGGCTTTGGCGATGGCGTACTGGTCTTCCAGATAGTGCTCCATGGAGCTCTGCTCGCTGGTCACGAAATCCAGAAGGGCCTGTTTCACGGCTTCCTGCCTGCCCTCGGCGGGCTTGACGATGGCGAGGGCGTAGCTTTGCACCATCATGCCGGAAACGGAGGCGGAAAAGTCGGTGTAATCCCCCTCCTCCAAATTCAGCAGGGGAAGCAGCATGTTCCGGATCTCTTCATCCAGTTGGTCGGCGTCTTCGTAGCTTTCGCTGTAGCCGTACTGGGCGGTGAACTTGCCCTCCTTGCCGGGGGAGAAGATCATATAATATTCGTTGTCCTCATCCGGGCGGGCGTCGTGGAGGATCTGGGTGTAGTCCTTAGGGGCGGCGTCGGTCTTACCGGAGCTGCCGCAGCCCGCCAGCGCGAGCAGGGTCAGTGCGGCCAGCAGGGCGGCGAGGAGGCGTTTGAACGGAAGCTTCATATCGTATTCCTTTCGTCGTGAAAAAGTGCGGGGCAAGCCGCCCGTGCCCTTAGTATGGCACAGCACCCGGCTGCCTATGCAGCGGCGGCTTGTATCAGGAATACGAACCACCGGGGCGAAAGATTGCGTTCTGCCCGGCGGCAGAGAAAAATTTCCGGAAATGGCTCAGAGCATCATGGCTTCGAGGTCGCCGTGGTTGACGGGGGTGGAAAGGATGATCTGGGTGGAGGTGGTGCCGAGCTTCTGGAACTGGAGGATCAGGTGCTCCAGCTGGGGCATGCTGCCGCAGCTCACCTTAATAAGGAAGGTGTAGGCGCCGGTGACATGGTAGCACTGCAGCACTTCCTTGCTGTTCTGCATCAGCTCCACCAGCTCGTCGCGGTGGCTGGGGGTGACGGAAAGGCTGATGAGGGCGTCCACGTACACGCGGTCGGCTGGGCGGTTGAGCACCACGGTGTAGCCGCTGATGATGCCGTCGGTCTCAAGCTTGTGGATGCGGCTGGAAACGGCGGGGCTGGTCAGCGCCACCTGCTCGGCGATCTCCTTGACCGGCATCCGGGCATTTTTGGCAAGGAGGGAAAGGATCTTGCGGTCTAAATCGTCCATGAGGAAGGTCTCCTTTTGAAATATGTTGGAATCCATAAAAATTTTTGAAAGTAAAGTTTTATTGTTGTAAAAAACGTACAAACATCGAAAAAGCTTGGAAAAAATCTGACTGTGTTAATTATATAAAGTTTTGAGCAAAATGTAAAGTGTGAATTTAAAGCAAACTGCAAAAAAATTGTTTGACAAGAAAAGAAAAATGGGTATAATACATCTTGCAGGGCGCAAACAGCCCACTTGCTGTGCCCCGCATCTGAATATGCGATTCCCAACTTTATATACTTTCCCACCCCACAAACACAAAAACACCGCTGCCTTGAATGGAAATGTTGTAATATTTGGGATGGGATAAGATTAAATCTTGATGTTGTTGCAACAAGTCTAAGTTATCAAATAATGCTTGCAACACTTCTTTATCAGGCGTGGCCGCCTGAACATAAAACTTGGCTGTCATTATATTTCTCCTGTTTAGTCCGTTTGGTTAAAGTGGGACAAGTTGGCATAAATTCACTTTTAAGGGGATTATGTTAAATAATCCCCCGAATGTCAAGTCTTCTCAGTTTTTGTAAAGCACCGCTCCGTTATCAAGCAATAGGTTGGCAATATCAAGCTCTATTCGCTCCAAGGCCAAGGTTAAGGCTGTCTCACCTTGGATATTGAGCCAATTAACATCAACACCTTTGTTTATCAACATTTGGATGGTTTGTAATTTGATATCATCTTCCATATTTTCGTTCAAAATAACGGACATAATAGCATTATAACTCTTTTAATTTTGTTAAAGCTAATGTGTATTTCTCTACTAATTCTGTATTCATATTTTAGATCTTTACACTCGCACTATTCAT
>ENA-ORMX01001686-ORMX01001686.1-human-gut-metagenome-genome-assembly--contig:-NODE-1686-length-13996-cov-8.437056_pt1 | contig 13996 bp, 14 predicted proteins | sample MGYA00242108_ERZ509007 | MGnify/ENA primary metagenome ERZ509007 (study PRJEB26280, sample SAMEA2338745) | human gut metagenome | biome: human gut; feature: human-associated habitat; material: faeces...
GAAGTGCTTGTTTCCTATCATGGCATATCCAAGCTAACGATAGCAAAAATGGCTGATGTTGAGGAACAGGATATTGACAGGCTTTTAGCCAATCCGCCAGAAAAAGTTGAAATCGAAGTAAAATATAAAATTGCTGTGACTGTTATGGAACTGCGATTTTGGCTAAAGGATTGTGAGTTACCAATATAATCATGTGGTGCTTGGGAAACTGGTGGAATAACAGGAAATGTAATTAGAATAAAGAAAGATAGAAGGCGAGTAGCGGATTGGTGTCTGCTGCTCACTTTTCGTTTATGGGGATATGTCGCAATACGACTTTTGAAGTGTTGTATTGCAATCTGTTTTCGGGTATTTCTCGTTGGTATCATTACCATAAAAGCGAGGTGAATTCCATGAAAGCAGAGAAGAAGGAAATCAATATACAGATTGGAAAAAGGTTGCAAACCGCCAGAGAAAACAGTGGATATACGCAGGAAGTTTTTGCAGAGACGCTGGATGTAGGGGTAGAGCATTATCGCAAAATCGAAAGCGGTGTCTATGGCTTACAGCCGGAGAAAATGCTGATCTTGTATGAGAAGTACAGGATTGAGCCGACTTATCTGGTTACGGGGGATACAAATCATAAGGTTGATATTGAACTGTTCCTTGCAAACTGCAGCAGGGAGGAACGGGATGCATTTATAGACCGTATGCTTGCGTATATGAGAAAGCTGATGACAGGCCGTTAAAGCAGCACAGTCTCCGGGATGTATATTTGATCAATATATTTTGAGAAGGAGACGATGTATGAGGGTAGCAATCTGCGATGATAATCAGCAGGACATTGAAAGGATCAGACGCTATACACTGCGTATGATCGACTATGCGGTGGAGTATGTGTTTTATACCAGACCGGAAGAATTATTGAGGGAATGTGCAGATGCGGAGCAAAAGCCGGATATGTACATTCTTGATATTGAGATGCCTGGAATGGACGGACTTGCGGTGGCAAAACAGATCCGTGAGACAGATTCCAAAGCATTGCTGGTGTTTCTTACCAGCTATACCAAATACATGCCAAGTGTATTTGAAGTTGTCACATTTGATTTTATTCCAAAACCAATCTCAGAAGAAAGGCTCCGTGTGCTGTTTGAGAAGGCAGGAACCTATCTGAATCTGACCAATCAGAGTTTTTCATTTAGTTACCGCAGGGTGCGGTACAGTCTGAAGTTTGACGAAATCCTGTATCTGGAAAAGCGGGGGCGTCAGGCGATAATCCACACAAAGAAAATGAAATATCAGTCCAACATGAACCTGAATGAAATATGGGAGAAACTGGACGAGCGCATGTTTGCCGCCGTTCATGGCTCTTTTATCGTTAATTTGAAACATGTTCATTCTGTATCCAGCGGCATGGTCATGCTTACAGACGGCACAGAGCTGGGAGTGACAAGAGGGTACCGGAAGGAGCTGACGGAAAAGCACATCGCATTTGTGCAGGGAGGAATGTGACATGGCATTATATGGGGTGAGGCTTGTCATAAATCTTTTTGACCTCTGCATTTACCGCAGGTATTTAGAGGAGTTCATTGGAAACAGAAAAACTTCCATGGAGTTTTCTGTTCTTCTGCTGATAGTGTGCGAGCTGATTGGAAGTGCGGTGAACCAGATGGGGATAAGCTGGCTGAATTTTGTGACGATGGTTGCAATTCTCTGTGTATATGTCTGCCAGTATGAGGCAGGGATTGTAAGCAGGCTGATTGCGGTTCTGCTGTATATGGGGATTATGGGAGTTGCAGAACCGTTAGGATATTTGTTTAATAAGGCATTCATGGAAAAGGTGTTGGACGATACCACGGTTTCATATTATTTTATCGTGTTTTTTATGGCACTTTTGAAAGCAACAATTGTGGAGGTGTTTTGCAGACTGAAATCTGGAAAAAGCATTCGACTATCAGCAATGCCAAAAGAAACGCAATATATGTTGACAATGATACCTTTATGCAGCCTGATCAGTTGCTTTTTACTGATAGAGGTTGCAAAAGAATTAATCTCGGCACAGATGGTCGTGCTGTGCATGTGCATCATCTTTGTCATTATCATCACTAATTATGTAATTTTTCTGATGATTGAAAAGTATACGACAGTGGAAGAAAAACAGCACGAAGAGGAAATGATCCAGAGGGAAATCTTATACCGGAACGAATACTATCAGGACATGGAACGGTATCAGGAACAGATACAGGACATCCGGCATGATATGAAGAACCGGCTGACGGGACTGCTCGCAGCGGCGGAACAGGGAAGTGCGGAACTGATCAAGGACAGACTGCAGGAAGTATTGGGAGATATCCGGCTGGCAGAAGAGATCATTTATTCCGCAAATCCTGTGGTGAATGCCATATTAAAAGTAAAAAGCGTAAAGGCAAAAGAGAAAGAGATACCGATGCAGGTTACAACGCTGCTCCCCCAGAGAGTATCCGTAGATATCGGGGACATGGGTGTTCTGTATGGGAATCTTTTGGATAATGCGATAGAGGCAGCGATGGCAGTGGAACAGGAAAAACGGTATGTTCATGTGGAATCAAAGTTTCAGGAGGGCAGACTGCTTTTATCCATTAAGAACAGCAAGCCATCCGGGACAAGTTCCTGTCAACAGACAAGCAAAAAAGATAAAATAAAACACGGCAGGGGAATCCGTTCGGTGCGGAAAGTGGCAGAAAAATACGGTGGGGAGCTGATGTTAAAGGATCAGGGGGAACATTTTGAGGCAGTCCTTCTGCTCAACGGAGTTGCAAAACTGGAGTGAGACTGCAACTTATTACAGCAAACCTGCAACTTGTTACAGATAGATTGATTTTTACATGGAAACTGTTAGAGTGAAAACATCAAAAAAAGGAGGGTTTTACTAAAAATGAAGAAAAGAAACTGGATGTACCGACTGAGCAGCAAATCCATGAGTGTGATGGCAGCACTGGCACTTATGGTGACAACCATGGCAACGAACCGTTCCTGCATGTGGTATCTGGGACAGGACAAGATGCCGGAAGATTCCAAAAAACTCAGAAGGTTTTAAATCATGACGAAATGGCTCAGCCATCGTATGGTTGAGCGGGGAATCATAAAAGAGGAGGAGCAGGAATTATACCAGTTTGGAATACGCAATGGTATGATCCTGCTTCTAAACGTTGTGACAGCACTGGTCATCGGCCTGCTTACAGAGCAACTGGCGGTTGTGGCAGTGTTTACCCTGTCTTTTATGGTTCTTCGCAGTTATACCGGTGGATATCACTCAGACAGCAGGATTTTCTGTTATCTTGGTTCTAATCTGGTGCTGCTGGTTCCGGTTTATACACAGGCTATGTTTTACAAGACATCGCTGGCATGGCTGCTGGCAGTATTGCTGGTGTCCGCAGGGATCATTTTTTTACTCAGTCCCATGCACAGCAAGAACCGGAAGCTGGATAAAGAGGAACAAAAGCATTTTGGCAGAAAAGCAAGGCTGATCGCAGCTTTGGAACTGGCTGTGCTTGGCATTTTGTGGCATGCAGGCCAGATACCGTATGCTTACGCTGTTTATACGGGAATCTGCATCACGGCACTGTTCATGCTCGTAGGAAAAGCACAGTTATGGATACAATCACATACGGAAAATGGATAGTCCTTTCTGAACATGCGGAAGGGACTTTTTTTCTGGAAAACAGGAGGGATGACAAGACGAAACGGTAACTTATTACAGGTACCGTAAGACTTATTACACTTATATTGAAGCGCACTTTCTTTCCAAGTATAGTACCGCAAAAAGGCTTAGGAGAAGAAAGGCGTGGCATGTTTTGGGGAATTCATGCCGCACCGGATTGCAGGGGGCGGCAGAAAGGGAAAAGTTCATAAGGATAACATCCGGGTGCAGTTTTGCATGCTTTATTTTGCATGGGAACAGCACCTTTTTTTATTGTCTTTTTCCAGTAAAGCAGAACCCAGAGGTCCGCCAGATGTCCTTCATTTCAAAAAAATTACGAAATGGAGGACATTTGAATGTCAGAATGGATCAGGATCAGAGTCAAGGATTTTTATAAAGATGCAGTTGGTGAGCTGGAATACACCTATGTGACCAGAGAGGTCTATGAGGCACTTGTCGATACGTTCCGCAAAGAAGCCCACGCACAGGAAATGCGGGATATCAGACATACGACCAAGGACGGATATACAGAAGGAGAAACGGAAGATCTGGTGGAGCTGACCGGGGAATCGGTAGAGGATACGGTCATCCGGCAGATGGAAATAGAAACCCTGCAGAAAGCAATGCAGTCACTCACCCCAGTGCAGAGAGAGCGGCTGCATTTTTATTTTTTTGAGGGCATGACATACCGGCAGATTGCAGCGAAAGAAGGGGTCGGAGAGAAGAACATCCGGGAGAGCATAAACGGTGCGGTAAAGAAAATAAAAAAATATTTTGATTAATACCCCCTCAAAACGTGTTTTTCTGTGAGTACCTTATGAGAGGAACTTTTTCTGGACAGATGGTCTCTTCCGGGAATCCTCTCATGTCTCGTGTGTGGATACGACACAGGCAGACAAAACGCACATTGAAAAATGCCGGAGAGGAATGCAGGGCTCCGAGCGCAGGATGGAATCACGCCATATCCTGCCAGCCATATCCAGCAGTTCAGATACGTTAGCCGTTTCATGAGCCGTAACCGGGGCGCAGTGACACTCCTGCAGCAATCGGGCAGATGTTCTTTCTGCCAGCCATGCTGTGAAAAAGATCGCATCTAAGGAGCCGAGCGGGAAAGCCGGGGTACAGCCTGTCTGTGGTGGACAGGCGCGAAGAGGGGAATGGCCTATAATGATACACCTTGAGATTAGCCAGCACGCAGTGGTGGAGGTGAGATACCTGTGATGTCTGCCTGTCCGAGTGGCAGGGACCAAAGACAGTCTGGACTGACTGCCCATGAAATGCCGGCTTTGGGATTTTTTCTTCTCTGTTTTGGCGGCGTTTTGGTTCCGGGGAGTAGTGACGAATAGGGACAGACACTTTTTATTTATGAAGTGAAGGATTATGGCAGTAAGACTTAATTACAGAAACCATGCGGCGGAGGGGAACTTCCGCCGTATTCTTGTGGAGTTAAGAAAAGCTGAAAAATGGGGAATGGAGGAAAACAGGAGATGAAGAAAGAAGATACCGAAATGATGTTAAGGATTTTTGAAACGGAGAGGGCAGGATATGCCTATCTTTATCCGAGTGATGGAGGGGAGCGGAAAGAGGACTATATCTCGACTACGGCAGAAAATATCGCAAATTATATCGGCAGCCACATGTTTGAGGCTGAAAAGATCGTCATCACAGATATGTGTGACAGGCTGATATTAGATACCTGCGGCTATTTTATCAATAGCTGTCCGAATCAGGAATTCTGCAAGGAAATCAATCCGTTCTTAATCCCAATCCAGATGGGAGAAAAGGACGCAGGAGAGGTGCTTTCAGTCAGCAGGGATGTATCGGAACAGTATTTCCGGGAAGAAGATGAGGCTGCAACCATGGCTGAAATCGGGATGATGTAAAGGTGTTTCTTCTGGGCAAAAGTGTTTGGCTTGGGAGAATGAATTTAACGTTCTTAAATTGCGGGAGGAAAAAGGGAAAAGATGATGGAAGGCGGAGCGAATGAGGTGCGGTATAAGATTGCCGAATTTCTCTTAAAAAGGATGCATGAAGATAAGCTGTTAACCGAGGAAGAATGGGAAAAAATCCGGGTTTTGAATGTCAAGACTTTCTCCCCGGAATTAGCAAAAGTATATCTGTAATAACACTGGATATATCAAGGACTATGTGGTAGTGTATGTTGCTGACAGGGAGTGCAAACCCTTGAAAATACTGGGAAAGGAGAAAAAAGCATGGCAAAAAAAGTGACTGTCATAAAGGCAGCAAAAGCGCAGAAACATACACAGGAAGAACGCAGGCTGAAAGTGTGCGGATATGCCAGAGTCAGTACCGGCAGTCAGGCACAGGCAACTTCCTATACTGCACAGGTCGAGTACTATACGGAAAAAATCGAGAGCAACCCCCTGTGGGAGTTTGCAGGGGTGTATGCGGATGAAGGAATCAGCGGAACAAACGTAAAGCACAGGGATGAGTTCCAGATGATGATTTCAGACTGTGAGGATGGGAACATCGACCTGATCCTTACGAAATCCATCACAAGATTTGCAAGAAATACGGTGGAATGCATCCAGACCATCCGAAAGCTGAAGGAGATCGGCGTTGGAATCTACTTTGAAAAAGAGAATATCAACACGCTGTCAGAAAAAAGCGAGCTGTTCATTACCATCCTGGCATCGGTGGCGCAGGGGGAATCAGAAAACATCTCAAGCAACAACCGCTGGGCGATACAGAAACGCTTTCAGGATGGAACCTATATCATATCCACGCCAGCGTATGGCTATGGAAAAGACGAGGATGGAAATTTAGTCATCATAGAATCCGAGGCAGAAACCGTAAGGTGGATTTATGAGTCTTACTTAAACGGCATGGGAGTGTATGTGATAGCAAAGGCACTGAACCAGAAAGGCATTCCAACAATCCGGGGTGCAGAAAAGTGGCAGGACGGGGTGATACAGGACATTCTGAAAAATCCCATTTATGAGGGAGATATGCTTCAGCAGAGGACATATAGAGAAACAAGGTTCCCATTTGTCCGCAGGGTAAACAACGGACAGAGAAACCAGTATCTCATCAAAGACAGCCATCCGCCAATCGTCACACATGAGGAGGCAGAAGCGGTACGCAACCTGATGGCATACCGGGTGGATGTACTGCACATGAACAAGAGTGACTACACCAAAAGATACCTGTTTTCCGGCAGAATCATCTGCGGAGAGTGCGGAAGAACCTTCCGGCGGCAGAAAATCTACATCGGGAAACCATATGAAAAAATCATCTGGACGTGCAGCGGACATGTGGAGGATAAAGAGACTTGTTGCATGAAAGCCATCCGGGAGGATGTGCTGCACCGGGCTTTTACAGACATGTGGAACAAGCTGTACACCAATCAGGGAACGATATTAGAGCCGCTGTTAAAAGAGCTGACAGAACTTGTGGCAGCAAGGCAGGACAGTGAGGAAATCAGACAACTGGATAAGGAAATCAAAGATATAAGCGGGCAGAGCCAAATCCTAAACCAAGTCATGAGGAAAGGATATATGGACTCTGCTCTTTTTATGGAGAGCAGTAGCAAGCTTGGCTGGCAACTGACGGAATGCAGGAGAAAAAAGACACTTTTGACCAGAAAGCTGAGAAGGACAAAAGAAATCGTGCGGACCGAACAGCTTATCCAACTGATCGCAGAACAGGACGGATTAATGGAGGAGTTTGACGAGCAACTGTTTAAAATGACAGCGGAGAAGATCGTGGTCTCCAAAGAACACGACATCACCTTCTGCCTGTACAACGGACTGAAACTGACGGAGAGGGGAGGTGGACAGGATGCAGTGGCACATGCCAATCGGCTATAAAGTTGTGGATGGAAAAATCACCATCTGCGAAGAGCAGAGAAAGATTGTGGAACAGATATTTACAGACTATGACAGCGGAGTGGCGGCAGGCAGGATCGCCCAGAACCTGAAAGGGAGAAAAATATGCAATGCAAAAGGGAAAGTGTCCTGGACCCATGCATCCATTGGCAGGATACTGGAAAACCCAAGCTACCTTGGCACAGAATACTATCCGCAGCTCATAGGAGAGGAACTGTTTGAGAGAGTCCAGCGCAGACGGGAAAAGGTGAGGGCAGAGCTTGGAAGGGCAGACCACCGGTCCGGCAGGGATGAGAGAATCCTCTTCGGAGGTGTCATCTGGTGTGCAGAATGCGGGGCAGTATGCAGCCATATCCAGCCGAGCCACAAAAAAGAGCGTGGCGGCACTGCCAAGTGGAAGTGCAAGAGTTATGTGACTGGCAGAGCAAAAAACTGCAGGAACAGTTTTATTACAGACGGGCAGGCAAAGCAGGTGTGTGTGGAAGCCATCAATGCAGTGATACGAAACAAAGGCCTGCTCCGGGTACAAAGGCAGGAGGAAAAGGTCAGCCCTCAGTACCGGGTTCTGGAGCGGAACCTGCAGCGGATGAAAGAAGAACAGGAACGCACAGAAACAGACCTGATGAAATTGCTCTATGAAAGGGCAGAGGAACGCTACCGGACACTGGAGGTCAGGGATGGGGAGTTCCGGACAGAGGAGGTCAAAAACATCCTTGCAGGGAAAAAGGAACTGGAAACATTTGATGAAAATTTATATAGAAAAATAATCGCACGCATCTGGGTGCATGGCGGAAACATGGCAGAAGTGGAGCTTATCAATGGGAGCCGTGTCACAGCCGGGTACAAGGATTAGGAGGGAGAGCAGATGGCAGAAACAGCAAAAAAGATCAGCATGATACCTGCCAAGGTGCAGTATGACCGGAATGTGAAACTGTCAGAGAAGAAAATGAAGGTCGCTGCCTACTGCCGTGTCAGTACGGAACTGGAAGAGCAGGACAGCAGCTATGAGGCACAGGTGGAGTATTATACCAGCAAGATATCTGAAAACGAAAACTGGAAAAATGCCGGCATCTATGCAGATGACGGAAAGAGTGGAACAAACACCAAAAAGAGGGCAGACTTTAATGCCATGATACAGGATGCCCTTGCCGGAAAAATCGACATGATCCTTACAAAGTCGGTCAGCAGGTTTGCGAGGAACACGGTAGACTCGCTGGTGACCATCCGAAAACTGAAGGAAAAGAATGTGGCGGTGGTGTTCGAGAAAGAGGGGATCAATACACTGGAGGGAACCGGCGAAATCCTTATCACCATCTTAAGCAGCCTGGCACAGGAGGAGAGCCGCAACATCAGTGAGAACATCCGCTGGGGAGTCGTGAGGAAATTTGAAAAAGGCAAGGTCATCGTAAACTGCACAAAGTTCATGGGATACACCAAAAACGAGGATGGTGACCTGGTCATCGTACCCGAAGAGGCAGAGATCGTAAAGCTGATCTTCCGCCTTTATCTGGAAGGCTACAGTACCGGGAAGATCGCAAAGCATCTGGAAGAGCAGGGAATCAAGACCGCCACAGGGCAGGACAAATGGCATTCCACGGTAATAGACAAAATGCTCCGCAATGAAAAATACATGGGAGATGCATTACTGCAGAAAACCTATACGGTGGATTTCATGACAAAAAAGAAAGTCAAGAACACTGGAATCGTACCGCAGTATTATGTGGAAGATGACCATGAGGCAATCATTCCGAAAGAGCTGTTCTACAGGGTACAGGAAGAGATGATGCGGAGGGCATCCTTATGCAAGGCGGCTGTCACCCGGAAGAAGAACCAGAAAAGCAGGTATTCCTCCACCTATGCACTGACCGGCATGCTGATCTGCGGAAAATGCGGGCAGGAGTACCGGAGAGTCACCTGGGCGAGAAACGGGAAAAAGAAAGTGGTCTGGAGATGCAGCAATCGGCTGACCAACGGAGTGAAGAAATGCGGGGAATCCGAGACACTCGAAGAGAACGCATTAAACAGGGCGGTGATGGAAGCCATCCACAGGATCACGAGTGATGATATGGAATTTATGGAAAACTTCCGGCAGAACATCATCCATGTCATCGGGAACTACAGCACCGCAAAAGAGTCTGAGGAATACGAAGAAAAGATAAAAGAAAAGCAGGAAGAGATGGTGGCACTGATCGCGGAGAATGCAAAGACCGGCTCCTACACACCGGAGTTTGATGAACGCTATCGCACCATAGCAGAGGAAATCAATGCCTTAAAAGAGGCACAGAAAACAGCCAGAAACGAGAAATGGATGGCTGACAGCTATGAACAGAGAATCCAAGATATCGACCATTACTTAAGCACAAGCACCTGCCAGATACAGGAGTTCGACAATGACCTTGTCAGACGGCTGATCTCGACCATCAAAGTGGAATCCAGCGAGAAGCTGCTGATACAGTTCCAGTCAGGCATTGTCATGGAACAGGAGATTCGATATGAGTAAGACTGCGGCAGGAATGGCAGCAAGTAAATAGGAAACGTTGTTCCTGCCAGTTTATGGTAAGAATAAAATGCCCGATGATCCGGGCGTTTTATTGTTGGCATAAAAATAGGAAAGGACAGCAGGAGCAGAAAGCATATAACGGAAAATGAGTAAAAGAAAGTGGATATAAAAAAGTACATGAAGTAAGTGTGCGACAGGAGGAGAAAAGCGTATGAATTATGAGCAACTGATAGAAGAACTGAGGGAGGAAATGTTACAGCTTGTAAACACGAAATGTGATGCACTGCTCCAGATGTACCGAAGTGGAGAAATGAGGACAGACATGAAAGATACAATCCGGGAAAGCAGTCTTATCACAGTGTCCCCGGCAGAACTGAAAGGGAAAAAACCGCTGGCAGTCCAGTTCGCGCGGGGAGAATGGATAGAAACACCTACATGGAGAAAGGTGGCACAAAAGATTTTGCAGGCCTGTAATGAACAGCCGGATATCCATGAGCGTTTTATGGAAATGTGTGGAAAAGTAGCCGGACGCTGGAGGACGATCCTTGGCAGTTCACCGGAAGAAATGGATGTACCGATAAAGGTGGATGAGGAACTTTATTTTGAGGGAAAATTTGACACCGAAGCGATGTTAAACATGTTAGAGAAAAAAGTGCTGGAACCGGCAGGGGTTGATTACAGCAGCATTAAAATCCGGTATATGGCAAAAGTGCAGGAAGCAGCGAAAAATATAGACCATGTACCGGAGCAGGATGCTTTGGAGCATGAGGAGCAGGAACAACATGTACAGGTGCAGACAATGTGAAGAATGGATGGAATCAAGACTCCGAGTCTATGACAGGTTTGGAGTTTTTCTTATGTTCCTTTTTCAAATGTAAAAATTGATTGTATAAAAGAAATGGGTAAGTTATAATATAGGTGTGGTCAGATGCCTTTTTGGGGATGACTATATCTGTTACAAAAAGGAGGAAGGCCAGTGAATACAGAATTAAAAAATGCAGTGAAAGCAACAGACAAGGATGCACAGTATGATACGAGTGCAAAGCGTCTGTTAGGACAGAAGAGCATACTGGCACATATACTGGTAAAAACAGTTGATGAGTTTAAGGGCATGAATCCCAAGGATGTGGTTGACTGCATCGAGGGGACACCACATATCAGTACGGTACCGGTAGAGCCTGGACTCACAAATGCAGCCAGCGAAAAAAATGGTGAAAGACTGGTCGGTTTCAACACAGAAAATGAAGAGATCAATGAAGGTCTGGTAAGATTTGATATCGTTTTTTATGTGCGCATGAAAGATGGATTGTCACAGATTATCATCAATGTAGAAGCACAGAAAGACGAGCCGACGGGATATGAAATCTTAAACCGGGCAATCTTTTATGTGAGCAGACTGATTTCATCACAAAAAGAACGTGATTTTGAGAACTCCAGCTACGATGACATTAAGCGTGTATATTCGATCTGGGTATGTATGAACATGGAAGAGAGCAGCATGAGCCATGTGCATCTCACAAAAGAAGATTTGATCGGTTCCTATGAATGGAAGGGAAATCTTGACCTGCTGAATATCATCATGCTTGGACTGGCAAAGAATCTGCCGGAACATGATGAGACGTATGAACTGCACCGTCTGCTGGGAGCATTGTTATCCAAGGAACTTACAATAGATGAAAAACTAAACATAATTGGAAATGAATACGATATTCCTATTGAGGAGAACTTCAGGAAGGATGTGAGCGTTATGTGTAACTTGAGTCAGGGAATAAAAGAAGATGGTATTGCGATTGGAGAGGCAAGAAAAGAAGAAAAAATTATTCTTAATATGCATAACAATGGTTTTACTGTAGAGCAGATTGCTATGGCTACAGATAAAAACGTAGAAGAAGTGAAAGCGATTATTGCAGGGAAGGAACCTGCGCTTGCATAAAGTTATGTAAGAAAAAGAGAGCCTTTGAGTTTAAACAACTTGGAGGCTCCTGTTATATAAAGATTTGGGAAATAATGGATATTGTTGAATTATCTGATGATAAAATGGGTATAAGGAAATGTAGATCGAGAGAAAAATCTTTTTGATGGTGTGTGCCACATGCATTTCCAAAAGAAGATATGATTGGTTCCTATAAATGGATACATGGAGGAATTGTAAAGTGAGAAATATTGATGAAACATATAAAACAGAATTGAATTTTGTTGATGAATTTAATCTTTCTCGTAATGGAATGATAAAAGAAATTGAGCAAGAATTTAATATTATAACTATAAATGAGCAAATTTAAAATACTGCACAATTTTGTCCGTGTCATAAAGACATATTATTTTTTATTAATTAAAATGTGTTCCAGTTGCAAACAAAATAAAATTATTTTGTGAATTTTTTGTATTTACTCATTTGTAGTATTATATATAAAAAGTGACCTGAAAAAATTGAGATAGCGAAGAAATATTTCATAATAGCAACAAGTTAAGGAAGTTTTATAAAAACAATAATGAAAATTGGAGAAGAAGGATGAATGATAGTAAGTTAAAAGAATTATTAAAGATATATGAAGAAGCATCGAAATGTATATTGTGTAAAAAATTCAGTAGAAGAAGTTCAAAAGAAGGAACCTATGATGGCCTTATTAATTTTTTTAATGAAAAAAATCTGTATTTGAATATTCCATCAATTTGGACAGATTGGGTTAATAGAAGTAATTCAAAAATAATGATAGTTGGTCAAGATTGGGGACCTTATGTTGATATGCAAAAATATAATGCTCAATATAAAGAATTAGTGGAAATGGGGGAAACCAAAGAAAGTGCATGGAAAACGATCGTAAATGAAAAAGAGAGTATGACTAAATGCTTAATGACAGAGTTTGTGATTCGCTCGGCGAAGCAATGTGGGATTGATATAGATGAAAAAATAATGGAATCTTGTTTTGCTACAAATGCAGTATTATGTGCAAGAAAAGGGAAGAATTATAGGGGGACAAATAATTTCTCAGCAAAGTTCTGCACTGAAAATTGTACTAAAATGTTAAATAAACAAATCAATGTAATACACCCATTAGTTGTTATTACACTAGGATATTGGCCATTCTATTCAGTTTGCAAATATCATAACATACCAGTATATAAAACATTGAAAGAGAACATATCGCATTATAGTTTGAATAAAGAAAACATAATAAATATTTCTTATGAAAATAATCCGATTTATGTGTTACCAGTTTATCACCCAGTTGCACAGGTGAAAAAAGGTGAGCAGATTTCTCTTTATAAGATTATGTGGGAAATATTGCTACGATACTATTCAAAAGATACTTTAATAAACGAATTGAGTACATATGAATATTGCCGAGAGGAGTTGAATTTATGAGAGGACATTATATTGTTTTTGAAGGGATTGATGGTAGTGGAAAAACTACTATTTGCTCAAATATAGCAGCTAGACTTAGAGAAAGTGGATATAAGGTTTTGCTTATTTCAGAACCAAGTAAATCGGAGATTGGTCAGTTGCTGAGAAAGCAAATGAAAACTATGACACTCAATGAGAAATCAATAGCATTATTATATGCAGCCGATTCCTATGATATCCAAGCCAAAATATTAGAAGACTATGATTTTATATTAAGTGATAGGAATTTTTTTTCAACAGTGGCGTATCAAATGGTAGATGTTGATGAAAATTGGCTTTTTTCAATACATAAGTTTTTAGAAATCCCGGATGTGGTTTTTTATTTAAGTATTTCTGTTGATGAAGCATTATCTAGAATTGAGCGGCGAGATGAAAATAGAGAGGTCTTTGAGAATAAAGAGAGTTTAGAGCAGATTAAACGAAATTATGATAAAATAATGAATCGAAAAACAGATTTTAGAATTTATAAAATAGACACATCTGAATGTAATGTAATCAAAGTAGGAGAAATAGTATTAGAAACACTGAAAACCCAGTTTAATATATAAGAGAATGGAGAAATATTATGAAAGTATTATGTGTAG
>ENA-ORMX01001695-ORMX01001695.1-human-gut-metagenome-genome-assembly--contig:-NODE-1695-length-13947-cov-60.984451_pt1 | contig 13947 bp, 11 predicted proteins | sample MGYA00242108_ERZ509007 | MGnify/ENA primary metagenome ERZ509007 (study PRJEB26280, sample SAMEA2338745) | human gut metagenome | biome: human gut; feature: human-associated habitat; material: faeces...
TTTGACTGATATTGACGAAAAGATTACTCTTAATCGTCAGATAAATGATAATTTACCATTGCTTGACCATCTTATATTTTTATCGGTCGCAGCCTAAAAGCGTTATCATCTATTTCCATTTGATATAAGTTTATCTGTGGATTTAATTTCTTGCGAACATATTGAACAATTTTTTCTTTTTCTTCTTGTTCTATGTTTACACCGAAATAAATGGATTCGAAACATTCGGCTTTCAATGGCATATAATGGCGAATTTCACGTCCATCCCAAAATTCTTTATCCTGATTGGTTTGTTGCGGTGTCAAAGAGGCATATAAGCCACTTGGATTTGGTATAACCAAACGAACTTCCTGTTCGTATTCCCATTCTTTTGCTTTGGTTCTCCATTGATAGCTAAATATGTCTTTTGAATATTGGTAGCCATTGGGACGCTCTATAATATCCTTGTATTGAACATCAAGCACAAGCGGCTCAACATATGTTGTACCAAACATAGGTGGAACAGACTTTATCACTCTATCTATGTCAAGTCCTATACACACGCCTTTATGATTATAGCAATAATGACTCCACATGAGTAGTGAATCGTTTGTTTTAGACAAACTGCATAGCCATGTGCTGTTACGCAGGTTTAGTGCGTCATTTTCTTCTTTTTCTATCCACCATTCTTTGGGTATCCATCCTTGAAGTTTGTTACTTGGAACTTTCGAATAGTCTATTAATTTCGGATGACAATCAAAAGGATCATTCAGTTGGGATGCATTAGTAAATTGGAGATTCTGATTTCCAACCATGTACTTTGCTCCAGTAATATCTAAATATTTGTAGAGTATGCGAGCCATTTATTGTATTGATATTTGTCCGTTCATTAATAAGGGTAAAAATTCATTACGTTGCTTAGTGAGCGTCGCTGTCTCAGACAACAATTCAGCCTGTCGTTTTTGTATATTCTCCATAAAGCAACCATATTTCTGTACAACGTCTGGCTCATAGGCAACTTTGAAAGCCATTAAAACATCTGGTGACACACGTCGTTGACTATGTGAAGTACCAGTTGCTGCCTGTGAACAATAAGCTACAAATTTTGGCGATTTTATAACCGAATAAATATAGCCAGATTCAGATTTGTTGTTTGGGTTAAGTACGACAAACTCAGTAGAGCCAATCATATTTGTACCTCTTGGAACCCAAACTACACGATTAAACCAAGGATTCAGTTTTGAGACAAGCAATTGTCCTTCTTGAAGAACAAATTTATCACTTTTAATATCGCTACCATTATCTAATGAATAAGAGCCGCAAGCGTCAAAAGAAGGTATGCTAAAATGCTGATATACTTCATTTTCAACAGGTGTTATAGCATTCCTACTTGTTACTGCCAAATCTTTCAATGAAACACCGCTCCATCCTTGCGGTATCTCACGCTTCAACTTCTCGTTCCACACCATAGCACCGCCACTTGATTTATAAGGCTTGCCCTCCTCATTCGGAAAGTCAAACTGCACAAACCAATAGTCGTAGAGTTGCTTAGCCATCGCCTCTAAATTATCATTTATCGGTATTGGTTTCACCTTATTATATTATATATAGAGACCTATACAAATAATAAGACATGAAAGAAGCTATTATACAAACCGTTTTAGACGGTATGAGAGCGATTTTGACTGAAAATCAGTTGGAATTGCTAACAGATGTGACCCGAGAGGCACTATCTGAGTGTGAGATTACGCCAAAGGCGACAGAGGAAGAACAGCGCAACAAGGAAAACGCTGAACTTCTTGGGGCTTTTATATCCTCTAAGAAAGTGGAGGGCTGTTCGGACAAGACCATCCACTATTATAAATCTTCTATTGAGAAACTGATAGCGATTGTGAAGAAGAATGTGTGTGACATTTCCACTAATGACATTCGTTGCTATCTCGCTGAGCAACAGGAACAACGAGGACTTAGCAAGGTTACTATTGACAACTTGCGTCGTATTTATTCAAGTTTTTTCTCTTGGCTTGAAGATGAGGATTATATCACTAAAAGTCCTGTCCGCAGGATCCATAAGGTGCGCACGGATGCTTTGGTGAAAGAGGTGCTGACTGATGAGAATATCGAAGTGTTACGTGACAGTTGCCAAGAAATTCGTGATGTGGCAATGATAGATTTGCTGCTTAGCACTGGTATGCGTGTTGGAGAGTTGGTAAAAATCAATCGTGAGGACATCGATTTCCAAGAACGCCAGTGTGTGGTGTTCGGTAAAGGAAATAAAGAGCGTGAGGTATATTTTAACGCTCGCACCAAGATACACCTCAAGAAATACTTGGAACAACGAACAGATTCTAATCCTGCGTTGTTTGTCAGTCTCAAAGAACCTCATACACGTTTAACTATTAGTGGTGTTGAAGTCCGCTTGCGCCAGTTAGGAAAAAATGTGAACATACATAAGGTGCATCCTCACAAGTTCCGCAGAACTTTGGCAACAATGGCGATTGACAAGGGAATGCCAATAGAGCAAGTGCAAAAGATGTTGGGGCATGTGAAAATCGACACGACCTTGCATTATGCTATGGTAAATCAAGCAAATGTAAAGATTGCACACCGCAAATTCCTTAATTAAGGTTTAAAGATTATCAAGTCTGCTTAACTTTAGTTACCTTTGTAAGCAAAAAGTGTGCAGATTATGAAATTGAGCAAACATAAATTAGGAGAACTTATAGAAGTGACTCGTGGGGCAAGCCTATCTGGTCAATTCTATGCCGAGGAAGGCGAGCTGATTCGCTTAACTTTGGGTAACTTCAATATGAATGGAGGTGGTTTTAAAGAGAACACTTCCAAGACGGACTTGTATTATACAGGTACTGTCAAAGACGAGTTTATACTAAACAAAGGTGATATTATCACTCCGCTTACAGAGCAATCCTTAGGATTGTTGGGTACAACAGCACGTATTCCTGAAAATGGTAAGTATATTCAAAGTCAAGACGTAGCCCTTGTAAAATGCAAGGAGGGACTTCTTGACCCTAATTTTTGCTATTATCTCATCTCTTCTTCTATTGTTCGCCAGCAGCTAAGTGCCGGTGCTCAACAAACAAAAATACGCCATACTTCTCCTGATAAAATCAAGGATTGTACCGTTTGGGTTCCAGAATTTGAAGAACAGAAGAGGATAGGACGTATTTTGACTGATATTGACGAAAAGATTACTCTTAATCGTCAGATAAATGATAATTTAGAGGAGATGGCAAAGCAACTCTACGACTATTGGTTTGTGCAGTTTGACTTCCCGAACGAGGAAGGCAAACCATACAAATCAAGTGGTGGGGCTATGGTTTGGAATGATAAGCTGAAGCGTGAAATTCCTAATGGATGGACTGTGAAAACTGTAGGAACATATGCTAATTGTAAATCAGGATATGCAATTAACTCTTCAGATTTTAAAGCGAAAGGTATTCCTGTTATCAAAATTGGAAATATTCAAGAAGATTACACATTGAATATGAATGGTTGTCAATATATCGATAATAATGCCAATAAACAATTTTATGCATATCAAAATGATGTAGTAATAGCTATGACAGGAGCAACTATTGGAAAATTTGCGATTGTACCTTATAGTGAAAAAGGTTACTTTGTAAATCAGCGAGTCGGGAAATTTGAATTAGGAAACAATCCGATTGAAAAAGTGCCATACTTGATAAACTCACTAAAGATTGATTATTTTAGAAATCAAATATTTCAGTTAGCAAGTGGATGTGCCCAACCCAATATTAGTGCAGAACAGATTAATAATATTTCATTGTTATATCCTTTAACTAAATATTTAAGTGAATATAATATGAAATGTAAATGGATGTATGAGCAAATGGTTAATTGCCGCTATCAAATAGACATGTTGACTAAATTGCGAGACGAACTTCTGCCCCTCTTAATGAACGGTCAAGCCACGGTAAATTATCATTTATCGGCAAGAACAGATATACCAACACTTAATTTACAAAACCTACATTATACGGCAAACACTATAAAGATAAGTATTACTTTAAGTTAAAATCCAAGTAATATTTAGCCCTTATAAATTACTCACGTTTTACTGAGTTTAAATAAAAATGTGCCTATCAGGCGCACATAATAAAATTCTAACTGCTTGGTAATGAGTGGTTAGTTTTTTTTGTGTATGCTCGGCATGAGCATTACCTAATGGGTGTAAGCCCCTGAGTCATTGTGTTACTGAACTTATGCAAGTGAAATTGACTCTACATATTCAAAACGATGTCGCATTTGGTTCTTTAAATGACCCAATAAATGACCCAATAAATGACCCAATAAACTTGACCGAGAGGCAGAAGCTGATTCTACAGATGTTCTCCGAGGACAAGAGTCTGAGTAGAGAAAGACTTTGCGAAAAGACTAATCTTTCCGATGCTACCGCCAAACGTGAGATAGCCTTTCTTAAGAAAACTGGATATTTGGAACGTATTGGTAGCCTTAAGGGGGGATATTGGAAAGTAAAAAGATTTCGAGCAATCTATGCTTTCGAACAAAGATATCTATGCTTCCTATCAAACGTATTTTTGCTTCCTATCAAATGTCAATATGATTTATCAAATATCATTTAACACAAAGAGTAGACATATTTATTATTTTCTCCCACTACACCCATGCGAAATACATTAAATTCGATGGTTTATTAAATAAATATTCAGTTTTTCCTCTTTCGTATTAATAATTTTCTTATATTTGCACCATCGTTATACCCTAACGAATAAATGGAATTATTACTAACCAATAAATATAGCATTATGAACAGCATTCCATTAGTATTTTGGCTCATTCCGATAGCCAGCGTTGTGGCATTGGGAATGGCATGGTTCTTCTTCCGCACCATGATGAAAGAGGATGAAGGTACAGACAGGATGAAAGAAATTGCAGAGCATGTAAGAAAGGGTGCTATGGCTTACCTCAAGCAGCAGTACAAGGTGGTGACGGTCGTCTTCGTCGTTCTCGCCATTGTTTTCGCCTTCATGGCTTATGTGCTGAAGGTGCAGAATCCATGGGTGCCCTTTGCCTTCCTTACCGGCGGACTCTTCTCTGGTTTGGCAGGATTCTTTGGCATGAAGACCGCTACTTATGCTTCTGCCCGTACAGCCCATGGTGCACGCACCGGACTGGACAAAGGTCTGAAGATAGCCTTCCGGAGCGGTGCCGTGATGGGACTCGTGGTGGTGGGACTCGGTTTGCTCGATATTGCCATCTGGTTTATTGTTCTTAATGCGGTGTACGAAGGAGAGGCCACAGCCCTTGTCACAATTACCACCACCATGCTGACCTTTGGCATGGGTGCCTCCACCCAGGCACTCTTTGCCCGTGTGGGAGGAGGAATTTATACCAAGGCTGCCGATGTGGGAGCCGACCTCGTGGGCAAGGTAGAGGCGAATATTCCTGAAGACGATCCTCGCAATCCAGCTACCATAGCCGACAATGTGGGCGACAATGTGGGCGATGTGGCAGGAATGGGAGCCGACCTCTACGAGAGCTATTGCGGTTCGATATTGTCGACAGCCGCCTTGGGAGCCACGGCTTTTGCCATGAATGGCGATATGCAGCTGCGTGCCGTCATCGCACCTATGGTTATCGCAGCCATCGGCATCTTCCTGTCTCTCATCGGCATCTTCTTGGTTCGTACCAAGGAAGGCGCTTCCATGAAAGAGCTTCTCCACTCGTTGGGACTTGGCACCAATGTCAGCGCGGCACTTATAGCCGTTGCCACATTCGCCATTCTCTATCTGTTGGGCATAGAGAACTGGCTCGGCCTTTCTTTCTCGGTCATCAGCGGTCTTGTGGCTGGAGTCATCATCGGACAGGCAACAGAATATTACACCTCTCAGAGTTATAAGCCTACACAGAAGATAGCCGAGGCATCGCAGACAGGCCCTGCCACAGTTATTATAAAAGGTATAGGCACGGGAATGATTTCCACCATGATTCCCGTTGTCACCATCTCTGTAGCCATCATGCTGAGTTATCTTTGTGCCAATGGCTTCGATATGTCGCTGTCGGCCAAATCTATCAGTACCGGCCTTTATGGCATCGGCATCGCGGCAGTGGGCATGCTGTCGTCTCTCGGTATTACACTTGCCACAGATGCCTATGGACCTATAGCCGACAATGCTGGCGGAAATGCTGAGATGAGCGGATTGGGCAAGGAGGTTCGTGAGCGTACTGATGCGCTCGATGCCCTGGGCAATACGACAGCTGCCACAGGCAAGGGCTTTGCCATCGGTTCGGCAGCTCTGACGGCTCTTGCCCTTCTTGCATCCTACATCGAGGAGATCAAGATAGCCATGATACGTGCCGTAGAGAACGGAAAGCAGTATGTAGACGCAGCTGGTAATGTCTTCGATCCTTCGAATGCAACAACAATAGATTTCATCAACTTCTTCCAGGTAAACCTCATCAACCCTAAGGTTTTAGTTGGAGCATTCCTCGGAGCCATGGCAGCATTCCTGTTCTGTGGCTTGACCATGGGAGCAGTAGGCCGTGCTGCAGAATCGATGGTTCAGGAGGTTCGCCGGCAGTTCCGTGAGATCAAGGGAATACTCGAAGGCAAAGCTACGCCTGACTATGGTCGATGTGTGGAGATAAGTACCCGTAGCGCACAACGCGAGATGATCATCCCTTCTTTGCTCGCCATCATTATTCCTATCGTTGTGGGTCTTGTGTTGGGTGTGGCTGGAGTTCTCGGACTTCTCACCGGCGGTCTGGCAGCAGGCTTTACCCTTGCTGTGTTCATGTCCAATTCGGGAGGCGCATGGGACAATGCCAAGAAGATGATAGAAGAGGGAAGCTTTGAAGGAAAGGGCAGCGAGAACCACAAGGCGACTATTGTGGGCGATACCGTAGGCGACCCGTTCAAGGACACTTCCGGTCCGTCGCTCAACATTCTTATCAAACTCATGTCAATGGTCAGCATCGTGATGGCTGGTCTGACCATTGCTTTCTTATAATTCGAAGAATACGTAATAGAAATATGTTGAATAAACACCACTCCTTGGCTGATGGCTGCTCCCTGACAGTGATATGCTCACTGGTCGTGTGGATGTTAGTAGCCGTCTGCCAAGCTGCTTATGGCAAAGATGTCTATCCGAAACAAGCTGTAGAGATAGCCAAGAAGTACATCACCCTGTCTCGCGACGTGAAGGCTCAAGCGCGGGCAAAGGGACTTCGCCCTGCAGCCTTGGCACCTTATTATATTTATAACGATGCACAGGGCAAAGGTTTTGTCGTTGTTGCTGGTGACGATGATATGGGCGATGTGTTGGCCTATAGCACCGAGGGAACCCTCGATACACTACAGGCTAATCCTGGTGTAAAGCTACTCCTGGAGGCTTATCGTCAAACGTATGATGTGCTGAAAGAAGGGCGGGTGATGGTGCAGAGAAAAGCCCGTTCGGGGTTGTTCTCGAAGACCGTATCTCCCTTGTTGAAAAGCAAGTGGGGACAGTCGCATCCGTTTAATGCCCAGACGGGTTATCCCTATAGTGGGTGTGTGGCAACAGCGGTGGCCCAGATGATGTATTACTATCAATGGCCTGCTCAGGGGAGTGGTAAAAACGAATATCGCGTCACCTATTATAATACGATGAAGAGTGCAGACTTTAGTCAGTCGCACTACGATTGGGCGAATATGCTGCCCGATTATAATTATCCTGTATCTGCGACAAAGGAGCAAGAGGATGCTGTAGCCTTACTGATGAACGATGTGGGGGTAGCTTCCTTCATGCAGTACACCCCAGCTTCAAGTGGTACACAAGGTATTTTTGCGTATCAGGCTCTTCAGAAAAATTTCGACTATACTGCGGCTTATGCCACCAAGGCTGTCGAAGGTCCGACTCGTTTTGCGCAGATTTTGCGGCAGGAATTACTTAATGGTTGTCCTGTTTATCTGGAAGGTCGTCCTGCCGGTAATGCTTCAGGTCATGCTTGGGTAACTGATGGGTTTGATGAGAATGGTCTTTTCCACATGAATTTTGGATGGGATGGACAGGGCGATGCCTACTATTCGCTCACCAATCTTAGCCTCTCACAGACGGGAAGCGAGTTCCAAGGCAAGCCCTTGGCCTTCAATCGTGCTATTATGGCCATCTTGGCACATCCCAATAATGGCAAATTTCCCGCAATAGAGCGTGGACTTTTGGAGTCATCTCCTCAGTTGATGTTTAATGAGGGTGGGGCTGTTCTTCTAAAGGATGCAGAAGATAAAAGTTTCCTTGCTTCGCAGTCGTTGACCATCGAGATGAACTCTTTTGTCAATAAGGGTAAGCCTTTTAAGGGTGATGTGGGCATAGCTGTTTATGATGCTGAGGGTACATGCCGGCAGGTGGCTTATACCGACGATCATGCTATAGGCGGTTTTACTCAACGACTGTATGGTGGAAGCGATGCAGGCTTTATGGGGAGCGATTATCTTGTCAATCAAGTTCAGTCTGTAAAAATGAAACTTACAGGTTTGGAGAATGGTTATTATCGGCTGGTCCCTATATGTGTAGCTCAGCGAGAGGATGGTTCGTGGGATGAATTCTTCGCAATGAAGAAGGCCCCCATCATAGAGGTGGAACTATCTGATGGACGGGGGCGCATCTCTGAAATCTGTTCTACTGATATTGTTTTTCAGTTGATGGCGCAGCCCAGGCTCTCAGGTCAAGCAGAGCAGGGTGGAAAGGTATTGACCTTTTTTACGTTGAAAAACCTGAATGGTGTGCCTCGCGACTGTTATCTGAGGGTGCGGTTGCTCGACGATAGGAAGGCGGTAGTGCTCAATACTCGTGTGGATGAGTTGACCGAGATAGAGGGCTTTACCGAAGCAGAGATTCCTATCGTTCTTTCTTTGCCAAGCAGCATGACTCCAGGACGTTATGAAGTGCAACTTTCTTTGTCGGCTGATGCGGAAGAGACGGTGGCTTATCCCGTCAACCTTATTCACGATAAGGATGCTGCCTATATCGAAGTGCTCAAGGCACAGGAAAAGCCTCTCATGGATCAGGTAGAAGTCTTTTTTGCTAATGACTCGCATGAAAAAATAGAATCAGGCAGCGTTGATGTGTCGAAAATATCTCTCTTCAAAATGGCAGTTTTGCTGCGTACGTCTGAAGGTCGTAACTATGAAGGAAATGTATCAATGTTCTGCGAAGACATGATGACCCACGAAAAGACGCAGGTTAAGGGCATTGATGACCGGGTGTCTATCTCGTCGTCCATGTCTGTGCCTCTCTTTAGTTATTGGCTGCGTAAGGGCGACCTGTCATGGGAAGATGGGCATACCTATCGTGTGATGGTGATGGGTGAGATAGACGGGCAGCAGGTGGAACTTGTTGATCCGCAGTCTGCCACCTATTACCTGCATCGTAAGGGGGATATCCTATCACTCTCACAAGGTACTCCAACGTCCATAGGGACTGTAGCTATAATAGCACCTTCTTTCACCATCAAGCGAGAAGGTGGTAGAATCATCGTTTCGGGGACAGAACTAAAGTCGTTGCGACTATATGATGTGGCTGGTCGACTGCTTCAGCAGACCACGTCAGCCGATGGAAAACATGCTGTTCTTACCCTACAAGGAGCAGCATCAGGCATCTCTGTGTTGCGCATAGATGCTGGTAGTCAATATTTTACCTATCGTCTTCTATAAGAGATGTATGAAATAAGAAGAATGAAATAAGAAATCCCCGACAGTTAGGATATTGCTTCCTACTGTCGGGGATTTCTTATTTCATTATAGAGCTGCCATCATGCGTAGTATTTTTGTCATGAGGGCAAACAACATCTTACTTATTCTGCATTGGCAAGCGCCTCGCGTACCTTGGCTTCTATTTCTTCGAGAAGCTCAGGGTTGTCCTTCAGTATCAGCTTGGTTGGGTCGGCACCCTGTCCCAGGTTGGAGCCATTATAGCTGTACCAGCTTCCGCTCTTCTTGATGATGCCATGCTCTACGCCCAGATTGAAAACTTCGCCTGCGTGGCTGATGCCTTCGCCAAACATGATGTCGAACTCAGCCTTGCGGAAAGGAGGAGCCACCTTGTTCTTGACCACCTTTACGCGCACCAGGTTTCCGATAACATTATCGCCATCCTTGATGGCTGTAGCCTTACGGATGTCGAGGCGTACAGAAGCGTAGAACTTCAGGGCGTTGCCACCCGTTGTTGTCTCAGGATTTCCGAACATGATACCTATCTTCTCGCGCAACTGGTTGATGAAGATACAGGTGGTATTGGTCTTGCTGATGGTAGAAGTGAGCTTGCGCAGAGCCTGACTCATCAGTCGGGCCTGGAGTCCTACAACATTGTCACCCATGTCGCCCTCAATTTCCTTCTTAGGAGTCAGGGCAGCCACAGAGTCGATGACGACGATGTCTACCGCAGCCGAACTGATCAGCTGGTCGGCTATCTGAAGCGCCTGCTCACCATTGTCGGGCTGCGAAATCCACAGGTTGTCAACATCTACGCCCAACTTGGCAGCATAGAAACGGTCGAAGGCATGCTCGGCATCGATGAATGCGGCAATACCTCCAGCTTTCTGAGCCTCTGCGATGGCATGGATGGCAAGTGTGGTCTTACCAGAAGATTCCGGACCATAGATTTCAATGATTCGTCCCTTGGGGTAGCCGCCTACGCCCAAGGCCATATCGAGGGCGATACTTCCAGTAGGAATCACCTCTATATTCTCAATGTGCTCATCGCCAAGCTTCATGATAGATCCCTTACCGAAGTCTTTCTCTATCTTGGCCATGGCAGCCTGAAGGGCCTTCAGTTTACCCTCGTTGGGGCTCAGGGTTCCTTCCTTTATTTCGTCTTTCTTTGCCATATCTTTCTAATGTTTTATGAATTAGTGACGATAAAAACGGCTTGGTATGAATAGTAGTTTTCTGTCTTCGCCGTCACTAAGGGGGTATTTTGATAATGATTAGTCAATCTCCAAGTCGCCGTCGAACACCTCGTGCCAAGGCAATCCCTGCTTGTTGAGCTGCTCCATGAATGGATCTGGGTCGAACTCCTCAACATTCCATACACCTGGTTTCTTCCAGATGCCCTTGAGGAACATCATGGCGCCGATCATGGCTGGCACACCCGTGGTATAGCTTACGCCCTGCATGCCGGTCTCGTTGTATGCTTCCTGATGCTTGCAGTTGTTGTAAACATAATAGGTGTGCTCCTTGCCGTCCTTCTTTCCGCGGATGCGGCAACCGATAGAGGTCTCTCCGTCGTAGTTCTCGCCGAGGTCCTGAGGGTTAGGCAATACGGCCTTGAGGAATTGCAGTGGTACGATCTTCACCTTGGCAGTCTTGCCGGATCCGTCGGCCAATGGAGCCTCGTATTCTATCTCGTCGATGCGGCTCATGCCGAGGTTCTCTATACAGTCGAGATAGGTGAGATACTGCTGACCGAATGTCATCCAGAAGCGAGCCTCCTTGATGGTAGGATAGTTCTTTACCAGGCTCTCCAGTTCCTCGTGGTGCATCAGATAGCTCTCGCGAGGACCGATGTTAGGATAGGTGAGAGGCTTGTGGACAGACAGAGGGTCGGTCTCAATCCATTCTCCATTCTTGTACCACAGACCTTTCTGGGTAATCTCACGGATGTTGATTTCTGGGTTGAAGTTGGTTGCGAAAGCCTTGTGGTGATTGCCGGCATTGCAGTCTACGATGTCGAGAACCTCGATCTCGTCGAAGTGATGCTTGGCAGCGTATGCAGTAAAAATGCCCGAAACACCAGGGTCGAAGCCGCAGCCAAGGATAGCGCAAAGACCAGCTTTTTCAAATTTGTCCTTGTAAGCCCATTGCCATGAATACTCAAAGTGAGCCTCGTCCTTGGGCTCGTAGTTGGCCGTGTCCATATAGTTGCAACCGCAGGCTAAGCAGGCGTCCATGATGGTGAGGTCCTGATAGGGCAGAGCGAGATTGATGACCAACTCAGGTTTGTAGCTGTTGAAGAGGGCTTTCAACTGCTCCACATCGTCGGCATCCACCTCGGCTGTCTGGATGTCCATCTTGTATCCTTTATCGTGGATAGACTTCACCAACTTGTCGCATTTTTCCTTGCGGCGGCTGGCAATCATGAACTCTGTAAAAACGTCCTGGTTCTGGACAATTTTAAAGGCTGCCACGGTAGCGACGCCACCTGCGCCAATCATAAGTACTCTACTCATTTAAGTATAAATGTTTAATGTTATTATTTCTTGTTTTAGCTCATTTTATTTGCTGACGTTCATCATTTTATTTCATTTGCTGATATGCCTAAGGCATTCATCAGCTCATTTTATTTCATTTGCTGATATGCCTAAGGCATTCATCAGCGAATAACCCAGTATTTCTTGTCGGAAGTTGCCGCCGGGAAGAGGCTGCATGGCAAAGAGAGTGACGCGTTTCTCGTCGTCTACCTTGCGAAGCATGTCGCGCAACTGGTCGTAGGCATCGCCTTCCTCAGAGTTGGGAATGATCATCACTCGTTTCACCTCCTTGGCATTGCAAACCGTGCGGGCTACGTCTACGAGAAAATCGTCTTTGCCCACCATCTTTTCTTCCGTAGGATATGAAGAGATGACGAACTCGCCCAGACGTGGATCCTTGAAGGCCTGGGCATTCAGGTCCTTCTCGTAGTCGGAAGGACGGAAGTTCTGCATCGCCTTCGATTGCTGGCTGTGTATGAGCACCAGTTGCGTCTCGTGCTCACCTTCTCTTAGTCCACCGTCGAGGGCAATACATACAGCCCACTGAGCCATGTCGGCAGGCTGGATGCGGCGGTTGATCATACGCTCAAAGTTTACGATAAGGTCGAATGCCACCTTGTCGATATAGTCTGCATCAGCGATGATTACATTCTCGCTCCATTTGATGTTGTTGGTGTTCAATGAATTCATACGTGCAAAGATACAAATTATTTTTGTAACTTGTCAAAAGTCTTGGCTAAAATATCAAAACTTTAGGTCGATAATCATATTTTCGTGTTAATTTTGCAACCAGTAATACAAACAATCAAGAAATGAAAAGTGTTTTAGAGGGTCGTCCTGCCTTAAAGAAGGAAGTGGATAAGATTGCCGAGGTAGCTGGCTATCTTTGGCAGAATGGTTGGGCTGAGCGTAATGGTGGCAATATTACGGTTAATGTGACCGACCTTGTTGATGACGAGATGAAGGCGCTGCCTGCCATCAGCGAAGTGAAGCAGATAGGTACTGTCCTGCCTGCGCTGAAGGGCTGTTACTTCTTCTGCAAGGGAACAGGCAAGCGAATGCGCGACTTGGCTCGTTGGCCTATGGACAATGGTTCTGTCATTCGTATTCTGGACGATTGTGCCAGCTACGAAATCATTGCCGACAATGCCGTGATGCCTACATCCGAGTTGCCAAGCCATCTGTCGGTTCATGCCCGTCTTATCGAGAAAGGTTCCAACTATAAGGCCACTGTTCATACTCATCCCATCGAGCTCATTGCCATGAGCCACAACAAGAAGTTTATGGGCAAGGACGTGCTGAGCAATCTGCTCTGGAGCATGATTCCTGAGACCAAGGCTTTCTGTCCGCTCGGACTGGGTATTGTTCCTTATAAGTTGCCAGGCAGTCTGGAACTTGCCGAGGGAACTCTGAAGGAGTTGGAAGACTACGACGTAGTGATGTGGGAGAAGCATGGCGTATTCGCCAAGGGTCTTGATGTGATGGACGCCTTCGACCAGATAGACGTACTCTCCAAGAGTGCAAAGATATATATCGATGCCAAATGTATGGGTTTTGAGCCTGATGGTATGAGCCAAGAGGAAATGGCCGAAATGACTAAGGCTTTCAACCTGCCAAGATAATTGTTTTTAGTAGTTTTGAAGTAGAAATTGTTTGTTAAAGCCTCTTTCTTTTGAGAAAGGGGTTTTTTATGTGTGTCGGGCATGACACTAACCTAACTGGTTCAATTCCAGTCGCAGG
>ENA-ORMX01001702-ORMX01001702.1-human-gut-metagenome-genome-assembly--contig:-NODE-1702-length-13921-cov-2.940935_pt1 | contig 13921 bp, 7 predicted proteins | sample MGYA00242108_ERZ509007 | MGnify/ENA primary metagenome ERZ509007 (study PRJEB26280, sample SAMEA2338745) | human gut metagenome | biome: human gut; feature: human-associated habitat; material: faeces...
TTTTTATTGCTTATTATCCGCACCCAAAAAGTTGCATTTATAAGTTGAACTCAAGAGTTTTAGTTAAGTTCTTCTATTATAAAAAAGTTAGGCCGTAGTCTTTTTTCCTTATTTTTTGCAAAAGTACTCATTAAAATCAATACTGCAACATTTTTATATCTTTTTAACTCACAATTATCTATTTTCAACATCCTGTATCGCGCTGACACCAAGAGACAGGCTAATACCTTCTGCCGCTCCATTGACGTCGCGTCGTGGACGCGATATTTCATAGCAACCCCATTCGTAGGAGCGCAGCGATGACGCATGGAGTCACTGACCGCCACCATGCTCATGCGCTTCGGAGATGCGCTACTACGCCAAAGGAGTTACTCTCTGCACCCAGAGAACGAGGGGATGCCCGCAGCGCGGACGCGCTTTCAGTTAACCCCGGACTGCGTCCGGGGCTGGGAGGCTGGAGGGGTATGCACCGCATCGCGGTGCCGCTGAGTGATGGGCGACATTGCTGCAAGGCGCGTCAGCAATGAGTTTTGGGGCAGACGTCGCTGTCGGACAGAGAAATAATTGTCGTAAAATAGTGTTGGTTAGCATAAAAGTTGCTACCTTTACACCGAATTTTCAATATTTGAGGAGCGTTAATGCGCATCTTTGCACGCTGAAATTCACGGGATTGCCGATAGAGGCGCATACCGAAGAGCATGGGATAAGGATGCGTTGCGAATGAGTATATTTGCATAATTGCTCGCGAGGGCAACAACAAAATAGGACGTTGAATTGTTTTAATCTCTGAGTGTTAAAAAAAATAGAATATAAACTAAAAACTGAAAATATGAAAAAATCATTTTTATTGAGCGGCGCTTTGCTCTTGAGCATCTCGGCTTTTACGGCTAATGCGCAGCAGATACCGGTTTCAAATTTAAATTTTACAAGTTGGAAAGGGACTTGTGGAACGTCTACGTGGACCTCAACAATGTATCCAAAAGGTGGCGATTTTACGCGACCTGGAGATGAGCCATCTGAATGGAATGGGTCGAGTGTTGCTCCGTTTAATGCTAATAAGATGAAGACAATTTCAAAGGATGGGACATCGGTAAAAATAGAGAATGCTGAATTTAGTTTAGGGAAAATATATCAGGTAATTCCTGGATATTTGACATTGGGAACTCCTTGGGTTTTTGTTGGTGGAACAAGTATATTTGACGCTAATCCTTATGCACCATACGGAGATGGAGGAAGTTATGGAGGATTGTCATTTAACTATAAGCCTGATGCCATAAAGGTTAAGTATAAAAAAACAAACAGCGAAGAGACTTCCCATATAATTGCGTATTTATGGTCTGGGGAATTTGTCTCAAAAGTTCCAACATCGTATGACATAAAAGAGAATAAATACACTTATGGCCGAGAATTGAGCAATGTTGATAGGGTCGTGTTGGGACGGCAAACGGATAATGTAACCAAGAAAGGAACACTTATAGCGAGTGTTGACTATAGCATTGCTGCGGAAACGACTGATTGGAAAGATGAAGTAATAGAGTTGAAATATCAAGATGGCGTAGATAAAACAACTAAGGTAGAGAATGTAAATATAGTATTTTCGTCATCGGACTATTGGACAAGGGCCAATCTAAAAGGAAAAACAAGTTTGACAATAGATAATACATCGTTCGTTTACTACTCAACATTGACATCGTTGAAGGCAGGAAGTAAGACAATTGCATTGAAGGATGGCGTTTATAATTATACTGTTGCAGGCAAGATGCCGACAGAGAAAGAGGTTGTTGCAACTTGCAAGAGCCAGTTTGCCGACGCGGCAGTGGCTGTAGATGCCGCCAACTATAAAGTAACTGTTACTGTAACCAACCAGGGCGGTAAGGATGTTGACGGCGCAACACAGCACGTCTACACATTGCAGTACACCGCACCGGTGGTTAAGCAGTATGCTGGTATCTTGAATGTGGAAATGGGAGGAGGAGACGTAATTGCCAATGCCACACAAAAAGTGACAATCAGCTATTATAATGATAACACTTGCGACTTCTCTTTGCCTCATTTTATGTTTATGGGAACTGATATCGGCAATATCGAAATACCGAATGTGAAGGTGTCTGAGGACGCTGCCGGCACAAAGACATTTACCGACGGTGAGGTTGAAGCAATGAAACTTGCGGAAGGTGGCATCGTGGCTCACGTGGTGCTCAACGGAGGTACAATTACATCTGCCGGTGTAATCAATATGCCGATTACCGTTGGATGGATGTCTGGATATCCAGATGACAAAACAGAACTGCCTATCGAAGTGCTTTTCTCAAGCGACAAAAAAGTGGAAGTGACAGAGGCTGGCTATTACTATGTGGTTAAGGGCGATGACTACCAGCATCCATTGGTTGAGCATCAGACAACGATGCTGAAGTCAGTCAAATGCGGAGATATGAACGGATTTACTTATACCCTCTCTCTTGATGGCGTGAATGCCGGTGGCATCAACTTTGGCGATATGGCGGTTGCCGGACTCGACAATACGGATGAGCAGTATAGCGGAACAGACTCGGCTGTGGCTCTTGGCAATGGCAAGACAGCATCAGTAACTGTTGACGGAGGTAAGGATGCGACGACTGGCAAGTATGAGGTGAAATTCGCCACTACTGTCGACGGACAACTTTACAACATCGTGTTTACCACCGATGACTCTTCTTCATCAGTCAACGACGTTGAGGCAAGCGGCGCAGCAGTGCGTGGCGCAGAGGGCGCAATCGCTGTCGATGGCTTCGCAGGCCGTGTGAATGTCTACACAGTAGACGGCCGCTTGGCAGCGTCGGCACAGGTTGACGGCGAGGCAACCATCACTGTGGCAGCCGGACTCTACGTGGTTCGTGCAGGCGAAAAAGCAGTGAAAGTGGTAGTGAAGTAACATTATCACAACATATAATAACAGCGCACCCCGACGGATTGCCGTCGGGGTGCGTTGCGTTGTATAAGGTGGAAAAGTGCTATTTTCTGTTATGGAAACGAAAAAGATGTATAAAATATAAAAATTATTGGAGCAGGTGTTGATGCGCGTTCAAAATATAGTACTTTTGCGTGTACAAACCATCAATAAAACTTATATGAAGAAAAGTTTACTTACATTGGCTGTTTCCATGTGCGCCCTGTCGATGACGGCGGCTGAAACACCCCAAACATTCACTATCGACGGAAAGGACTACTCCTACAATTTGATTACAAGCAAGCAGGTAGGACCTGGTGTGGTCTATAATCGTATCCGCATTGCCGACTTCCCGTTGAACATCAACTACATGACAGTAGATTTGACAAACCCCTACAACCGTATCGAAACCCAACAGGCAAACGAGAAAACCGGTACGACAGAGAAACTTGCCGATGCCTACGCGCGTATGCAGAAAGCCGGAAAGAAGCCAATCGGTGCTCAGAACGGCAACTTCTGGTGTGTCTCAGGTCAAGGCATCTACTCTCAGTTCGCCCTCGGCACATCGTTCAACGCATGTATGCGCAACGGTCAGATTGTCAACGAGACCAACTGCTACAATGACCAATGGGACGGCGGTCCTGCACGCACAGGTGTGGTAGGTATGGGATATGACAAAGACCTGCACATCGAGTCAATGTCGTGGAAAGGCTACATCTCGTCGCCACGCTTTGGCGCCGACCAGAAGCCGGAGTTCTATCTCGTCAACAAATTCTGCCGTTCAAACGGAGAAATGGTGCTTTACAACTCGTTCTATGGCACTACAAAGAAATTCCAGACAATCGAATATGTCAACGGTGCATGGACCACTGTCGACAACAAGACATGCGAGGTCTACCTCAAACTGAAAGACGGTCAGAAATGGACGTCGAACGGCGACATCGTGGCGACAGTGGGCGAAATCCGCACCAACACCACCGCCGGCACACTCGGTGACTACGATATCTGCATCGCAGGCTCGGGCTCTTACAAGACAATGCTCGAGCAGCTGCAGGTGGGCGACGAGGTGACGGTCAACTATGCATGGTACTCTGTTGCCACAAACCAGCCTATTACCCTTGAGCAGGCTATCGGCGGCAATGCCATGGTGATGGTTGGCGGCGAACTTACAGGACGCAACGAAGACGAGTCATACAACTCGCAGGTCTACAGCCGCTCGGCATACGGAAAGAGCCAGGACGGCAAGACTCTGTATATGTTTACAATCGACAAGTCGACCGACCCTGTGTATGGAGTATCGGCAGGCTGCAATACGTCGGTTATGTGTCAGATTCTCAAGCAGCTCGGCGCATGGGACGTGTGCAACGTCGATGCCGGCGGCTCTGCCCAGCTGATGGTGCAGGGAGCTGTTGTCAACAAGACAACCGAGGGCACACCGCGCGCCGTGGCAAACGGCTGGATGGTCTATTCAACCGCACCCGAAGAGGATGCCGCAACGATAACATCCATCGCATTCCTCGACCCGACAATCCGCGTTCCAATCTATTCTTCCTGCAAACCGATTGTGCTCGGCTACAACAAATACGGCGAACTCATCAGTGAGAACGTCGAGGGCGTTACGTTTGCAATAGCTCCGGAATATGGCGAAGTGACAGACGAAGGCATCAACATTCTCGGAAAAGAGGGCGAAACCACGCTCACCGCAACCTACAACGGCATCAAAGTGGAAAAGGCTATCAATGTGATTTCAGCGGAGGTGGGCGCGAGAGTGCCGCAGCTGCTCAACGACGGCCGTGAATATCCTATCGAAGTTGTCTCGAAAGTGGGATTCGACTCGTTTGTAACCGACCCGTCACGTCTGGACTGGACAGTTGCCGATCCGGAAATCGTGAAGGTTGAAAACGGAGTGCTGAAAGGTTTAAAGAACGGCACAACAACCGTTACAGGCCGTCTGCAGACCGTTGAGACACAGGTGACAGCCACCGTTGAACTTCCGGAGGGCGAGACAATGGCAGCCATCAGCGAATATCCGGAGAAGTGGACAATGAATCAATTGGGCGGCACCGGCCTTGCCATCTCAGCGTATGAGCAGGGCTTGAAATTCGCCTACACAGGCAACGGCGTTGGCCGCGGCGCATACGTTCAGGGCGAAGCGTCGATACGCCTGTGGAGTATGCCTAAGGCATTGCGTTTCAGTGTAAACCCTGGCGACGCCACCGTGAAACGCCTGTCATTGACATTCACCAACGGAGCAGGCAAGACCTATCCGGCAGTCAACGTCACCACCGACGAGATGGCGAAAAACACCGTGTCCACGTTCGAGCTTCCGCTCGAGAGCGTGATAGACATCAACGACGTTTCAAACTATCCGTTGACCGTCAACGCAATCCGTATGGATTTGGGCAAGTCGGACAAAGGCAAGGCATACGAATTGCTCATACCTGAGTTCAAGGCCGTCTACAACACATACGGCTCGGTGGAGACACTGAACGCCGAGTCATCGTCGATGCGTCTTTATCCGAATCCTGTGGCTGACGGCGTGCTCAACATCGCCGCCGAAGGCGTAGGCACCCTCAGCGTCTACAACAATGCCGGCGCGCTTGTGCTCAGCCAGCCGCTCGACTGCTCGGCAGGCGTGGCTACAGCCAATGTGGCATCGCTGCAGGCAGGCATCTACTACGCCCGCTTTGTCACCGCAAACGGCGCTTCTGTGCAGAAATTCATCGTGAAATAACTATTTCTAAACATAACTTATGAGAACTAAACTTTTGATCCTTGCGGCTGCATGCTCTTTGGCGGCATCGGCGCAGCAAGTGGAGATCACCAGCCGGCAGCAATTGCTGAAAGGCACGGAGAGCGGCATCTGCAATCCTGTGCTCAGCGCTGACGGGCAGAAACTGCTGTTCACACATGCGGACTACAAAGGCTTGAAACTCTATGATTTCAGCAGTGACGTAACCACAACAATCGCAACCGACGATATGGCGGGATTCCATCCGTCGTTCTCGCGCGACGGCAAGAGCGTGTATTTCTTGTCGCAGACCCGCGAAGATATGCGCGTCTACCGCGAGGTGAAAGCCTACAACCTTGAGGCCCGCACATCGATGGCTGTCACTGAAAAAGCCCGCGGAATGCAGGCTCCGGTGGCTGTCGACGGCGGTTTTGCCGCGGTCAGCGACAATGGACGCAAACTGAAGGCAGACCGTAAGGGAGGTACATACGTGTATGCACGCGGCGCACAACTCATCGTGGTGCGCAACGGCAAGGAGCAGCAACTGCAGCCAGTGGCTACCGACCACACATATATGTGGGAGTCGTTGTCGCCCGACGGCAATAAAATCCTGTTCTATGCCGGCGGCAAAGGCGCATACGTGTGCGACCTTGAAGGCAACGTGCTGGCATCGCTCGGACGCTATGAGGCTCCGCGCTGGGCTGGCAACGACTATGTGGTTGCCGAGAACGCCACAAACGACGGCCACCAGTATGAGTCGTGCCAGATTATGCTTCTGAAGGCCGACGGCTCGTTTAAATACGCCCTCACAAAGCCTGAGACAATGACAATGAATCCTTCGGCGTCAGCCAATGGCTCGCGTATTGCCTACAACACCATCGACGGTCGTCTTTTCGTTATGGATATCAAAATTTCTGAATAGAAACCGTAAACCCGCAAGAAAATGAAAAAACTGACAGTTACAACGTTAGGTTTGGCAGCAGCCCTTTGCGTGGGTGCGGCCAATCTGAAAGATTTGAAAATCTATGTGAATCCAGGTCATGGCGGACACGACAGTGACGACCGCAACGTGGCTGTGCCTCCGTTCAAGCAAGGTGACCCGGAAGGTTATTGGGAATCGAACTCAAACCTTGTCAAAGGTCTTGACCTCCGCGATATGCTGCAGAAGTTTGGCGCAAGAGTGATGATGTCGCGTGTCACCAACACAACCGCCGACGACCGTGGCCTCCACGAAATCGGATATGAGGCAAATGCCTATGGCGCCGACTTCTTCTTCTCAATCCACAGTAACGCGACTGGTACGTCAAGCCGCGTGAACCAGCCGTTGATGCTTTACCGCGGCTTTACAAACGACCCTGTGTCGCCTGAAGCCAAAGAGATGTCGCTGATTCTCAACAAGCAGCTGCTCGAGAATCAGGTGACTTCATGGTCGAGCACAAACACATGGCTCGCCGGCGACTACGATTTCTATGATTGGGGCGTAGGTGTCGGACTCGGTGTGCTCCGCAAGCTTACTGTGCCGGGAATGCTTTCCGAAGGTTCTTACCACGACTACATTCCAGAGACTTACCGTCTGCTCAACAAGGACTACTGCTGGCTTGAGGCTTACCACTTCACTAAATCAGTGATGGAATACTTCAAGTCTCCGGAAACGTTTGCAACAGGTGTGGTCTGCGGCTCGCTCTACGACTCCCGACTTATCCGCACAGAGCCTATCTACAACAACATCTTCTATGGTCATGACAAGATGAAGCCAGTTTGTGGCGCAACAGTGGAACTGTTGCAGGGCGGCGCGGTGAAATACACTTACACAACCGACCAGCTTTTCAACGGCGTTTATATGTTCAAAGATGTGGAGCCGGGCAAGTATACACTTAAGGTGTCGCATCCGGAATATGACGCTTTTGAGCAGGAGGTGGATGTGACTGCCAACAACGTCACTTACCAGAACCTTGCGCTCGACCGCACTCGTTCGACTGCTCCGGAAGTGGTGAAATATTCACCTGTATGGAAAGAAGGCGACGCTGATTTGGCTTGCAACGTGCCCGTTGTGATTGACTTCAACTGGGATATGGACGTTGAGTCGGTTGAGAAGAATTTCTCCATCACTCCTGCTGTCGAGGGAACAATCCGTTGGGAAGACTCGCAGTATCGTCTCGTTTTCGAGCCGAAACGCGCCTATGACACCAACACTCTCTACACTGTGCGTATCGGCAAGGACGCTATGCATCCAGCCGGAATGAAGTTTAAAGAAGACTTTGTGATGCAGTTCCGCACCGACAATTTCAACACGTATGAGGTGGCTACAAGCTCACCGTCGGCAGGTGCTTTGGTACATTATAAAACTCCGTTGGTTGAGTTCCGTTTCAACGGTCAGCCAACAACCGCCAAACTGCAGGATCAAATTGTGATTAAAAACAGCGCAGGTGTGGCTCAGTCTTATTCTGTGCGCTCAAGAAAGTTCAGCAAGCCTGGTGACGACTATGGTTATTTCCAAATCAAATTGTCGAAAGACCTTGTTGTCGGTGAGCAATACACTGTAGAGGTTTCGGGCGATGTCTGCGATGAAAACGGCATCAAGTTGGCTGCGCCGATGAAGTTCAACTTTACGGCTGTCGATGCCGCTGTCGACAATGCTGTCGTGACGGCTGTCGACAACCTCGACGCTGACGGTGCGCTCGTGAAAGACGAAGAGGCTGCAGCAGGCTGCAAGACGCTGACCGTGGCACGCAACACATCGACTAAACTTGAAGGCGCGGCTGCCTACAAGGTGGACTATGAGTTTGAGGCATTGGAAGGCGGCAACGCCGCTGTGAAATTTGCCACAGCGCCGGCGGCAGCGTTTACAAGTGCAAACATGATTTCGCTGAAGGTTTATGGCGACTTGAGCGGCAACCAGCTTAAAGCCGTGTTTGCTAACGGAGCGGAGAAGAAAACCGTTTCGCTCGGCGCTCTCGACTATCTCGGATGGAAAGACGTGAAGGCTTCACTTGAAGGAATCGGTGAAGGCAGCTACACGCTTCAGGGATTTGTTGTTGAGCAGGTTGGCAACGCATACGGCAAGAAGGGCATCATCTATCTCGACAAGGTGGCGCAGGGAGCCGCTGCCGACGGGGTGGCAAAGGTGGAAATCGCAGGTCTGCGCATCTATCCTAACCCAGCAAGCGAACTGCTCATCGCCAATGCCGACGGCACAATTCTTGGCGTTGAGGTGCTCACTCTCGACGGTCGTACCGTTGCCCGCACCACAACCAATGTGGTCAACGTAAGCGACCTTGCCGAAGGTGCGTATATCGCTAAAGTCTATACATTGTCGGGCTGCGAAAGCCGTCAAATCGTCGTTAAGCACTAATCCGCATATACGGCCCATCATAAGAAATCGCCACGCTGGAAAACTCCGGCGTGGCGATTTCATTGATAAATCAGTCTGTATTGTTAATCTTCAAGCATATATTCTATTGTAGTGACCACTCTCACTTCCTTAATGTAAGGCGTGTTTTGGTCGCGGTCGTCGATAGAGAACTGTCCCTGCGACGCCGATTTGATTTTGCCGAGGCTGCTCTCTGAGTCGGCGGCAAACTGCATCGCCGCCTTGCGAGCGTTTTGCGTCGCTTCCTTGATCATTTCAGGCTTCACGGTGTTGAGGTCTGTGAAGTCAAACTGTGTGGTGGCGCTGTAGTCGAACGAGATTGCCACGCCCTGCTCTATTAGCGACGACTGGTTCTCGATAAGTTTCAACACGGTGTCAACCTTCTTGGTGTTGACCGTCACAACCGAATTGATGCGGTAGCGATAGGGTGTGAGGTTGGAACTATAGGAGTCGGCTTGAAGGTCGGTGACCACAACGTTTGTGCTTATTTCTGAATCCTCGATGCCGCTTGACCGCAGGAATTTCTTCACAATCTGGTTTTTGGCGTCAACGCGGTTGTAAAGGCTCGGCAGGTCGTCGCCGAGTTCCTTAAACACGATAGGCCAAATCACCTTGTTGGCTTTCACTTCACGCACAGCCAAGCCTTTCACGGTCACTACCCTCTGGTTTTGCAGGAAACTGCCGAGTCCGGCTTTGATGCAGAACCCCAATACTACGATTCCCACGGCGACTATCGCAGCGGCAATCACTGTTTTCATCTTGTCCATAGTCAAAAACTTATGTCGTTTCAATTATAGACAATCAGAAGAGGCTTTTGGTTTAATCTGCCCGATAGTATTTTTGCAGATACAAGCGAGCGAGGAAGTCCCAGTTGTCGTGAAGAATCGACGTGTCTTTTGCCGACGGCCAACGGGCGGCCGGAACCATATCGTTGTCAAACAGATAGCGGAGCAGGTCGACAGGGCATACCCCTTGCTCCATCACGAGGCGGTGGGCATCGGTTGCCGTGGCGTCGAAAGCCGTGTTTGAAGGGTGGCTGACGTATTGCGCTATGTCCTTGGCTATAATCATTCCCTTGTGGCGGTCGGCATAGATTACGAAGTTGTTGTGACCGCGTAGATGCGGGAAATGTCCGCCCGGCTCGTCGCCCCATCCGAGTCGTTCCGACAGAAAACGCTCCAAATCGTCGTATGTGGCGCAGAACGCTATCGGCTCGCCGCCGGTGGCACGGCACAAGGCGGTGAAATATTCATGTTCGCCACCGCGGTGCGTATTTGCCGTCGCCGGTATGCGGTCGTCGACAATCAGTCGCAGCCATTCGTCGGCAAGCAGTGCGAGCGGTCCTGTAGGCTGCTCGAACGTGGTGTGCAGACGGCTCTCGTCGGTCAGCGTCTCCTCGATCGACAGCTCTTCATTCTCATCAACTTCCGGCTCATAGTGATGCTTGCTGACAGGGCGCATGAAGTAACTGTTCCAGAACAGCCATCCCGATGTCAGGAAGATGTTGCGCACCTGCTCGCGGTCGTCAAGGTCGAGCTCTTGAAGCGGCTTGAAATCGGATGCTGCCGGAGCGTCATCGTAGATGTATGCGAACAGGCGGTAGACCTGATGCGACAACCGCAGCAGGTCGCTGTCGACTGGCGACACAAGTCCCATGAAGCCGAGGTGCGACTCCAGCGAGTACCAGGCGATGAACTGCACGTCGATTTGATTCAGCTCCGCGTCGACATATCCGTCAGGCTCATCGTAGAACGGCACTGGACGCCCGTAGAGATGACGGCACATTTTGACAAACGAACGCCAGAGTCCGGCATCTGCCACTACATCTTGAAAATATCCAACAAGGTCGAGTGCCACGCGCTTGCGCAGTCCTTCGCCCACTTCGGGCAGCACCTTCATGCCAGCCCACAGTTTGTCGACATATTGTGCCAGCATCAAGTAGTAGTCGTCTGTTGGATGCTCGGCATCGGGATTTGGAAGCATACGCTTCAAATCATCTATTCTGATTTCCATTTTCTCAAAGATTGTATCGTTTCCTCAATTGCTTGTATTCATCGGTTTGCCTCACGTTGTGCAGCCACTTGTTCATGCGCTGCAGCAGGACGGTGTCGTTTTTTGCCATAGCCCATGCCTGGAATTGGTTGAAGCTGATGGCGGTGCTGACGTCGATGTCGGCATAGCGGACGGCAAGGCTGCGCGCTGTGTTGTCGCTGACCACGGCATAAAGCTCGTCACCTGCCGCTACAAGCAGAAACAGCTGTTCCTGGCTCTTGTCGAGCGTACGCACATGGATGCTGTCGCCAATCTCGCGCGCCAGATTGGCAATGCGTGTAGCCACAGGCGACCCGTTTGCCACACACACCGTCTTGCCGGCAAGGTCAAGTTGCGACTTTACAGCCACAGAGCCGTCTTTTCCGCACCGTTGCACAAGCACCTGCTTGTCGATAGCCACAGCGTCGGTAAAGAGATATTGTTGCTTGAAATCGCTTGTCGACGGCATTTGTGCCGCTAAGATGTCGACCGTTCCCTCGCGCAGCTGCTTCAGGCTTCTGTCGAGCGACGTCATCGGATGGAATTTGATGTGCAGATGCTCGCGCTTGGCAATTAGATTCAGCAGGTCGTGGCTGAATCCGCCGAGGGTGTCGGCATACATATACAGCGACAGGGGAGAATACTCTATAGCCACATCGATGGTGTCGCCGCCGCTGCTCTGCGCTTCCTTCGACGCATATTGGCGGCTGCAGCGTCCGAGAGCCACCATCAGTGCTATGGTGGCGACAAGCAGTGCCGCATAGATTTTCAATTTGGGCTTCATCAGCATTGGTGTCTTCATAGCGATGCCAGTTTGTGGTTTGTCAGTTCGCGAAATCAACCGACAGTCCGAGTTGGAAACGGCTTGGATTTATTGGATGGTGAAGGGCTGAGAAATACTCCTTTCCGCCGAACAACCCTTGGTTCAAGTGGCTGTACATCACAAAAAATCTGGTCTTCTTCAACTTGAAGTCGGCATATGCGTTCATCAGCGGATAGTTGCCGATGAGTTTCTCATGCTGGGTGTGGAACGCCATTGTGGCTGGTTGGTAAGCCGGAGCGTAGTAGCGTGTATAGTAGCTGCAGTCCACACCGAGGTTGACGTGCAGCACTCGGGCAATCTTGAACTGGAAGTACAGGTTGCTGTAGACCGCCAGTTTGGGCAGCGACAGCACCTCTTCCTTGCTTGAAGTCTGATATGTCACGGAGTTTTCCCAATTGAACGCGCGGAAATGCAAGTCCTGTTTCAAGCGCAGCGACAACACCTGCACGCTGCCACTCTCTTGAGCAGGGAGAGCGTCGTTGTTGAAATAGACATAGTTCTGCAGGTTTTCGACACCGGCAGAAAATGAAGTCCAAGTGTGTGGAATGTCGAGTGTGCCGCCCACGCGCACGCGGCGAATCTTGCCGAAATCGTTTTTCCAGGCGAAATGGTTTGAAATATAGTTCTTTAGCAGATATGGCGCTTCGGTGTTCTTGAAAAATCCTTCGCCCGTGATGCGCACGGTGTCGCCGAAAAGACGGAAACGTGTGCTCACAACGCCGCTGATGTCGATGTCGCCAGCCACCGGGCCTACAAGTCCGAACTGAGCCGTTGCCGAGTATGTCAGCACCGATCCGCGCTGCTTGGTCAGCTGTCCGCCTACCCACAACAGATTCTCCGTCTTGCTGTGGTCAATGCCGAACGAAGGAAACGGAGTCAATCCCTCTGGTTTATATTGGCTTGTGAGCATAGTGTCGACAACCTGCGTGTAGCGGCGCAGCTCATGGGTGGCATAAGCCGACAGTCCGAATTTGGCGTTCTTCTTGAAACCCTCGATAAGGTCTATTCCGAAAGTGTTGCGCAGGCGCCAATATTTTGTTTCCTCGTCGGTGCCGTCCATGCTTAGGTAATTGTTTGCAAAATATTTGGCATCGTCGGTAGCACTCTGGTTCTTGAACTTGTGGGTGTTGGTTTTGTAGTCCATAGTCCAGATGAAACTCGACACAGGCACGTATGTGCGCCGTTTCGTGGTGTCGTTGACAGTTTCCTCCTGCCAGTATCCCACCTTGTAGCGGTGGTTCATGTAAAATTCCCAACCTTTTACGCGAGAGAAAGCCGCCGACAGATTCACGGGTATCGCCTTGGCGTCAATCTTAGAGTCGCCGCCCTGCAGCTGTGCGGGGTCGCTGATGTAGAGATCGTCGGTGATGCCGCCGTTTTCATGGTTCAGCGAATTGTAGCTGAAAAACATGGCGTGCATGTCATATCGGTCGCCGATATACGATGACGAGAAACCCCAGCCGAAATTTTTCAGAGCCTGACGGTCATAGCCGCCCTTTGAATAAAGATAGTCGAGTTGGGCGCCAAACTGCAGCCGCTTGTTGACGTTGCCGGAAAACTCGCCTTTCAGCCGGTCCTGTCCGGAATTGCGTCCGCCGCCCCAGCTGTAGCCGAGCAGAGTCATAGGCACACGAGTGTTGTAATAGCGCTGATTGTCGGCGCTGTGGAGCCAATGGCTCAACACATCCTCAAATTGAAATTCCGACCATTCCTCACGGTTGAAAAAAATTTCGTCAACTCCGGCACAGCCGAAATTGCCGGTTGTCGCGTATGCGTCGGTAGTCATCGCCGGCACAAACTGGCGGTGATAGCCTTGATAAAGGGTGTCGATGGTCGACGGTGTGCGGAGTCCGAGCGGTCCGCTAACCTGCCAAGAGTATCCCGGCTCAATTGTCTGTTTCTTCTTTGCCGCGACGCCAAACGCCATGACAAAGCACACTATATATACGAATATCCGTTTCACGTTGCAAAGATAGTGCAAGGAGAGTGAAAAACATTCAAACTTGTTTGAAAATGTTTTTCCGAGGCGCCGCCTATTTT